>Ga0224525_1000811_pt1 | contig 12815 bp, 11 predicted proteins | sample CFST100metaG_FD_179874 | JGI IMG/M metagenome (GOLD analysis project Ga0224525, IMG submission 179874) | Peat soil microbial communities from Stordalen Mire, Sweden - C.F.S.T100 | ecosystem: Environmental > Terrestrial > Soil > Wetlands > Peat | place: Sweden: Norrbotten County, Stordalen Mire...
GTAGAAAGCCGTTTGACCGCCAATCATTTAAACGAACGAAATCCATCCTGACGGGGCGTGGTCACTGACTGCAAAAAAATAAATTATTAGACATCTTTCTTTCGGCAACTTGAAATGCGGGATTCGCGAAAAAGAACTTTTGGCCTGTTTATAATATGAGTGGTTCGATTCATATCGTTGCCGGCGTTCGGCATTCGAGCGAAAAAGACTTTCGATGCGCGAGAAAGGGGTCCAAAGGCGATGGATTTCGAGGAGAAGATAGAAGCGTTTGCCAAGAAGGTCAGGCCGGTGCTCGGGGTCGTCCTCGTGGTTTCCGGCATCCTCGGGATGCTGGGGTCGGCCGTCTTGGAGGCCATCGGCGTCGCCGCGGGGATCGGTTCGGCGGCCCTCTATGTCTGGTGGGGCTGGACGCTTTACGCCATTTATTCCCTCGTCGGCGGCCTCGCCTCCCTCGCCATTGGCGACATGCTGTACCGATTCGACGATAAGGCAGGAAGGGATTCCGTGGCGGCGAAAAACAGGAAAGGGCGGGCCAACGAGGCCAATGTGGGCGATGAGAGCTCCCTGGGTGACATCACCGGCAACAGCAAGGAGCAGCGCGCCAACGAATTCAAAATGGGGGACGAGGTGGAGGCCAAAGACGGCTCCTTGCGGGGGACGGTCGTGGGGCTGAACCCGAAGAGGAAGACCTATCTCGTCAGCGTCCGCGGATCGGACCCGCCAGAGACGGTGGAGCTTCCCGGAAGCAAGATGAAGAAATCGGGGTAAGCCCCGGTTTCCCCTGGCTTGGCCGGATATCCGGCGGGGATCCCTCCGCTGCCGAGAAGAGGCGGCGTCAAACTCGGGGAACATGCACGCAAGCCGCGCCACCGCCGCGCTCTGGCCTTTTAACCTATATGAGTCCTTTTTCCTCGGAAAAAGGCTATATGGCCAAAAGTCATGGGCATGGGTGCCCCCCGTCTGGGCGCACACCGATGACGTATGGGCGCGGCCGCGCCAGGAAAAAACTCCAAAAAGCATATCGGCTAAGCAACAGTCTTGCACTCAATGACAACGTCTTCCTTGGCCACGCTTGTATCCCAGGCGCCAATTCGCGTGTCAAATTCATGTCTGTTTATCCCAGCATAGACAAGAGATTTGTCCTCATAATGGCGGAATTTCAGGATGGCGTCGTTCATTTGGGAGTCGTTGAAGACGCCAAGGGAGACAAGGAGCTCGAAATCATCGATCGTCAGCCCGGTGACTTTCTCGAAAAGGTTCGGCTCGATCCTCTCGATGATGTCCTTGAGGGCCTCCTCGCGATAATCGGTAAGGTACATGAAGATCGGGATCCTGGTCGCGAACTTCATGAGCTTCTCCTGGACGAGTTTGCGCTTGGACTTGTATTCTTTCTCTTCGTCCGTCAATTCACTTCTCTCTTTCGGGGTAAGTTCACCCTTTGCCTTCATGCCCTTTATTTTGCTGGCCTTGTTCACGATGGCCTCGATGATGTCCTTGCCCAAGGCCCGGAATCCCTCGATCTTCATTATCGCCTCCATGGCTCTTGAATCATTAAGCACGCGGGAAAGGGTTGAATTGTCCACGTTGACGAGGGTTGGGCTGTTCCATCTCCTCGCCAAAAGGGTCGCCGTGGTCCCGTTGTCGACGAAATCGAGGATCTCCTTCGCATCCATCTGACGCATGCTTGATCCCTCGTATTGAAGTATCGGAAGGAAATGGATGAAATCCCTGACTTTCTCCTCCGATGGCTTCGACCTTATTTCGAGTTTGTTCGCATAATCGACGATTTCTCTGAGAGCTCTATTTGGGGCAAAATCGAAAACGTAGCAAGTCCGCTTTATGACATCCTTCGTCTTGGTTTCCGGATCGTCGATGGACCAAGGCGATTGGACTCTGAAAGCCGACTGGAAATACGTCTCCGGCGAGGAGCAGTTCCTGAGCATCAGGATCCCGGCGAGAGGCTTTATGGTAACGCCGGTCGTAAGCTTCCCGCAGGTGAGGATGATCGTCTTTGCTTTGAGCGGGTTGTCCCCTATCGCTTCTTTTACGGGGGCAATGGCATCGAGCCCAACGCCCGCCGCGGCACCGGAACAATTGACTATCTTATATCCCTCTCCATAAAAGGCGTTCACGGGCGAATTAAGCATGTTCTCCATGGCATCGCAGCTGGCGACCGAGTACATGAACCACATCGTGTTGCAGCAAAGGTTGAGCAGCCTCACATCGTCGAACGGGAGCGGCGGTTTTTTGTTGAGCGGGGATTCGGAATTGAAAATTGTGGACTTCCCGCGGAGGATGTCGAGCCATTTCTGAACCGCGCTCTCATGGGCGAACCTCGCTTCTTTTCCGGTCCCGTCCGCTTTGAAGAATTCGTTCAGATCGAACTCGTCCATGTCGTAATTATCAATGAGGTGGCCGAGATCGTCAGGCATCTGGTAGGTCATCAGGACCATCATAGGGAGGTCTTCGTAAGGGTTGTCCGGCCCGGTCCATTTTTCTTTTGCCTCCTGCTCGTCCTGATAAGTCCAGTTGAAGATTTGGTCCTCTAGGAACTCACCAGAACCCAAGGCGCGGAAGGGCGTTCCACTGAGATAGAGGAAATGCGATCCGCTTATTGGCATCGTGGATTCGTCGAAGCGCTCCCCGAGATCGACGCTGTAGCCGTCATCCAAAAGGATCTGATTCTGCTCCTCAATGGCCTTTTTGGCATCCTCATCTCCGGAATCCAGAAGGGACTTGGCGTTGTCGTTCCAGGCCCCGAAATGGTATTCGTCTAGGACGATGAGGTCCCAAGGCATGGCGTGGACCCATTCGTTCTTCACCTTGATGCCGCCCGAATCGTTCTTCCCTAGATAGTCCTGAAACGACCCGAAGCAGACAATGGGGCGTTTCTTGTCGAGCGCCTCGGGATCGGTCCCGTCGCGGGAGGAGAAAAACTGCCACCCGTCGAAATCCTTGTGGTAGCAAAGGTCATCATGCCACGCCTCCTCGACCGCCGGCTTGAAGGTGAGGATGAGCACGCGCTTTGCGCCCATGGCTTTGGCAAGCTCGTAGGTGGTGAATGTCTTCCCGAAGCGCATCTTGGCGTTCCAAAGGAAATGGGGGGCCTCGCCTTGGCCCTCTATGTCGATTCTCTTGTAATAGGCCAGGGTCTTGCGGACGGCGGCCTCCTGCTCCGGGCGCATCTTGAAATCAAGCGTTCTCTCTGGCTCGTAGGCTTGGCGGTCCCTAACGCACAGAAAGGCATGTTTAACATCAGAGACGGAGCATTCGAACCATTCCTCAGCCGTTTGCTTAAAGCCTTCTTTTGCCAAGAATCTATGGACGTCCTTGTCGATGAAAGAAGTCCCGTCGTTCCTCATGGCGACATCCCACCATTCAAGTTTGTAGGTTACGCTTGGGGTATCGATCGGATGCTGTTCTTTGACGCGATCAATTGGGTTGTCGCGGATCGTGAAGCCAACTTTCAATTGGTTAGGGTAAGCAGAATCGCTGTAAGCGTATATTTTCGGTACGCGTTTCTTATCTTGTGGAAAAAGGAAATCTTGTTTAAACATATTTTCTCATTTCTTTTCAAAAGTCGGCTTGGAATTTTCAGCTCTTTTGTCATCGACAGACGCGTCAGAAATTTTAGAATTAATATATGCCCATTCGTCATCGGTAATGTTCCACATTCTTCTAAGAATTGCGTCTGAGTAGGAAACATCCCAATTAACCTGTTTTGGAACAAAACAAAAATTCGCTTTTGAAACGTGCTGTGAAACGACGGTTTGAAGAAGCAAAAAACGAACAATTTTGGTAAAAAGATAGCTTTTAAAGGATTCAACTTCGCTTTTTTTATCGAATGCGCAGGCAACCAAATAAGATTCGGTACAGCATTCTCCGGGCTTCGCAATCCGAATGTTACCATCATAATAGAAACCAACGGGTTTAGAAAAATCAGTTTGGCCGGCAATCGGGGTTGGAGGAATAAGCAACTTCCATTTATTTAATAGTTTGCCGGGATCACTAACATCCTGAGGATCTGCATATTTCAGGCCAATTCTTTGAAGAAACCAACAGGGGATTCCTTTTTCTTTTGGACGATAGTTCGTCGGTAATCCAAATGGTTTGCGTACTGAAACAACATCGGACAAGAAAGCGCCGCTATTATTAGGATAATTGATTACTTTCTTGACGATTCTTTCGGCATACGCTTGCCGAATAAACGTCCCAAATTCATTGAGTTTTCTAACAGACATCACAGGTTTATCACCAACGTAATTTGTTACTTCGCAAAGACCTCTGCTGTCTCTATCCCAAAGGAAATAACAAATTCCACCGGCAATATCAACGCCCTTAAAGATTTCTGCGCTATTCTCGAAATCGATAATTTTCCGAACTCTTTCGTCATTTAGCATAGTTTTCCGAAAATCATCAAGGCCTTTGCCACCAGAATACCATCTAGCGGGAATTATCATCGAAAGATAACGCGGATTAAGTTTGATTGCATTTTGAACAAATAGCTGGTAAATCGGCTTGGCACTTTTCCCGTTTCCTCCATCGTCAAGTTGATAGGGCGGATTCCCGACGATAACATCAAATTTCATATTAAATATCCCTTCTGGATTTTTTGTATGAATGAACCAATAGGCGTGAGTTTCGTATCCACCCCCGACTTGTAACTGGATTTTATTGACACCGCAGTAGTCACAAAAAAGGCCATTCCAACTATGACATATTCTCTTCCATTTTATATTCCCTTGGAATCCACGTTCAGAATTGGGATCAAAAACGGTTGTGATGCTATATTTCCCATTCGCTTTCTTTGAGCAATACAACGATCTTCTGGAAACGTTTGAGGTAAGCTGGGTCAACGCAATTCCGAAGACCTGCTTTCCTAGGATGTGGTCAATCCTCTTTTGCAGATCCGGCTCCCATTTCTCCAAACCTTTGATGAGCCTTTTCGTTATCTCGCGCAGGAAAACGCCACTTTTACAGCAAGGATCAAGGAAAGTAGTGTCTGGGCTCTCGAAAAGCCCCTGAGGAAGCAGATCCAGCATCTGGTTTGCGAGTTCTGGCGAGGTGAAAACCTCATCGCTGCTCAGATTGGCCAGGCAGTCGAGGATGTCCGGCGTCGCGTCATCATTCCCCATCTATTTCCCCCCCAGTTCCATAAAGCTAATTAAAGGATAAATGCGATCCTTTATCAAACCGGCGTTCTCATAATCCTCGTCTGGGGCATCATCGAAGAGGCTCATCGCACCGTTTTCCCTTTCCTCTTGGGATATGGCTGTTGTCAGAGCCGCCTTCGACTCGCTCAAAAGCCCGGACAATGCAAAATCGCGCCGCTGGACTTTGTCCCCGATGAACCCCCATTCGGCGAAAATCAGCGGCCTTCCTTCGGAATCCAGAAGTTTTAGGGCGTCGCCGCAAATGATGTTGGCCGAGAAAAGGAACCGGATTACGCCGATGTACTTTTCGTTAACCGAGCTGGGATATTGTTTCTTGTAATACTCGTCAAGGAAAATTCCGAGAAGCCTCTCCCTGCACTCGGCAGCATTGTCGCTAAGGATCTCGACGCCGTAAATGGAGGAAACCGCGATGGCGCCACCAAGCTCCCAAGAAGATTGGGAAGACGAGCATTTTTTGCTGACCGCATTGAGCTTCCTCCTGAGCACTTCGGCCAAGAAGTTGCCATCTCCGCACGCCGGCTCGAGAAAGCGCGAATCGATACGCTCGGTTTCGCCCTTCACCAAATCAAGCATGGAGTTCACCTCGCGGGAATTTGTGAAAACCTCGCCGTGCTCCTCCACGCGTTCCTTAGTTTTGATTTGCCGCTTTGGCTGTTCATTTTTGTTCATAAATATGGGTGATTGTGTACTGATAAAATATGTTAAAAAAATGTCAAAACGTCAGTTTACAAAGAGAATTTGTTTTTCCATTTTGTTTATTTTACCTTCAAATGTCGCCTGCTGATAACGAAAAAGGTAGTTATTCCCTCTTTTCGTAAAAATAGCATCAAAGAAGGACGATATCAGGTTGAAAGCTTGCAAAGTCAAAAATGAGATAATCTATCGAATTTGCTGGATTCAAGGAAGTAAAGTCCTAGAGACGACCTCTTTGAAATTATTTGTTTCCCACTTGGGCCTCAGAATTGTTATCCAACGCTTTTCTTTTGGTTTGGGCGAGCTATCATTCTCATGGGCGAGGATGAATCCGAGCGGCTTATGCCGCGCTGGTACCCCGTCTTTTTCTTTTCCCCGGAGGCGAGCTAGCATGCATCCGGGCCTGGGTTTGCATCCGAGGAGCGCTCCCATGCTCCGCTAGCATCCGGGGCGTTTCTTTTTGGATTCTTGTTTGGAAAGACATATTGAATGCACCGCAAAACACGTTTTATGGCAGCTTAATAGTTTGTTACGATAACCTCATTAACTAAGCCACGCCCATCCGCTCGCGCGTTGATTGAACGCTTGGCTTGCACGATGTTTGTATGAAAAATCGGCTCCTTGTAAAGGCTTTTGATGAACTCGGTCGAGGAGTTGGAGACCATTACTAAAACGCCACGCTTTGTTAGCTCCTCGCATAAGGAGGCGAGTCTTTTTTGTTCCTCTTCCCCGAAGCTCTTCATGCTATAGCCGTCAAATCCGTTTTTCTCCCCGTCAGAATGGTATGGCGGATCGAAATATACGAAATCCCCGGCCTTTGCGTCTTTCACCGTTTCGGCGAAATCGCATTTTTTAATGATGATGTCGTGCTCCGAAAGATATTCTGCGTCGGCTTTGATAGCCTCGGCATTGACGATATCTACGTACCTCGCTTCGCCAGCAAACGGCGTATTGAAATAACCGTTATTGTTGACGCGATAATATCCGTTGAAGCAGGTTTTAGTCAGAAAAATGAGCCTGGCCGCCCTTCTAGTGTCGTCGAGTTTTTCAAAAACTTTGCGGTTTCTGTCAATGTTCCTGACTGTTTGAAAACTTCGGGCCGAAACATCGAATTTCGAAAGCTCGTGGATTAATGTCGTGTGATGGTATTTCACAGCTTCGTACGCCCTTATCAGGTCGCCATTGACGTCGCTGATTGTGGCATGATCGGGCAGTAGGCAAAAAAGAAGGGCCCCTCCGCCAACGAACGGCTCATAATAGCGACCCTTTCTGTAATCGGGGGGGAGAAAGCCAACGATCGATTGCAGAAGCTGCCGCTTGCCGCCGACCCATTTTATGAAAGGCTTCGGATTTTGCACTTTTTTCTGCGCCATAGGCGACAACCATCTTAGCGCAAAACAGAATTTCTTTCCTCAAAAACAAGTTTTCTGTCTAGTCCGTTTTTCTTTATCATGAAGTCTAGCAAATAAGTGATGATGTCTTCCTGATCCATGTCTTCGGCGACGTTGATGTTGCAAAGCAGGGAAAGGTGCTGGCGAACAGAGTCCGCAAAGTCACCGGTGATCTCCTCGCCCGTTTTATCCTTCCATCGTTTCATGGCCTTGAAATAGGCCAAATGGACGTTTTCCCCGTCCGCGTAAACGTAATAGACGATCCTTGCGGTCGCAGGGTTGTCGAATGCGAACTTGGTCAGCCAAAAGGGGTCGCTTGCAGAGTCCTCTTTCGAAAGAAGGACAAGCTTGTACAGCCTCCCGACGCAATTCCGGGCGACGGACCGCCGAGCGCCGCTGCTGAAAAACAAAGTCCCCGAAACCCGAGACTCCTCTTTCAAGCCCATCCGCCAAATGAAGTAGCGATATCCTTTGGTCAGCGTGAAGCCGACAAGGAACTTCTCGTTGAAAACAACCGCGTTGGAAAGCCCGTTTTCCTGGAATGCCCTGTATAACCTCATCGAGTTCTCAAAATCAGACAGTTGGGGGTCTTTGTCGTCCATGTAAAAATCAAAATCGAAGCTGAGGCGCGACGGGATGAACGGATCGAGCCCCAAAAGCCCCGGAATCCACGATGAGTCAGAGGGGTGCTTTTTCATCTCCTCATAGAAGGCCGACATGTTGGCCTTGACGGTGTCAATGCCATTCTCGGAAAAAAGCTTGATGCTATTCATCCTCCGACCCCCTTTTTTCGGCTTTGATGCCGTAGCTCAGCATATCGGGAACCGGGTTCCCTAGGAGCTTCTGGGCCGCAAAAACCGGATCCTTGTCCCCATCGTAAGGCTCTTCGCTGAAAACGCTCTCATATTTGGCAATGATTCTTTTGTACCATCCCTTGGCCCCGTTGGCTGAATTGAACGCAGAGGCCCCGCCTTCGGTATCGCCGTCGGGCGTTGTTTCGGCCATGTCTGCGAGGATCTCTGAAAACGCCGGAACTAGAAAGGAGGTGATGATCAGAGGTTCCGTTTTTGCCTGAAGGTGCTGGAATTGGGTCATTTGTTCTTTGGCGACCTTGAAAACGATTCGGTTGCCTGACAAGTCCATGATGAACGGATCGCCGGGCTGGGCCGTCAGGTTAGGAACCCATCGGAAAATTGATGCCTTGCTTCCGTCCCCAGGATGGTGCACGGTGACGGTCCTAACGTTGCTTTCCCCGATCACATTACCTCTTTGGACAAAAGAAGGCTGATCTATCCATTCTTTGCTCAAATCCGGATTTGAAAAGGAAACGTCAACGTTAGAAATAAGATATGCGACGATGTCAACGTCACCGTCAACCTCCAAAGGGTCCGCCAATACTGTTACATAGGCGTTCCCAGCGTCGAACCTTGCGGTTTCGACATAACCCATGGTAGAGCAGGCCAAACGGGCGACGATCCTAAGTTTCCCAGAGGATATTTGTTCTGAAATGGCATCATTGAATATTTGATATTGGATCCGAAAACCTATTTTTTTGCCGTTAGCCGATGGTGTGACATCGATCGTGAAAGAGCTGGACTCATAATCGCTGGAAAAATCCGCTAGATAAGGGTACGAAAAGACCTTGAGTTTATTCATTCGCACTGATGTTCACCTCCCATACGTAGTTTTTGTTTTCATCGATGTGAAGCTCAATGCGGTACTGTTTCCCTTTTTCGATCCGGCCCATCTTGATTATGCTTCCGTCCACCTCCAAAGGCACCCCATCAATAGAAGCGCTGAAAATGGTTGTGGGCTCATTCGATCCGTCAGCTCCGAGCTTCATGATGCTTATTTGGGCTTCCGTCCCGGATTTCTTGGGATTGAAGATCAGCGCAAGAAAACCGGCTTCGGGATTGATGGCGGGCATTTTGCACTGAGCCGTGGCGATGGGTTTTCGAACCATCATCGGCTCCTCTCCTGGCTCAATTGAATTCATTTCCTCGCCGGGATGGGGATCTCCGCCTCCGCCGTTGTTATGGCCTTGGGGGTGCGATCCCTCGTCTACGCCGGTCTCGCTTGGAGTGCCGGTCCCCGGCAAAAAGGCTTCCGCATCCCCGTCTTCAGCTTCGACGGTTCCCCTTTTTTTCAGAGGTTTCCGTTTCTTGTGCGTAGCGGGGTCGCTGTCCCCGCCGAATGTGGTTTCTTCGGTCGGAAGGCCCTCGTCCTTTTCGGCTGGGGCGAGAAGATCATCCTCGCTTTCGCCCGATGACCACCCCTGGTTCTTGGCCCAGTTGAAGTCGGCGTCCGTTTTCCCGTCGTTTATCCCGAAAGACGAAAGTTTTTCGTCGGTGAAGGATTTGACGGCGTCGAGCGCCTCGGCGATTTCCTCTTTTGTGAATTTCGTGGACGAGGCCGCAGCTTTGCTCCATTTGGAATGAGTGGCGTTTTCGACGGCCCTCAGTCGTTTGCAGATTTCCTCCCCCCTGATGAGCAGAACCCCTGAATAGTCGGTGTAGCACTGAGGATGTAGCTCCTTTATCCTCATTTTCGTAGGAAGGCGGAAAGCCAGAATCGCGTTGGTGGGGGCGGACCTGTCCTCCAAAACGAGTAGGCTCATTTCGAATCCGGGTTTCGAGCTATTATATGAAAATGGCTTTGTGTTCGATGAAGTAAGGACGTTATAGTATGATTTGGCCTCGCTCATCATTTTTTTCTTGCCTGGAAGGTAGTTGTCCTTGTTTTTTATCTCCGAGGAGATGTTTGACGCATCAATGACGACACTTTTATCAGGGGTGCTCATTCTGATTTCAAGTTCCTTGTCCAGAATTGCCGGGAGGAAGCTTAGCATCGCTTCCCCAAGAATCCCGTTTTCCCAAATGGGATCGGCCTCGAAGCAAGGGATGTAGATATCGCTTCCAAAATCTCCCTCTGCCCTTTCGAACGACGGATCGATTTTGAGCCGTTCTGGAATGGGCGAGAAAAACTGACGGGCTTTCTCGCTGTTCTCCACGCAATAGACGACTCCTTGGGTGTTGTCAGGGTTGCTGCTCCCGTCGTTGAGGCGGAACGATCCAAGCTTTGCGATCCCCTGAGAAGCTTTTTCTTCCTTATCGGAATACGTCGATACGAGGATCGCCCTAATCAGGGATGCAGCGAAGAAGGCGTTCTTCCCTAAGCCCTTCGAACCCCCAGAAAGGGGATCTTTCGTGTTTTGGCCTATGGCTTTCGTGAAAGCATACCACGCAGTGTCCTGATTCGCCTCATCTGAGCAGCCACGCATTCCCGTCGTGTGGTGATCAGAAATCCTGAGCCAGCCCATTTCCCCGGTTCCACCTATGAAAGACAGCGCGTTGTCGAAGAATTTCCAGTCGTCCGCGTCTCTCGTGAACCCGGAAACCCGCTTTTTGCTTTCCTGCCATTTCCTAAGGTAATCAATGAAGGAATCGCGAGACGGAAAATCCGACTTCTCGGTTTTAAAGAAAGAGAACTCCACCACGACCGTTTTCCCCACTTCCTTGGCATCGAGGGAGTTTTGGATGGCCTCCCTCGCGAGGTTACCGTAGATATCGTCGGTGAATTCCTCTATCCCGTTGCCGGCAAACCCGATGGTCTGGCCGTGGCCTGCTTCGTGATAATCCCAAATAAGATTCATAAGGTGAATCGCCTCCCCTTCTTTTGCGCGCCTTTTTTGAATTTCCGGCGGTTTGCCTCGGTAGCCTCGGAAATGGAATCGAAAATCTCCGAAACTTCTTTGTCCGAAAACTCATAGAAAGACTTGTTTGAAAGATTTCCGAGAAGGTCAATCATGTCAAGAACCTTCCCCGTCCGGCTTTCCGCAAGTCTTTTAAACCGCTCATGCTTGGTCTCAACCTTCCTAGTCATAATTGAAAATATTTTAACAATCGCGTAAGATTTTTCAAATATAACATATATATTACATTAAAATTCCTGCAATTTTTTCAAAAAAATTTTTTCGTCTTTGCCGGGATGTGATTCTTTTGGCGGGAATAGTCCGAGCGGCTCCGCTGCCGCGCTGGTACCCCGCCCTTTACTTTTCCGAAGAAGGAGCTATCATACGATCGGGCCTTGGATCTATAACCGAGGGACGCCCCCGCGCCCCGCTGGCATCCGGGCCTTTTCTTTTGCCTTTCGGCGCGTTAGCATGGAATGAGGCCGGGACGGAAAACCGAGCGGCGACGAGCCGCGCGGCGCCCGGCCTCTCGCCGATTTTCCCGGGAAGGAAATGCCCCTCCCCCTAACCCCTACGCAAAGGTAGACACCTAATACGACCTCCGATCGGTTCATCCCGGCCCCCCGCGGAAGGGGCTTTTTTTCTTTCCCGGCCCGCCTCCCAAAACCGGGGCTTGGCCGCGTCCGCCGAACTGAGGCCCCGCGCCGGGCTCGGAGGGAGGCGCCCGGGCGAACTTCCGGGGCGGCTCCGGATCGGGGCGCGTCGGGCCCGCCTCCGCTTTTTCCTCGCCATCCGCCATTTCGGCAGCCCTGCGTCTCACGGACGTCTTACGTTTTTCGGACGTCGCCGTCCCGTCTGGGGCTTCGTCTCCGTAAGTAAGCACGGATGTCTTTAAAGCAGGACTTAGCATGTCCATCCCTCAGACCCGTGCCTTCTCCGTGTCCGTCAAGACTCCTGAGTCTCACGGATCGCTGATGAAGGAGTAAGACAAGACAATGAGACTCCTTAGTCTTGGCTATTTCTTCTCCCGAAGACGCCTTTGAAAAGCCTGGCGGCCTCCTCCGCGTCCCCCTCGAACGAGGCATCCGGAGGGATGAGGCCGGGCATCGCGTCCGGCCTTCCCAGCCACCCGCTCCTCCCGAGCCAGTGGTTTGCTGATGGGATCCACCTTCCCCCGCCGCTGACCCAGGCCTCCGACCTTCTCTCTTCCGCGAGGGCCGCCTCCATCCACGCAAAGAGCCACGGCGACGGGCGGTGCCTCAGGAACCAAGACAAAACGCCGGGGAAGCCGAACCTCGCCGGCTCCGGGTAAGATGCCCAGAACACGAGGGCCATGGCCTCCGCGAGCCAGCCGGGGCCGCTTCCCTGGGACGGGAGGCAAAGCCAGGACGCCTTCGGGGATCCGGAGACGAGCGAGGAAAGCTTTCTTAAGAGCCCGCTTCCGGCTTCTTTTCGGGCTGCCATGGAATCCCTTTCGCTCCTGAGGCCGAGGCCGCAGCCGGGCAGCGCCAGAAGGGAACCCGGCGAGGCCCCCGAAAACGCCGATATGAGAACGACCGCCAGAAGGGCGGCCGCCGCGACGGCCCCCTGGGGAGACGACATCGCGGAGGCGGCCCACGAGAGGAAGGCCGGGTCGGCCCAGACGGAGCGCGAATATCCGTTATCCATGCAGAACCCTCCCATAGGCTGCATGGTAGCTCTCCCGGAGGGAAAAGCGAGATCGCCTTGCTTCGCGGCGGGCGAGAGCTAGACTGCTGACTGCCCAAAAGGGGCATCCGACCCCGAAACGGAAAAAAACCGGAAAAGGATCTATGCGCATGCGCGATCAAATAGGGGTTACGGGGGCGGAAGCCGGAAGGGAAGGAG
>Ga0224525_1000812_pt1 | contig 12806 bp, 26 predicted proteins | sample CFST100metaG_FD_179874 | JGI IMG/M metagenome (GOLD analysis project Ga0224525, IMG submission 179874) | Peat soil microbial communities from Stordalen Mire, Sweden - C.F.S.T100 | ecosystem: Environmental > Terrestrial > Soil > Wetlands > Peat | place: Sweden: Norrbotten County, Stordalen Mire...
ATAAAAAACAGTATCAAAAATAACATCAAAAATATTAGTAAATTATTGTAACATTTTTTACCTTTGTTTCGTATAAGAAATAAAGAGCATATTTATTAACTAAAAATTAGGATATGAAAAACGAGATGATTAATCAAATGAATTTAGACAAGCAAAATGAGAACGTAGTCATTCTATTCAATTACACTTTAAGTTACATACAGACTCGTTTAACCTTTTTGCGCACGCAGGTTGAACACATAAAGAACTATCCTGACATATACCGTCTGGAGACCCTTCGTTATTTTGAAGGTGCCATTAGCGAATTAGAAGCCATTCAAAAAATAGTATGGAAACCTTAACAGATCAAAAAGACTGGTTATCTTATGACAGGATAACAGCTAACATAATTTTATCTGATTCTTTAAATAGTCCATCCTGGGATGAATTTTTTCAGATGTTATTTAATTGAATAATTTAGAATCATTATAAATTGAGTACGATTTATAAGCAAATTGAAACCATATTAAAAAATACTTAGTATAATTACATAAAAATATCTATTATCTGAATGGGCACAAAAATTTACAATCTTGAAACGATGATAGAAAATGTTTTATCTAATGACAAGATAACTGACAAGAAAAAGGCCATAGCATCTTTAATAAAACATTCAGGTGCAAGGCATCATACATCACCAATTTTTGAACCTAAAAAACACAAAAAACATGTACGGTAGAAAATGGACAATTTTTGACGCTGCAATCGGTTTAGAACTTGACATTTTAATATGGATAAAAAACGGTGAAATGAAGCAAAAATTACAACAATATATTTCAGATAAAAATATACGTAAAAAAATAAGCAATATTTTAATCAAAAATATTGAGTCTAATTATATTCGATTTGAAAACAATCAATATTATATAAATGAAAAATAACATGAAACATTCAGAAATTTATTATAAAATAGCGTTTGAATCTAAAATACCTATTAAGACTAAATTAATGGCTTTAGAGGATATTTTAGTAATGGAAATCTATCATCCATATTCAGAACATGTCGCGTTTGCGTATAACACCGACATCATAGACAGAGCGTTTATTTTACAACATTCTATATTAGGTGAAAAATTTTGGCTAAATATAGCAGTATTAATTTCTTAAATTAAAATTATGGCGAAAACAAAAATCAATGTGCCAGGCGATCTGGCTAAGTTTGAAATTGCTGCAAAGGTAGCAGATGTAAACATTCTCGAAAAAGAAAGTTATGGAAGTGTTCACGTGGCTATAATAAGCTATAAGCATCCTTCACAGCTTATCTTTTTAGGTTCCTTACTTGATAAAGTCGAAGTAAAATCAGTGGTTAAAATAGAAGCTGAAAAAATTGAAACTGAAACATTAAAATCATTAGAAAAAAAGGAGGTTAAAAAAGATGCAAAAAAATGATAACAATCCTTTAGGGGTAAATTATCAATCTGTTGATTATGGATTGTATATAAATTCAATAAAAACCGAAATAATAGACGGATTAATAAAATCAACAATATATAAGGTATTTAAAGAACCGGATTTAATGCCTTTTGAAAATGAACCGGAAAAATTATTTAACTTAATACAAGAAAAATGGCTAAAAAAACAACAACAACAACAACAACAACAGGGCGTAGACAGCTTGTAAGCTCAGCAAAATTTTGGGATTTTCGCGAACAAGGAACATTCACTGGGACGTATTTACATGATGTTTTAGGTGAAGACCCCAATAAACCAGGCGAAAAAAAGGTAATAGGTTTTTCATTTGCTAATCAGGACGGTGAAGAATGGGTAATATCTTCATGTTATGCTGTAGCAAAAGCCCTTGAAACTGAGATAGAAGGAAAGCTTGTTAAAAATATGAAACAATTACTTGAGATCACATGGGTTGAAAAGATTGAAAGGGAAGGTAAACCAAGTTATAACAGGTTTCAGATTGATTTACTGGATTAAAAAATTATCTTGTTAATCTTAAAAAAAGGAGTTATCTTGTATAGCTCCTTTCCTTTTCTATATCAATATTTTAGCTATGAAAATTATTCACAAAAAAGGCTCAAAATTAGTTAGGCAAATTTTAACAGCCAAAAAATGGCAAAACAAAATAGATTCAATCACAGATTTTTCAAGCAAAACAAGTATAATAGACACACGAATAAAAGGCAAACCTAAAGATGTGATGATAGTCTTTAAATTTGGACGTAGCAAAGGCAAAGAATATTATAACTATTCCGATTCACAACAAAAAGAAAACTATTATTACAGCAATGTTTTATGGTCAATGATTACAGATGGTGAAAAACTTACAAAAAAGAATTTGTTAAAAAAGGTACGTGAACATCTTGAAATAAAATGGAATTTAGTTCAGGCTGATTTAGGAGACGATTATGAGCCGCATCCTTTGAGGGAAATTTGTTACAAATTTTTATATTAAAAATTAATATCATGAAAACAATGTCAAAACTTAAAGAAAAAGCACGCTTTTTTCACAATGATTTTTTTGTTTTTGATACAGAAACAACCCCCTTTAAAGAGGGCGAAACTTGTAAGTTTATTTTTGGCATAATTTATGGACATAATTTCATTAAAAAAATTGATAGTATAAACGAATTTAAAAAGGAGTTTGAAAATGAAAGGTACAAAAAAAAGAAAGTTTTTGCTCATAACGCTGAATTCGATCTTAGCGTTATTTATGATAATATTTTTAGTTTGGATGACAAAGCAATATTTAATGGAAAGTTTATTGCTTGTACTAATGGGAACTGCATTTTTGGTGATTCACTTAACATATTTCCGACATCAGTCAAAGAAATAGGCAAGATGATAGGTAAAGAAAAGCAGGAATTATCAAAGGAATTTTGGAATAAATCAGAGGTTACAGAAAATGATATTAAATATTGCGTACGGGACTGTGAGATAATATTCGATGCTTTATTGCAAATATTTGAAACTGTTGGAAACGTTAAAATAACGATAGCTGGTTTAAGCATGGATTTATACAGGCGAAAATATCAACCGTATCACATTGATTATAATGAAACGTTAGGTTTGGAATTTTTTCATAGTTATTTTGGTGGGCGTACCGAGGCATTTAAATTGGGAAAAGTAGACAGCGTAGTTTATGATATTAATTCGATGTACCCATTTGCTATGAATGAATGCATTTTTCCTAATCCAAAATACCTTAAAAAAGCAAAGTACATTAACGTAAAAGTTTTTATTAACCATTATCTCAAAAAATATGAAGGTTGTGCACATGTTGAAATACATCATAATGACACTTATTTTGGGTGTTTACCATATCGTTTTAATAATAAGTTACTTTTTCCTGTTGGTAATTTTATGGGTTGGTATAATTTTAACGAACTACGTTGGCCTCTTGAAATGGGTTTTATCACAATTAAGTCAGTCATTGAAATTATTTATTCGCCTCCAATGGTATCACCATTTACGAAATATGTACAAGATATTTTTTTAAAAAGGCAAGAAACCAGTTCCGACTTCATGAAATACTTATATAAATTATTTATGAATAGTCTGTATGGTAAATTTGCACAACGTATTACCTCTGAATTTATTTATTTAAATTCAATGGAAAAAGAATATGAAACAATTGAACATTATAAAGCTCTGAAACAATTGATCCGTATTCAATTATTCAATGAAAATAGAGATGATTGTTTTTTAGAAATATGTACAGGTAGCGCAAAATATTTGTATAATACAATTCCTTTATTTTCTTCTTATATTACAAGTTTCTCCCGTATACTTTTGTTACAGAAATTAATTAAATATCAAAAATTTAAGCCTACTTATTGCGATACTGATAGCATCTTTTTTGATGTTGATCCTAAAATAAAAAATTCGATTAAATTAGGCGACTTTAAAAAGGAAGAAAAAAACGTAATAGAAATACGTGGGTTAAAAAATTATTCGTATATTTCGGAAAGTATTAAAAAAGATAAAATAAAAGGTGTTCCAAAAAATGCCGTAAAAAACGGGGATAAACATGAATATTTTACACTTCTTAAAACTAAAGAGGCTCTTCGACGAGGGAAAAAAAGCGGTGAATATACAAAACGTACAAAAGAATGTACTTTTTTATATGACAAGCGAATCGTTGGAAGCGATGGAACAACAAGCCCTATTATATTTTAAATTATCATTAGATTCTATGGATGAAGAATACCGTTATTATGAATATTCATTTTTTACATCATTAAATTAAAAAAGATTAAATGAGTTTATTTGGTGGTTTAATAAATCCTAAATTAGCATTAAACATGGTGCGTAAAGCATTGGAATCTCAGTTTAAAGAAAAAATTGATGATTTTTCGATTATTTATTATGCTGATAAAAACATTATTAAATTTTTCGTAAAAAGCTCTTTATTTGATTATGACAATCCCTCTATAAAAAATATCATCCGTAAACAAATAGATGATACACTTAAAAAAGGGCAAATATTAGACTTTGTAAAAATAGATGTAAAAACAGACAGTATTATTGCACGTGTTTATTATATCGAAGGAACTAAAAAAGAATTTGTAACTTTAAATTTATAGCCATGACACTGAAAGAATTGAGAGCAAAATTACTTGAGTTTTTTGAAGCAAACCAAGATATTGATTATGACCCATCCCAAAGTACAAAGGTGCTTTATCGGTGGGCTGTGCGTAATCACGGGTTTGAAAAAATTGATGAGTTTGAATCGAAAGAAAAAGTAGACAGTCAGCAATCAGATGTAAGTAGTCAGAAAAAGGAACTGGATCTTGAAAAAGAACCGGTAAAACGACAGGCTGATGAAACAATTTTTCCAATAATTGAACATCCTGCAACTAAAGAACAACATGAAATTAAAGAAACAGCACGTGTTATAAAAGATGTATTGGATAATAAAAGCGAACCACAAAAAGAAGATAATACTATATGGTATGTTTTAGGTGCTTTATTGATTGGTATTATGATCTACTTATTTAAAAACCGTGACGAAGATGGAAACGATTGAAACCAAAGTACCTGTTGAAAAAGAGGCAAAACAAAAAGATTTTAAACAAGCCCCGGAACCTAATAAAGAAATTGAAAAACTTCTTCAAGGTTACAAAGAAAATGTGACCGTTAACGAAGAACCTGAATTTGAACCTATTAATAAAAAGAAGGGACGTGGTCGGCCTTCAAAAAAAGACTTAGAAAGTACGTCTATTACTGACACTCAGTTACTTTCAGGTGCTATGTTCCTTCTTTTAATTGATCTTATCATCCCCAACTTGTTGGTTTTTCTGAATAACAAATCATCAAAAAAGAAGATGAAAGCCACAGCATTACAGCTTACTAATGAACAAAAAAGAGAATTAGCTCCTTTAGCCGACGAGGTGGCTAAACAAGTTGCCATGAAAGGTAACCCCCTAACAATCTTTATTGTGTCGTTATTGGGTATTTATGGGTTGAATTTTATGATGCTGCGTCAGGAATGAGCGGGTGTCATATTATAGTAGGGGCTACAAATACAGGTAAAACGTTTTATCTAAAAAAGTTTTTGGATAAGATTCCAAATAAAAACGCCTTGCTTATTTACGACGTAAATAATGAATATAAAAATTATTTTAATTATCCGCTTATTCCTTTCGAAGATTTTGTTTATAAGGCCTCTTTATGTGAACATGCTGTTATGGTGTTCGAAGAGGCCACTATTTTTTTAAATAATCGTAGCTGCAATGAAGATTTGTATAATATTCTGGTACGCAAGAGACATACTGACAATTACATATTTTTGGTTTTTCATTCCCTGCGGTCAATTCCCCGTTACATTTATGAACTTTCAAATTACATTACGATTTTTAAAACCAATGACACGCCTTATTTATCAGCCAAAGAGCTTAAAGATGAACGCATCGAAGAAATTATGGAGCGTGTAAAAAATTCAAAAAACATCCATATTAATGTTACGTTAAAAATTTATTAATTACTTGCTTAAATAATTTTAAATTGATAATATTTGCTTTTGAATTTAAAAACAAATTATTAATTTAAAATCTAAAATCATGAAAGAATTATTTAAAATAGGGATCACAGTTCTTGTCGTAATGATAGCTTATGACATGTTTATTAAGAAAATGGTTATTAAGTCTCAGTACGAAGAAATGTACGAAGAATAAAATAACCATAGTATAAACCTCATAAAAACATAAATTATGACACCTGCAGAAAAACAACTTTTAGAAGCTCTGGAAACAAACGTTGATTCGTTTGACCAGTATTTTGACGAAAGCAACGCCGACGCTCCCGTTGTAACCACCCGCCCGACCAAGACCACTATGGGCAAAGCCAGGGGTAACCCTACATTTTCAGCTCAATTTGATATTTCGATGTACCTGAAATATTTTGACAATACCACATCCGGCGGCGCTTATGCGGCACTTGCAGCTGCTTCATTACCAGCAGCCCTGAAAACTTATTTACCTGTTTATTTATTTGGTCAATCCGATTTTGCTGCTGGTTACGCCGCTATTAAGAGGGCATTTCCTGTAACAATATGGACAGCCGGAAATCCATTTATTTATGGCAAGGTGAGTGATATTAGTCCCGCTTTGGATTCAACTGTTACGGCTCAACTTGTTTTAGGGGATATGGTTTTTCCTTTTACCAGTGCATTACCTGGAACCGGCCATACAACATTAGGATTGGTAATTGTACGCTGCACCCAAGTGGCTTATGCGACCTTATTAACTGCACTTTCAAGCGATAGATTTGTCCTTAATATGATAAGGTACGTAATTCCTGACACAACGCTGATAGCTCAATATTCTAACAACATCGGTTTGTTCCGTCAGAGCCTCTTTGGAAAATTCAACAGCGACTACATGTCACCTAACAGCTTCAAGAAACCTGAACAGCAACAAAACGGTTTAATTGACATTCCTTTAAAAAAGGGCATTGACAAAGAAACGTCGATGGGTATGTACATCAATTATACCTGTATAGAACTTTCGTGGTCAATATTTGTATGGACTGTGAAAAAACTTTCAGCTTAATTTCGACGGGCTCAATTACCTGTCAATCTCTTGTATTTTTCATTTTCATAAGTAGTTAGTAACAAGCGCAGCCCTGTTGAATTGACTAGGTTGCGCTTTTTTCACTTTCGACAAACTCAAGTATCTATAAAAAATTAATATATGATAGACCATAAGCAAGGTTACATCAACGAACAGCGCAAACGTACCACTAAAGAAGATATGATTACGGTTAACGTAAATCGATATTATACCGACATGAATGGTACAATTTTAGACAAAACAACCGTACCGGATAACCTTAAGGTAAAATTTCCTTTTTACCTTTTTAATGCATTTGATAAACAAGGGGCGTATAAGATAGGTAATATCTTATTACCACCTGTACCGCCGTCTACATATTTATATAGTTTTGTAAACAGGCGTTTTTTTAATTATTTTGAATTTAATCCTCTTAATGATGTAAAATTTAAGATAAAAGTTGGCGATATTGTACATCTTTATTGTGACAACCCGACAACGCCTTCATATCTGATATGGGTTATAATATCAAGTCCTTTTACGTCAATAGCGTCGATAACAGAAAATACTTCACAATCGTTATTGGAAGTCTTTGAAATTTTGTACACTTCTGATAATGTACTTAATTATAATGAAGCATTACATCTTATCGAAGAAAACGAAATTGGTGTTTACAGAGATGAACAATATTTACCGTTGGCGTTTAAAGGAATAGATACAGTATTACAAGATTTTATTTCAATTAAACTTAAAATAATGATGACAAGATACATAGGAATCGGTACATTCATTTATTTTGACACAGAAAACATGATATTTAACTTTAAAATAAAAATCTAATGGAAACAATCGAAGTAAGCCCTTCTATGTTTAATCACATTGACGGGTTGGATGATATTGAACTGGTTGATAATATTTCAAAACGCCGGGCAGCCCGCAAAGCTAAAAGAAGTGCAAAAAAAGCAGCCCGGAAGGCAAAAAGAGCCGCCAGAAAGGCTTCAAAACGTGGAGGTGGAGATGAGCAAGCCACAGAGCCGGCAATAGTACCTGTATTAGAAACTCCTATTGTTGGTGAGCCTTACGTCAGACCGGAAGTAGTTAGGCGACCTGTAAGACGTGCCCCTATTGAACAACAGGAAGATACAGGCGGATTATCAGCCCCGGAAGGTGAAATGGAACAAGGTAGTGCACCACCTTATGTTGCTGAGCCTTATGTTGAAGAGGACGGTGGCTCACCTCAGGAACAGGCATCCGAAAATTTACCTGATGACCCCGCTTTAGATGAGGACGGAAATTTCAATTATGAATCTTCTTATGGAACTGATAATGTGACACGTGTAGGTAAGTTCCTTCGCAAAGCGGCTAAAAGTAAGGTATTGGCTGTTGCTACAGGTGGTATGTCAAAATTAGGCTCCAAAGAAGGTCGTAAGCAGCTTGGTACAATTGCAAAGAATGTCGCATTAATGCCATTGTTAGCACCTCTATTGCCCTTTGCACCGGCAATGAAAAAACAATTAAAAAAGCAAGGATTGTCAGTTCCCAAAAATCCCCTTGACCTTTATAAACTGTTTTACAAAGAAGTAGTGCAAAAGCATAAAAAAAACAGTTTCGGGGATGATTACGAAGATTTTGACTTTAATTTAGAAGATGATAATATCATAGATGATATTATTTCAGGGCTCATCAAAGGTATTGTGAGTTTCTTTAAAAAATCAAAAGAGAAAAAAGACGGTGGCGAAAAGCTAACAGATGCGGAAAAACTGGCAGCTGATGCAAACGAAAAAGTTACTAAAACCCTTAAAGATAAAGCGCAGGAAGGTGCAGAGGGTGCTATCGGTAAAACAGTTTTGAGCGCAGCTATGAACAAGAAAACATGGCTTATAATCGGTGGCGTTGTGGTTGTAATCATTATTATAGTTGTAATGCGTGCAAGAGCTAAAAAATGACAAGTATTATTATTGATAAAAAAACAGGGTTTATGAACATGGAACCTACACGACCGGTTGTAATAAGAGATTTCAGGGGTAAATTATTCTACTCAACAGAGGGATTACGTTCGGTTAAAGAATTTAATTTACCCCCCGGAAATTACACTGTTGAAAAAGGTAATATTAAGTTTAGAAAAATTCCTGTTGATTATCCTTTAAGTGCGTTACCTAAACCGGAGAGAAATTTGCGCCCGCCATTTGATTATAAAATTATCTTCGATAACAACCCAAATAAATGTACAATTAAATGGCTCGAAAAGATCATCATTTTTGATAATGAATTAAAACAACTTACATTGCCTGAATTATTCTTTATTCTTTATCATGAGTTTGCCCACGCAAAATTTCAGAGTGAAAAATATGCTGATTTAATGGCTGGTAATATTATGCTTAAAAAGGGTTATAATCCCTCGCAAATTGGTAAGGCGCCGATTACATCACTTTCAACAATGCAATATGAGCGCAAAAAACATATAGTAAAAAATATGATTAAAAATACATTCAAATGACAGCAAAAAATATACCAGAAGTTTCGGGTGGACAAATGAAAACAATAGGCTTTCTTATTGTTGTTATTATTGTTATTTATGCAGCTATTACAATTATGAAACGATTTGGATTGTGGCGTACGTCAGCTGAACGGGCTGAGGCTCAGAAAAAATCTGAACAAAGCGTTGCAACTAAAGAAGCTGCTAATGTTATGAATGTGTCTAAAATTTTTGATCCGGTCACGTGGTCTAAAGATAGCAAAGGTCGCCCTTCTATTGCTAAATTGCTTTTAAGCGGTGCTTTAGCCAAGTCTTATGCTCAAAAAATTCAAAAAAACTTAGGTACATCATGGTATCAATACTCCAATGAAACGGCTATTTATAATGTTTTTCGCAGTCTGACTAATCAAATACAGGTGTCACAAATTGCGTTTGCTTATCAGGCTTTGACCTCACATGATTTTGCAGGGGATTTAAATAATGGCCTTACCAACGCAAAATTAAACGTAATCAATAATATCATAGCAACTAAACCATCTTACAGCTTATGAAATTAGAAATTAAACTGATTTTTATCGGCCTTGTTTTTCTCGTAATTGGTTACTATATTTACTTAAAATTACACCCTATGGTTGCTTTTGGAATAGCTGTTAAAAAAGCGCTTACAATGTATCCCCGTGCGATAGTTGAGAATGCTGAGCGTATATTCAGGCTTGAAACAAATCATTTTAAAAGCGGTCAGTTTTTGGGTACTTTGTCGCCCGGTATGGAAAAATTCGGAAATATTTACCCTTATGGATGGAACACTGTCCATACTATTATTTGGAAAAATTCGCCTCAATATGCTCCTATAGGTTTTGAGACATTTACAGAAAACCGTACGGGTATTAAAAAAACATTTTTGAAATTTCCTAACATGACGGCCAGTTTAATTACAGTATGTGCTTTTTTACAATATTATAATAATGTACCAGGTCGTTGGTTTTCAACAAACGCAAATCAACAAGCTACCTATAATAAATCTATTGCGGGCATTACACCTAAAATAACTAATGAATATGTTTGATTTTATTAAAAATCGCTTGACAACATTGATAGGGATTGGAACTGTAAGTTCGCTCTCGATTATTGATACATTTAAGACTGTTGAAAATGGTGTGAAAATTGTAGCATCAATTACTATTTCAATTGGAGCAATAATTCACTTGTTTATTCAGATTAAAAATGAACTTAAAAAGAAGAAAATTTATAAAGATTTAAGTAACTATAATACTTAATATTATGACAAAGAAAAAACGTAAAGGTTCCAGTAAGATTGGAAAAATAGCTAAAAAAGCTAAGAAAATTCGTAAAGCACGGGAATCATGGAAACATGCTTTAAAAAGAGCGGCGAAAAAGGTTTAAAAATTTAATACTTATTTATTATGAAAAAATATATTATAGCGTTTTGCTTTGTATTTGGTGTTGTATTAGGTTTTTTTATGCCTAAATGCTCCGCTCAACTCAATGGTTACTTTAAGGACTTAAAAATAACCAGAAATACTACTGTCAGGGATACACAGCTTATTCCTTATATTCAGTTTTGGGGTGGTCATGGTAGTTTAGATAGTAACAAATTGGTTACTAAATATAATTTTTCACACGGTTTTAACACAAATATGGTTATTAATTCTAAAAACGGAAATTCATATATTCAGTTTAATAATGGTATTATAGACATATATCAGTTAGGACTAAAATATGGGTCTGAATTTCAGTTAGACACGTTAGGAAATATTCTTCTAACGGCAGGTGGCAACAGTTCACGTCAGGCTTCTTATACGATTGATTCAACAGGGCTTCACGTAGGTGCTAATATTGGACTTATAAATGTCAGCAACCCTCGATGGATACCAGATAAAAATTATGTGGATAGCGTTTCTTTAATTCATTCATCAAGCACTTTGAAGGAACATTATATTAGCGATGTTAATATTTCTTCAACAGCACCAGATACATTAGCAAAAGATACGTTGCAAGCCGGCACATATTTGGTGCAAGTTTCATCTTACATAGCATTGCTTAGCTATACTTATGCCGGTACTAATAATGTCACATTAGAACGATATTTAGGTACTTCTTTATTAGATGTGCGAACCGTTGGTGTACCAATTTTAAGTGGATCATCAAGCTTTTTATTCGTACCCCCTTTTAGAAGTTATGTATTTACAATCACAAATCAACAGGTGCTTAAATTTGTAGTAAGTGTAGCAGCTGTGCCGACAAGTGGAACTTTGCATATATATTATACATCAATTTTAATACATAAAATTTAATAAAAAATTATAAATAAATTTTAATACTGAAAACTATGGAAAAATTTGGAATTGAAAACTTGAAAATTTTGATTAATTTTATTGCGGCGTTTTCGCTTAAATTAATTGACGATTTAAATGATAAGAAATTATCGTTAATCGAATGCTTGGGATTGTTGAAGGAATTAGTTGTGGTTCCTTCGTTGGTTAAAAAACGTGCTGAAATTGTACAGGAAATTACTGACCTGTCGGCTAGTGAATTTTTGGAGCTCGCATATTATGTAAAAGCACAGTTGCCAGAACATGCTAATAAGGCTAACGAAATTACCCAAAAATCACTGGATATTTTAAAGGGGATTGTTGAACTGATAAATGTGTTACATAAAGGGGATGAAATTAATACGTAAAAAATATGAAAAAAGCAGGTTTTAGATTAGACGGAGTTAGGGTATACAAAGTAAAAGGCAAAAGAAAGTCCCGGAAAAAAACTTTCGGGACTAAAAAAAGTGCTTTGGCAAGTCTAAAGAGACGAGGAAAAAGACCTCATTAATTAATAGCCAGGGATTGACTGATATGTAGCCGATATTGCTTTTGAAGTAAGATAATAAGACGTATCAAAATTTTGAAAGTTTTCACTTCTACCATCAACCGTAGAAACTTCAACAGCATTATAATACTTACCATCATTATAAGCATCAATGATATTTTGAACTTCGGAAAGCGGTTTTTCGCTTTCAAAATTTTTACGGTTTAATACCTTACGATTACTCTTCATATCACCAAACGGATCAAAATAACTAATAATACTAAATGTTGTTTTCATATCCTAATTTTTAATTAATAAATAAACTCATATATTTCTTATACGAAACAAAGATAAAAAATGTTACAGTTATTTGCAAGTTTTTTTGATATTATTTTTGATATGTTTTTTAATGTTATTTTTTACCCTCATTTTTACCCCATTTTTACCTATAAAAATACCCCTATTTAAAG
>Ga0224525_1000814_pt1 | contig 12768 bp, 5 predicted proteins | sample CFST100metaG_FD_179874 | JGI IMG/M metagenome (GOLD analysis project Ga0224525, IMG submission 179874) | Peat soil microbial communities from Stordalen Mire, Sweden - C.F.S.T100 | ecosystem: Environmental > Terrestrial > Soil > Wetlands > Peat | place: Sweden: Norrbotten County, Stordalen Mire...
CTTATATTCCTTAATCTGATTATTAAATCTATTCAAATCTCCGAAAATTTGTCTTAATTCTTCCCTCTCCACAATAAGAAAATTCTTTCTTAAACTTTTTTCATTAATTTCGCCTTTTATTTTATCCAGATTTTCGTTTAATTTACTCAGTGTCTCTATTTTTTGTCTCTTTGCTGCATCTTCCTCTTCGTCTTTTTTTTCTAACGGATCTTTCACTTCAGGCGGTTTATTTTTTTCATGCTCGACAAGCTCCTTTTTCTTCTCTTCCAGTAAGTTTTTTATAGTATCTTTATATTCTCTTCTCTTCTTATTTTCTAATGAAATGATTTCTGCTGATAATTCTTTTATGTCTACCTCTAAAATATCAATGTCTTTTTGTATGTTATAGCTTTTATATTTTTCCAAATCATCAAAGGTAGTTTTTCCTTGTTTTTCCGATTCCGATATATGAGAAAATATGACGCTTCTCAAAGCTCTTTCAAATTTTTCTTCTTCCAAATCATTTGTAATTGATTCAAAGTAATTCTGAGGTAAATACCTTACTCTTTCAGCTGCCGTCTTCTCTATTTCTTCATCCAAAGATTTTTTAGTACCCGAACCATCCTCCCAAACCAGTTGAGCTTCAAAATGTTCGGCAAACCCAGCCTGCCTAAATTTCTTATGCTTACCATTATTGTTTAAAAAAGTAAGATTATCATTATTATCACCCGCATTGTGAGTGTCTCCAAGCAAACCGATAATATCAGAAATAGCACTTTTCCCGCTCCCCTTATTTCCAATAATTGCAACCAATTCTTTATTAAATACGAGCTCCACATCTTTGAACCATATGCCTCTTTTCGCCTTGCATCCTAGCTTGTTGCTTAAATGTAATGAATTTATATACTTTATCTTATTTTCCCTTACTCTTTTCGATACTTCCGGCTCCTTATCCAAACAAACTCGACAATCTGGTTCGTATATAATCTGTTTTAACCCTAACATAGTAGGGTCCGCTTTTATCCATGTATAATTATCAACCTCTGGATATTTTTCATGAGAATCGGAAAACACCACAGATGGTTTGTTAAAATTTTCTAAATAAAATTTTGCCTCATTTTGATGATATAAATTAAAATTAGGGAATTCACACACATCGATACACTCTTTCATTATTTTTTTCTTTTCGGCACCTAGTGTGTTCAATAATTCATATTCATCTGCTTTTCCTGAGGCATGATCAATTTGTTCATCAAAACTATGGTCTTTTCTACCATTATGAACTATTATTATTCCTTCAAGCTCATGAGCTCTTTTTGCTGCATTTTTAAGATCAACAGAGACATCTAATAATCCTTTATCATAATCACCATCGCCAGCTTCTTCTATGTCGCTTTTTGCACAATTTATCTTTGCCAGAAACGACGTAGTTAAAAAAGCGTTGTCAACCTTTTGTTTTTTAATGCATTTAGGGAAGATAACTATAAAGTGGACACCATTTTTACCACAGGATCCCTTCAACTCAATTCCTGGCAAAAAATTAATTAGATCCCTTATTTTTCTATTTTGGCCATCGAACTCTACTTCTTCGGTTTCCCAGATACTCCAGATCTCATCCAATCCATCTACATTTGAATGATCCGTGATTGATATAACTTCTATTTCATTTTTTATTGCATTTTCAAATATCTCTTTTATTCCAAGCTTTGCCCTTGATTCTTTTGAATATTTAGAATGAATATGCAGGTCCCATTTTCTCCATTTTGAGCCAATTATATCATTACGCCCATTCTTTATTCTTGTATTATCAATAATTTGTTGATTGTCTTTAATTTTTGTCATATTTATAGAAATCTTAAAAGATTTACCTTCTTATGAACAATTTAAGTTTACCGCTAGATAATAATTTCTGACTCTTATTGCAACACAACCTAGCGGCAGGCTGGCATTGGAATTAAAGGATTAAACATCCTTTTTATCAAAATTCATCATAAAAAACCTATATTTAAAACTAATTATTTTTCTCAAAGTCTGTTAATATTTTTAAATATTTAACTTGCAGATCGGCACCGATCTGAGGATGATCCAGAAGAGAAATTTTGCCTTTATTCGAGATGACTTCATTAATTTCATCAAAATAAAAAACATCTAAGGTAGCGATAAATAAATAAGAGGGGTTCCATGATTGACTCATCTTCTCTGCGTATTTTAATACATAATCATAATTTATTTTACATTGATACTTTACTTCAATAAGTTTAACTTCTTTTGTCTTCTGATTAATAACTGCAAAATCTGGAGCCGTTCTTAAAGTCTCAATTGTCATATTATTTTCATCATATCCTTGTTGCACCAACTCAGGAATAATTTTTTCATAACCAAATTCCAATACAGTGAAATCTTTCGTCTCTCTGAGCATTTGAGCAAAGATTGTTTCTGCAATTTTACCCTTAACTAAATTCCTAGCAAATAGTACATTATCCATAGACAAAAATTAATTGTTATTTTGTATATACAAGAAGAGCTTATTCGGGAAAAATGTTTAATTCATCAAGTTTTTTCCATAAAGAATCTAATGCTTTATCCTTATGTTTATAAAATGCACTCCCTGTAACGCGCCAGAATGTCCAGCCAGCTCTCTCCAAAATCTGCTGCCTTTCAATATCTTCTTGCCACTTATCTATTCTGTTGTGATACTGGTCTCCATCACATTCAACAGCTAATTTTGCTTTCTCCCCCTGAACAACAAGGTCTATTCTGTATCCTGCGACTTCATACTGTGGAATAACCTTGTATCCTTTATTTATAATAAACTCCGCGACTTCATACTCAAATTCAGATGCCCTTCCTCGTTCAACCTCTTCCCTGACTCTTTGTAATCCCGCCTTTCTTTCTTCAGTCTTATAATTATAAAACCAATCTAGTATTTGCTTTCTTAAATCATCAGGATTAGTCAACTTATCTTTAGGTATCGAATGAAAAAGAATCATTTTATTTTTCGCTCTAGACATAGCCACATTTGCTCTTTGTTTATTCTCTTTTTTATTTGCGGTCCAAGGCGCAATTGTTTTTTCGGGACTATGCAAATCGGGAGCTTTTACCATCGAGATTAACATTATATCTCTTTCATCGCCTTGAAATGTATAAGGATCACCGCACTTAATATTTCGCTTCTCAATTTCTTTTGAAGAAATGTTCTCACTAATCAATTTAAATATATCACTAGACTGCTTCTTTCCAAGTAAGGAGACAACGCCAAAAGTAATCGGGCGCATACTTCCCTCTTCATCTGTTTCTCTGTATTTTTCATCCTGCAGCATTTCTTTTAGTTTTTCAACTATTGCTTTTTGTTCTGGTACATTTATTTGTGCATTAGTTTCTTCAAAACCATTTTCAACAAAAATAGGTTCCAGCACTGGATCTAACCTATATTTTGGCAACTGATCTCGTAAAACTTTCAGTTTTCCATTATAAGATAATTTATTACTGAATCCAATAATTTCTTCGACAGATCGAAAGTGCTCTGTTAAAGTGATGACATCTGTCATTTTTACCTTTGCAATATCAAACAAGCTCGATGTAACAGAAAATTGATGACTATTAGGCACATCTGATATATAGCGAGTAATCAAGTCCGTAACCTTACTTTGCACCGTAAATGTTGTTGGGCTGACCTGTTCATCATCTCCAACAACAAGTAGTTTCTTCCCGATATAGGCTATATTCAAACCGCGAGCGTCGACCTGACTAGCCTCATCAAAAATAACAACATCAAACATTCCTGCAGCAGGATTAGGAAATAGTTGGTGTATTGTGTTAATAGGCATAATCCAAACCGGGACTGCATTTTTTCCAGTCTCCAATGCATCTTTGGCATCCTTAAGGTGTTTTGGAGCATACTTACCCATCCCCTTTCCATATTTTTTCATACTTAAGGCAAATGAAGCAAGAGCTTCTTTCTGTCTCTTTGTCACTCTGTTTTTTAGATGTATCCAAGAAGAAATCTCTACTAGATTTCTCACCAAATCCATTTCCTGGTTTTTTAGCCTTTGTAAATCTTTATTTATCTGAGAAATAGAATCACCTGAATGTAGATCGTCTAACCAACTGACAAGTCTTTTCCATTTCCAGTTCTCTTCAATATCAATATCAACATTACCGTATGTTTTTATAAAGCTTTTGATTTTTCCAATTGTCTCAGGGATAGATTCTCTTATTTTATCCTCAATTAATTTAATTTCAGCCGATCTGTTTTGCTCATCAATTAAATCTGGTATTTGTTCATAAAAGGCTTTTATACCATTAATTTTACTAGATTCAATATTTTGCAGGAAAGTTATTACGCTTTTATGATTATTTTTGTTTGACTTAAGCTTCTGCATTTCCTCACTGTACACATCATCATATAGCTTAAGATATTCTATAGATAGTTTTTTTCGTTCATTTAAATTTTTTAAATATTGTTTTAGAGTTATTATCTTTTCGATATTCTTTTCTCTAATATACTTCACCAATAATAACGTTTTTTCGTGTGCAGTTTCTTTCTCTAACCCATTGGCTATATTTTCAATAAAATTACTATATTCTTCAGCTTTAAATACTGAGCAAAAACAATCAATAAAACCTAGGGCTTTTTCTGCAAAGGATATGTCGGAGATATTAACGCTATGAAACAACTTTAGATCTTCAATTCCCGTTTTTAACTTAAAGTATTCTTTCTCAAAAAACACAACACGATTCATTCTTTCTACAGATCTTTCGAAATCAACAATATTGAAGGGATTTGGGAAATTCAATCTATTATTTGTAGTCTGAAAAGCTTGCTTCCAAATATTATCCAGATCATTCTCAACTTTAATTTTGGTAAAATACGAGCACAGTACTTCGATATCGCAGTTGTCACAAATTTCTTTACCATTAATTTTAATATTTTTAATCAATTTCCTTATTTTTGGATTAAACCATAATCCAATGCCTTTCTTAACTTTATTATTATTGTTTTTTGCCTGCTCGGTTACTGCAGAAAGTATTTCAAGGGCAGATACAAAATCTATATTGTAACCATCAATTACCTCCATTTTCTTGCCAAGCAAAACTGAATCTGATTTTTCATAACTGACTAGCATTTTATCGATTTTTGATAAAACATCCTCCCACCTTCTCTTCTGACTTTCGCTTTTTATAATTTCAAACAGTTCTTTTTCAAAGGGTTTATCAAAAGAACATAAATCACTATTAACCCTTTCCAAAGAAGAATGCATTTCGAGAATGACGTCCTCCATTCTCTTATCAAAAAATTCTGTTTCTGAGATGTTATTTTTTGAGAAAAAATCTGTTTCTTTCAAGTATTTTTTAAATTTTAATGCTTTTTCTTGATGGATGTTATATTCTTTAATAAACTCCTCTATATTTTCTAAATTTTCCAAGTCTTTATTATCTGGGACATATAGCTTAAACAATTGAAGCTCTTCTTTATTAAGTTCTTTTTTTAATTCAAAAAAACGCTCCAATATCTCGACTGATGGAAGTATATCTAAAGTAGGAATTTTATCTAATTTGACAAAATCCCATATCTCAGTATTAGCATTACGCAGAGCTAATACATATTCATTGATTTGGGCTTGAGTAATGACCGACTCCCAAGTGTAATGAACATCGTCTAAAATTTTAAATTTTTCACTATTTGCAAATGATAAAACAAACTGAGCAGCTGTAATAGGGGAAAACTTATTCGTTCCAATAATTATTTCTTCTCTAGAGTCTAGCAGGGCTTTCTTTTCAAATTCATTATTTTTTTTCGCAATTTCTTCTCTAATATATTCCACTTCTTTTTCAACTTTCTCTTTTCTTCTATCCGTATACTTTGTCACATCTGATAACATATTATTTATATCAGATACAGATGATTGTAGATCATCGTTCCTTGAGCTTGCCTCCACCTGAGAAACAGCCAAACTTCTTATCTCCTCAGGGATTTTGTTTTTTAAGACAGAAAGAGCTTGGCTTGTTTGAGAGGTAACCAAAACTGTCTTTCCAAGAGCAAGAAATCGCGATATCAAGTTTGCTATGGTATGTGTTTTTCCAGTGCCAGGAGGTCCCTGAACAACAGAACCGTAATTTGATTCAATCTGACATGCAATTTTTTTCTGCTCATCATTATAAGGAAGAGGAAAATATAATTCTCCATCTATAACATTATTAGAATCAGATTCTACAATATCCGTCCCATTTCCATTTTGCTCTGTTAAACCATTTTTATCTTCTTCAATACTAATTAAATCCTCTAAAAAAGGGGTTAGAGTTCCATTATTTGTTATATCCTCCTGGATTTTTTTCGCATAATCCGCCCAACCTTTTCCACTTTTTTTAAATAAAAATAAATGATGAATGTTATAAGCTGTTGGATACAATGTATGATCAATGTCTATATCTCTAGTATCATACTTTGACTCACCATCTGGTGAAATGAAATGGACTAACTGCTGTAGATACTTGTGTACTAATCCAAAATTCCATATATCAAAATCCCCTTCATTTATCTTTTTATTTATCTTCTCCGCCAAAGAATCAATATCCATCAAATTTGTATTCTCATCGCCTAATGCTTCCCGAACAAAAGATACATCAAAATAAGATTTAGCATTCGTATCGGCATTAACTGAAATAATATTTCTATCCGAATCAAACTCTATAGTAACAGGAGTAAATAATGTAGGGTAAGATATTTCTTTTCCTCCCTGCTTCCAAGATAAAATATCATGTCCCCACAGTAGATCATAACTATCTGATTCTGTTTTTAGGAATGATCTAAGCGTATAAAGCTTATCGAAAGCAAGATTTGAAATGAAATATTCCTTATTTTTATCTTTCCACTTCTCCCATTTTAATTCAATCCAATCCTCATACAACTTAATCAATTCTGGATAATTCTTAAAATATATCTTTTTTGGCTTCTCCTCTATTCTTTCATAATATCCAATATCACTTTTAGTTACCCAATCTTTCAATATTGAATCAATTTTCTCAGTGTTAATTTTAAGCTTATGGAATGCAGCAATCCTTTCACTGCTATCTTCAAATTTTTCTTTGATAGCTAAAAATTCTTTTGGCTCTGGTTTAGTAAAACCAACAGACGCAAAATCAATCCATCTTTCTAACTGTTTGGGCAGTTTTGGTGGTTTTTCAATAGAATAACGTTCTATCGATAAAAATAAGCCATCCGGCTTATCCGCTTCTAAATCTCTATTCTTTATAAAGATATGATCTAGTATAGGCAAAAACTCTTTATCTTCAATATTAAAGCTTTCTTCGTTTTCAGAAAGTTGTCTTATATTGTTCCTAATATTTATATTTAGAAGAGCCAGTTTTTCTAAATACTGAAAAAGTTTAACGCCATTATCAAGCTGCTTATTAATGCTCATAAGAGATTAAATAAATTACCCACAATATTAATGAAATTATTATTACTTTACATCATTTTCAGCTAAAAGTAAATAATATTTATCTAGGGAAATATAGACTAATCTAACTAAAGACTGTTTAAATATTCCAAACTAGTTCATTATAACGCCCGTTTTACATAATTATGTATGATTATTATCATAAAAACACCAGTTCTTAAACTGGTGTTTCTGCCTTGCGTTAGTAACCATACGGGTCGCTTTCACAAGAATTGACTGCTCCCCAATCGGGTTCAGAACCAAACAGCTCCAATCCCATAAAGACTTTCTGGACTATTTTTCTAATAAGAAAAAACGGGAACGGGTCGGGGTCTAAATAGCAAAATGAGACGAATGAGACACTTATAGAGAGTTTTTCAAATATGTCTAATTCGCCTGTTTTTCTCTACAGTTAGCCAAAGATTAGTGAGACACGGTTTGAAACTGTGTCTCATTTGACTTCAGCTATATTATGATGTCTTATATTGATACAGTATAATTGCTGCACCAGTACTTTATCTTTTCAATGCGGCTTTAAGTAAATACTGGCTGTTTTCGATGAATATAACCGAGTCTCGCCAGTATCCGGATCATAAACAAGATTGTCAGACTTCCTTCGTTCGGTTGCAGGAGAACATTCATCGAGCGAAAAAACTTCGAGGGGTCGCAAGCCCCGGCCGGCATATTCAAGAGTTCTGTAAAGATAAACAATAAAAGAGCCAGAATAACGATAGCGACGGATGCATCTATCAATATTCTTTCCTATTAGGTCATTATAACCACGCCAATGTTGTAAATTTCTAGTCTCGATCCAACAATCTACAAGTTGTTTAATAAAATAAATAGCTTTTCGTCTCGCTAATACATTGCCATTTTGAGCAGTCCTAACTAGCCTAATACTGATTTCGTCGCAAGCCCTTTTATCATCCTTATCCGCTTGCGATAAAAAGGTATAGAGTTTGTCTTTGTATTTCTCGAGTATTGCTTCTACTTCTGCCCTATCTTTATATTCCTGGATTTTCTTTTTCCGCTTTGATTTTTTAAGCCATAATTTTTGATAGTCATGGCCAAGGCAACGGACAACCTGATCCCAATCAATATCATCTGATTCGGTTTTTATATTTTCAGAAATAAAATCATAAGACTTACGGACACAGTTTCTTATCCAAGCTGGATTAAATGTCGATGGCTGTCTTTTCGATATAGATCTATTTATATTTTTTATAGCTTGCTCATAATTCATGCCAATAATTCAACTAAAAATAACCACAGTAAAATTCATTGATAATTTATTTACAAGGTAAAACGAGACAGTATAAAAAAAGGATTTTATAGTGTCTCATTTCGATTTATTTGACAAAAAAGGACAAATTACCATTGTTAAGTTTGATAAACGTTTTATTTATATGATATCCTCCCGTAACATATATCCCATAACAGAACCTTTCTCTACGAGGAAATTCAATACTATCTGAACTTCTGAATTAACTTTTTTAATTCTTTTAACTCTCTCACGATTCTTATAAATATATTTCTTTATCAAGTTCTCAAGATAATAAATCGTATCTGCTTCTAGTCTTTCGAATTGAATACTCGTATTTTTCTTTAACATTGTAGAAATCCAATAGATTCCATCATCATCCAAATATATACCTCCTATTCCATTTAGTAACTTTGAAACCGAGTAAATAGCTGAAGGACAATGACCGATATCCTCGGTAACTTTTTTAAAAAATGGCTTATTATCTTCTTTCAATGTGTCCCAATCGATAGCTTTATTATTCCAACGAGTTTGAGCAAAAAGATAGCTCTTAATAATTTCCTCTGCATAACGATTTCTTTCCCCATTTTTACATAGTTCAGATACTTTCTCCCGAAACATTTCCCATACTTGCCAGAAATTTTTATAGGCATTTAATCTATCTTCTGCGAGAATAAACTCTTGGAACAATTCAGCTATAGCTTTCGAACCATTAAAGTTGTCGATAAACGGCTTTAGATATTCAGAGATGTCTTTGCTTTCTGAGAAACTTAAGATAAAATACGCTAATTTTTCTAGAAAAGTATAACGAGAAAAATAGTCTATTTTATCTTCCTTTCTATCAGACAATAGGTCTTTCGAAAAAGCAGAGATAATTATTTTGACAATCTCCTTATGATCTCCATCGCTTGTTTTCAATGGGATCAGTTGAAATGCAGTATTCAATATATCTAAATCCAACTCCTCAATTTCTTTCAGATCCTTTATGGAGATTCTATTGCCTATGACTTTCTGCAGATCTTCTTTATTTTTATCTACCAGCCATTTCCTTATTTCACTTTCATTAAATTCGTAAATATATTTTTTACGTCTTTTTTCAAGAAGCCTCTCTCTTTGCTCTTCGTACTTTGGTTTTAGCAATAGATATCCCATCAATATTGATTGAGCATCTTCAAAGCTTATTTCCCATAAATTGCAAATTATTGCCCTTACGGAATAAGTTGAAAATTGCAAATCCGTCCCTAGATGATTAGGATCAAAAAGTGCTAATAATAATATTTTTTTAATAGTTTCTTTTTCAGAGGGAAAGTATTTCAATAAAATCGGTAATACGAAAATCGCACATTCTACACCGTCTGACATTTGATATTGATAGTCCTTCCTGAAAAATGAAGAAGCTTTTTTTAAAATAACTCTTTTACAAAATCCCCTCTCTTTTTCAGACAAATCCTTGAAATGGTCTCTTATTAGAACGGAACATGCGTAAGCCGGAATAGAATGATTAAAAAGGTGAAATCTGTCATCTTTAGATTTGGCAAGATATTTTACAATTTCCTTAGTTTCTTTTAATACAAGCTGATGATTATTTTCATATTGCATATACTGTTCATGCCGATTGTCATTTTTCATTTTATAATTTGCCCATAACTTTAATGCAGTATATTTCATGGGTTCGGAACTTTCTTGAAGAGATTTTTCACTATATTCTTTAAGTGCCGGATCAACCTCAGGATTGAAACTTATAAGAGTCTTCCCATTATCTTCTTCAATTTTAGGCTTCATTTTTCTCCTATCCATTCTCGCCAGATAAAGCCTCCAAGTCTTATCAGATTCTGTTTCCTTTGTTTTGTCTGGAAGTCCACTGTAGTATTTATCTAGAATTTTCCAAATAATTTCTTGTCTTTCTTTTGCTTCTTCTTCCATAACCCCTTCACTTCTAAAAAACTGATAAGTTAGAGCAAGACTTTCGAGACTTTTTTTCCTGTGCTCATCATCACAAGCTTTAAGCCTTTCTTCCTCATAAAATTCTTTTCCGCTATAGCCACCGCAAAAATCTCTTAAAAACAACAGCTGGTCCCTTTGTTGTAAATCAAGAGTAAATCTTACTGTGTCGAAAAGAAAAAGTTCCTTTGTTTTAAAAAGTATTTTAGCAATATTAAAAGTTTTTTCAGGATAGGCCAAAGTTATACTGGTAACTATAGCCGTGATTGAAGCTGATTTTGATTTATTAAGCAAATACAGTAACCAATATTCCAGAGTCCTAGAGTCTGCCTCTTTTCCATTTTCAAGAAGATACTTTTCTAAAGCCATATGCATTGATTCTAGAGCACTCGGTGCTGCCTGAGTCCCTCTATAAATATTCCACAGTCTATTGCTTACATACTGCCTGATCAGTTTATTATCATCAATAAAGATTTCTATTTCTTCAATCTCATCTTTAGCAAAATCTGATTCTGCAAAATACAGGACTGTTTTATTCGTAAAATCCAAGATAAAGTTTATTGTGTCTTCAAAAGAAAACTGAAGCAACCAGTATATAGGTGTTTGATAAGCGCTAGCAGGAAAATATTCTAAACAATGTTCTTCCATACAAAAGTATCCGTCCATATCGATAGAATGTGTATAAAAATCATCCTCCTCACGTTGAGAAGCTTTAAACCAAAATAAATCGGCTAACCGCAAAACATAATTCGGAAGTGCTTTTATGACCTCCAAGTTGTCCCCTAATTCACTTAAAATAGCTTTTATCAAATCGTAATAAGAATCTCTGTAATTTCTCCAATTATTTTTCAATATTTCCTCAAATACCTCTTTTAATTCCTCTGTTATTTCAGAGGCCCCACGCAAGATAGTCTGCAAAAGCTTCTCTTTAATTTCATCATCACGAGAAAAAATTACATCTTCTTCTATAGTCCATCGATAAAAAGATAGGGCTATCAAGCTAGAGAGCTTAGTATAGCCTTCTCAAAACAAAACGTCAGTTTTCCAATATGCCGAATCACTGCTATGCTTAGAGTATGACAAATTGAAAATATGATTATGATAAAAATAAGCATTACAAATGAAGAAAAAGACCTTCTCAAACAGTACCTTAAAACATCCCCTCTCGTACTTATCCGTCTCAAGTGCCATGCTCTGCTTATGCGGAACAAAGGCATAAAGCTTGCTGATATCGGTGATATTGTTTCCAAAAGTGAGCATACTATAGGTCTATGGACAAAGGATTGGGATAAATATCGCTTAAGCAGTATCTTTACCGGACACGAAGGCAATGAAAATGCCAGCAAACTGACTAAAGCGCAAAAAGAAGAGGTTAAAGAAGCGCTTAGCAAGTCTCCAAGCGATTATGATATTCCCAAGCAGTTCTGGGACGTTCCCTCTTTGAAAGAATATGTTCAAGCAAGATTTGATGTTGTATACGAATCCGTTCGGTCTTACCACTTACTACTTTCTTTCTCTAATTTAAGTTTCAAGTATCCCGATACTTTTGATAAAAAGCGGGATAACACGCTAATTGCAAGGAGAATGAAGGAAATACGAAAGGAAATCGAACCTTTTTTGAAAGATCCTTCTTGGGAAGTGTTCGCTTCGGATGAAGTGCGCATGGAGTTGGAAGCTTTCACAAGAAGAGCGTGGCTCAAACGAGGAGAACGCACGGTTGTAAAGGTGGATAGGAAAAAAGAGGCACAAAGCTACATCGGACTTCTTAACCAGAGAAGTTTCAGATGCCATCTTTTTGAGCTAGGCTGGCAGAATCAGAAAGAAATACTCGCCGCAATGGAAGAATTCTTAAAAAAATATCCAAAGAAAAAGATCTGCATCATCTGGGATAATGCAAGATTCCATAAAGGAAAAGAAATCAAAAAAGCCCTCCGCAAAGGAAAGCTCTTGGAAAGAGTGCATCTGATAAACCTTCCGCCCTATGCTCCCGACAAGAATCCGATAGAACATATCTGGAATACGGCCAAGGGAACAATGGCGAATATACAATACGATAACTTTGAAAAGATGAAAGAAACTTTTGCAAATTATATTAAGGGAAGAAAATTCAAATATCAAATCTGACGTTTTGTTTTAACATGGCTATAG
>Ga0224525_1000822_pt1 | contig 12651 bp, 9 predicted proteins | sample CFST100metaG_FD_179874 | JGI IMG/M metagenome (GOLD analysis project Ga0224525, IMG submission 179874) | Peat soil microbial communities from Stordalen Mire, Sweden - C.F.S.T100 | ecosystem: Environmental > Terrestrial > Soil > Wetlands > Peat | place: Sweden: Norrbotten County, Stordalen Mire...
GAATGTTGGTATTGGCAAAGACCATACATTATTTGCATTAATCGATGGGATTGTTGAATTCAAGAAAGAACAGAAAGACCGTTCTTTTGTATCCGTTCTTCCTTTCGAGCCTTCAAATTAACATATCCTTTTTTTTGGCATAGGAATTTTTTGGTTTTCCCGGGCTCTCCACCCGGGATTTTTTTTGCAACTGCTGAACTTTCCTCCTTTCAAAGATTTCATTACTTTTGTCTTATTAAAATAATTAACCATGTTGGTATTACAGACGATCCGTGAGAACCCGGAAGGGGTGCTGAAACTTCTCGCCATAAAGAATTTTGAAGGAAAGGAGATTATAGAGACTATTCTTTCCCTTGATGACAGAAGAAAAGAGACCCAAAAAATGTTGGATGATAACCTGGCCCAGAGCAATGCCCTGGCTCGGGAGATCGGGATGCTCTTTAAAGCCGGGAAAGCCGCCGAAGCCAACCCCCTGAAGGAAAAAACATCCGAGCTGAAGGAACTTGCAAAAGAACTAAGTACAACCTTTGAAACAACGAAGAAAGAGCTAGAAGAAGCCCTGCTGAAAGTCCCTAACCTTCCGCATCCGTCCATACCTCCCGGGAAGTCCCCGGAGGATAATGAAATCGTTCACCAGGAAGGTATTATCCCTGATCTCCCGGTTACAGCTATTCCTCATTGGGACCTGGCTTCAAAATATGATCTCATCGATTTTGCTCTTGGTAATAAAATTTCGGGTGCCGGTTTCCCGGTATACAAAGGTAAAGGAGCCCGCCTGCAGCGTGCCCTGATCAATTTCTTTCTTGACTATGCCATTGATGCGGGTTACAAAGAGATCCAGCCGCCCTATCTCGTAAATGCCGCGTCGGGTTTTGGAACCGGGCAGCTTCCCGATAAGGATGGGCAGATGTATTATGCTCCCCTCGATGATCTTTATCTGATCCCCACGGCAGAAGTCCCGGTGACTAATATTTACCGCGATGTCATCCTGAAAGAAAGTGATTTTCCCCTTAAGAATGTTGCTTATTCCAGCTGTTTCCGACGTGAAGCCGGTTCTTATGGAAAAGATGTACGCGGATTGAATCGTTTGCATCAGTTCGACAAGGTTGAGATCGTGCAGATCTCACATCCTGAAAGGTCATATGAAATCCTGGAAGAGATGGTAACCTATGTTTCAGGTCTTTTACGTGCCCTGGAATTGCCTTTCCGTATTCTAAAACTCTGCGGGGGCGATATGGGTTTTACATCTGCCATGACTTATGACATGGAAGTTTATTCAGCTGCACAAAAACGATGGCTGGAAGTCAGCTCTATTTCGAATTTTGAATCCTACCAGGCCAACCGGATGAAGTTACGTTACAAAGACAAAACCGGCAAGACGCAACTTGCGCATACACTGAATGGAAGCGCACTGGCATTGCCGAGGATCGTGGCAGCGCTGCTTGAGAATAACCAGACCGAAGAGGGAATTAAAATTCCTGAAGCATTAATTCGTTACACCGGGTTCAGTTTGATTGTTTGATATTTGCAAAATCATCGACTACAAATATTATTGTACATTTGAAATTCCTTTTATGATCAACTCTTAATCCAATTGCCATGAAAAAAATCGTGCTCTTATTTGCTATTCTATTCTTCTCAGCAGGGGTCACTTTCGGACAATTCTCGTTTGGCATTAAAGTCGGGTATAATGCATCGAAATTGCATACCAGCCTGGATTCTATAAAATCCTCCTTCAACTCCGGTTTTCATTTCGGGGCCTTTTTCCGTTTCGGAAAAAAGGTTTATGTCCAGCCAGAAATCTATTATACCTTGCAGGGCGGTATCTTTGATAATAGTCTTAATAATGCTGTCGACAACTGGAAACAAAAAGTTACCGTCGGAACATTGGATATTCCGGTCCTGGTCGGATTTAAGATGATCAATCTGAAAGTCATAAACTGGCGGATCATGGCAGGACCCATGGCTTCCTTCGTCGTAAATTCAACTGTCAAGGATCTTAATACTCTGACCGGGCCTATAAAAAGAGCGGATATCAGCAAGGCCAACTGGTATGTCCAGGTAGGAACCGGGATTGATGTTTTTTTCCTGACTTTGGATGTTCGTTACCAGGTCGGGTTAAACCAGATGATCAAATCGGCACAAGGCACAACAGGACTACCCTATAGCTTAAACGCCACCAACAATATGTGGGTTGTGAGCCTTGGATTTAAACTATAACCGGCAAAATGGAGGTTAATGGTAGAAAATACCGGACCGTATGGATGGAGGGATCTACCGTTTTCCTGATCGAGCAGAACCTTCTGCCTTTTGAATTCAGGATCCAGGAATTAAAAACGTATTCGGATTGTTGTAATGCCGTAACCCATATGACTGTCAGGGGTGCAGGTGCCATCGGTGCGATAGCCGGATTTGCCATGGCCCTGGCATTCATGGAAGCCCCTTCCGGCGATTTTCTCCCGTTTGTTACAAAAGCCCGCAAGGAGATCGAAGCAACACGTCCTACTGCACGGAATTTATTTTATGCTACCGAACGGGTTTTCGATGCAGGATTGATTTCCCGAGAATCGGCCCTTGAAGAAGCTCACCGGATTGCCGACAAAGATGCCTTTGACTCCAGGATGATAGGAGAGATCGGAAATGTGCTTATTCCGTATGGAGCCAGGATAGAGACACATTGTAATGCCGGATGGCTTGCCTTTGTCGATTACGGAACTGCTCTCTCCCCTATTTATATTGCTCATGAGCATGGAAAAGAGGTCTTTGTTTATGTTGACGAAACCCGGCCACGGAGCCAGGGTGCAAGGCTGACTGCCTGGGAGCTTCACAATGCCGGGATCCCTCATGTGATCATCCCCGACAATGCCGGCGCACATCTGATGTCGCAGGGAAAGATCGACCTGGTGGTCACCGGGGCTGACAGGATTGCCGCTAATGGGGATACAGCCAACAAGATCGGAACTTTGGAAAAAGCCATTGTTGCAAAAGAATATAACATCCCTTTTTATATTGCTGCACCGACATCCACCATCGATGTTAGCTGTAAAAGCGGAAGCGATATCATCATTGAGGAGAGAAGCCCGGACGAGATCCTTTACCAGGAAGGACCGGGAGAAGACGGGAAGAACCATAAGATCCTGGTTTGTTCACCGGGGTCAACCGCACTGAATCCGGCTTTTGATGTTACACCTGGAAAGTTCATAACAGGGATCATAACGGAAAAAGGCCTGGTCAGGCCGAATGAAAAACATATCAGAAACCTTTTAAAATCATAAATAATGAAAAAGAAAACATGTTGGGGTTTGACGCTTTTAGCATTTGTATTCCTTTTATCTATTGCAGTTTCTGCACAAGAGAAAAAGCAAGAACCCAGGGGAGAAAAGAAGGCCAAAACAGAAAAGAAAGAAAAGGACGAAAAGAAGGACAGTACAATGAATTCCGGCTTAGTGGGCGGACTGAAATTCAGGAGTATTGGTCCTGCATTCACCTCGGGGAGGATCGCTGATTTTGCTGTAAACCCCAAAGACCACAATGAATGGTTTGTAGCTATAGCATCCGGGCATATCTGGAAAACAACGAATAACGGTACTACTTTCGAGCCTGTTTTTGACAATTACGGCGCTTATTCGATCGGCTGTGTGACCATTGACCCATCCAATACCAATGTTGTATGGGCCGGGACAGGAGAACGGAATTCCCAGCGGGCGTTAGGTTACGGGGATGGTGTTTATAAAAGCACTGATGGCGGAAAAAGCTGGAAGAACATGGGATTGAAAGATTCACGCCAGATCGGCGGTATCGTCATCGATCCCCGGAACACGGATATGGTATATGTAGGGGCAGAAGGTTCGGTGTGGGGCCCTGGTGGTGACCGTGGATTGTATAAAACCACTGACGGGGGAAAAACCTGGAAAAAAGTGCTGGAGATCAGCGAAAATACGGGCGTAAAAAATGTCCTCATGGATCCCCGGAACCCGGATGTATTATATGTTTCTGCAGAACAACGGCGGCGGCATGTATTCACCAAGATCGGGGGTGGCCCGGAAACTGCTATCTATAAATCCACCAATGCCGGGGAAACTTGGGACAAATTGACCTCCGGACTTCCTTCTGTTGATATGGGCGGGATGGGAATGGCTATTTCTCCTGTTAATCCCGATGTGATTTATGCAATTATTGAAGCTGCCGATGATGCCAGCGGTATTTACCGCACCATGAACCGTGGAGCATCCTGGCAGAAAATGAGCGGGCATGTTTCGCAAGGTCAGTATTTTAACCGGATCTTTTGTGATCCAAAGAATGTGGATAAGATCTATACCATGGAAACCGTTTCACAGGTATCGGAAGATGGCGGAAAGACCTGGAAGCCTATTGGAAACAACAAACGCCATGTGGATGACCATGCTATGTGGATCGAGCCTGAAAATCCCCTGCATTTCCTGATCGGAGGTGATGGCGGTGCTTATGAAACCTTTGATGGAGGAAAAGAATTTATTTTTAAATCCAATCTTCCGGTGACTCAATTTTACAGGGTGCAGGTGGATAATTCCCTTCCTTTTTATTATGTATATGGAGGAACACAGGATAACAATTCAGTGGGTGGGCCTTCAAGGTCAATAAGAGGAGAAGGTGTTCTTTCCGATGATTGGTTTGTCACCAACGGAGGCGATGGTTTCTGGTCGCAGATAGATCCTGAAGAACCGGATATTGTTTATGCAGAATCCCAGTACGGAGGTATGGTACGGTTTGACCGGAAAAGCGGGGAAATGCTTGATATCCGACCGGAACCGAGAAAAGGAGAAGACAGTTATAAGTGGAACTGGAACACCCCGTTATTCATCAGCCCACATTCCCATACACGTCTCTATTGCTCAGCAAATAAGGTCTTTCGCAGCGATGACCGGGGCAACACCTGGCAGGTGATCAGTGATGATCTTACGGCAAAGATCGACCGCAATACCTGGCCGGTGATGGGAAAATACTGGAGCATCGATGCCGTACAAAAAGATATTTCAACATCCTTATATGGAACGATTATTTCACTTGCGGAATCTCCCGTAAAAGAAAACCTCCTTTATGCAGGAACCGATGACGGGCTCATCCAAGTGACAGAAGATGCCGGGAAGAACTGGACGAAAATTTCGACATTCCCCGGAATTCCTGAAAACACGTATGTGAGCTGTATTTTCCCATCCCGTTTTGATGAAAACACCGTATTTGTATCCTTCGACAACATTCTTCGTGATGATTTCAAGCCTTACCTTTTAAAGAGCATGGATAAAGGAAAGAGCTGGATATCAATTTCGGGAGACCTGCCTGCCAGCGGAACCGTTCACAGTATCCACCAGGATTTTATAAATTCAGATCTTCTTTTTGCAGGAACCGAATTTGGTTGTTTTTTCACCATCGACGGAGGGAAGAAATGGATACAGCTGAAAGCCGGCATCCCCACCATTCCCGTGAGGGATATAGCGATCCAGAAAAGGGAAACCGACCTGGTACTGGCAACCTTCGGACGCGGGTTTTATATCCTGGATGATTATTCACCGCTCCGCCTTATCCAGAAAGAGAACCTCGACAAGGATGGCTATCTTTTCCCGGTGAAAGATGCCCTGATGTACATCCCGAGAGATGGAAAAGACAGTCAGGGATCCATGGTCTTTAAGGCAGCAAATCCTGATTTCGGAGCTATTTTCACCTATTACCTTAAAGAAATTCCAAAAACAATGAAAGAGAAAAGGCAGGAAAAGGAAAAAGAGTTGTTTAAGAAGAGCGAACCGATACCGCAACCTTCAGACGCTGACCTGCGTGCAGAGAAGAATGAGATTCCCCCCTATCTCACTTTCACCATCACAGATGAAAATGGCAATGTTGTAAGAAACATACGGAAAAGCACTTCTAAAGGCATCAGCAGGGTGAATTGGGACTTGCGTTACCAGGCCACACATACCATTGAAGCAGGTGAAAAATATGATCCGTTGAAAGACAATGGCAGCGGGATACTTGCCATGCCCGGAAAATATAAGGTTTCCCTGTCCCTGACCAGTGCCGGTGACACGAAACTTCTAGCCGGGCCGGTGGATTTCAATGCTGTTGTACTCAACAACACCATACTTCCCGCACCCGACCGCGCAGCCCTGGTTGAATTTAACAAAAAGGTGGCGGATATTGCACGAGTCATGCAGGGAACCGAACAGTATGCCAATATGCTCAATAAAAACGTGAGTGATATCCTGGTATCGCTGAATGGAACGCCCGCTGCTTCAGCGGAGCTAAAAAAGAAAGCACTTGAATTGCAACTTCAGCTTGACGAGATCCTGAATGTGAAGTTTAACCGGAGAAGCAAGAAGCCCAGCCAGGAAGAAAATCCTCCTGCCCCTGTGCCCTTGAATTCCCGGCTTGAAAAAATCGCCTGGTCAACCTGGTCTTCCACCGCACAGCCAACGCAGTTGCAGTTGGACGCATACCAGATCCTGAATGAGGAATTCCCCCCGTTGTACGACCAGGTTAAACACATCGGCACGGTAGATCTTCCGGAACTGATAAAGCAGATGGACAAGCTGAAGGCGCCGCCTATACCCGGATGGTTGCCGGAGTTAAAATGATTACGAATTAGGAATTATGAAAAGTAACCGCTAAAACTTTTCTGGCGCTCGTTGATAACTCGTGCCCACAACTACTCTTTCCGGAAATAATCTGAAATTTTGCCCGTAATATACCGGATCTGCTTTTCCTTCAGGGCATAAAAAAAAGGAAGCCGGACGATACACTTGGAGAAATGGTCGGTGTTGGGTAAATCCCGTCCATCGTGTTTATCCTTGAAATAGGGACTGGAATGGAGTGGCAGGTAATGGAAAACTGCTTGTATTCCGGTTGACCTGAGGTATCCGAGCATTTTATCCCGTTTTTCCCGTGACGGCATCAGGAAATAATACATGTTTCCATTGACGGTAGCGTAGGAAGGGATCACCGGAAGTTTCAAAAGGCCTTTATTTTCAATGGGTTTCAGTGACTGATCATACCGGTTCCAATGGGAGATCCTTTTTCGCTGGATCTTTTCAAGGATCTGCAGCTGCAGGTAAAGAAAAGAGGCGATTGCATCGGATGGCAGGAAGGAAGAACCCAGATCGGTCCAATTGTATTTATCGACTTCCCCTCGGAAGAATGCAGCTCTGTTTGTGCCTTTCTCCCAGATGATCTCTGCGCGGTGTATATAGCTTTCATCATTGATCGTCAACAACCCTCCTTCCCCACAGAAAATATTCTTTGTTTCGTGAAAAGAAAACGTGCCGAAATGGCCAATTGAGCCCAGGGGTTTGCCTTTGTAATAAGATTCCAATGCATGAGCTGCATCCTCGATCACGACCAGGTTGTTTTTCCTGGCCAGCTCCATGATCCTATCCATCTCACAGGCGATCCCGCAATAATGCACCACTACGATGGCTTTCGTTCTTGAGGTAATAAGTGTTTCAACCTGTGCAGGATCGATATTGGGGATATCAGAAAGGGTATCGGCAAAAACCAGTTTTGCCCCTCGTAGGAGAAATGCATTTGCCGTTGAGACAAATGTGAACGAAGGGAGGATCACCTCATCGCCTGACTGGATCCCTGCCAGCAGACCTGCCATTTCCAATGCATCGGTACAGGAAGTGGTAAGAAGTGCCTTCCGGAATCCATAGCGTTCTTCAAAAAACCGGTGACATTTTTTTGTGTAAGTCCCGTTACCCGAGATGGTTCCTGCTTTTATGGCACGTATTCCAGCCAAAATACTCGTGATGGGATAATAGGGTTTATTGAAAGAAATGTGCATTGTGATAAAATTATTTGACAGCGATTATATGACCAGTGAAGCATGAAAACAAATCGGCCGGATTCATAACAATTCTTATTTTTGTACGAAATTACTCGATTTATCCATACGATCAGGCAGTGGCGCAAAGAAGTTATTTCCAAGATATCATGAGTGTATTCGGCAGTAATTTAGCTGTGACTGCAAGCAGCTTGCTGATTGGAATAATTCTTTCGCGGCTCCTGGGAGCAGCGGGATATGGTCTTTATTCCTCAATTATTGTTGTGCCGATAATTGTAATCGGATTTACCCAGTTAGGGATCCGTCGAGCTACCATGTACCATCTCGCGGCAAAGAAATTGCCGGAAGACAGTATTGTTTCTGCAGTTTTTATTTTACTCCTGATCACCAGTTTCCTTAGCGTCCTGATCAGCGGACTTGTCTTCCTCTTTTCTGAATCAAGGAAGGCAGATCCATTTCTCCTGACACTTATTATGGTCACTGTTCCCTTTGTCCTTTGCAATGTATTTGCCGGAGGAATATTCCTTGGGAAACAGAAGATTCTTCAAGCAAACATCCTGAATGCGGGGCCTACAGTCCTGAACCTGATATTTGTTATTTTCTTTGTCTGGGTTTTCAGGTTATCAGTCAGGGGCGCTTTCATAGCAATTTTTCTTGGGAATCTTTGTATGTTTTTTTTCGTGTTTTTTGTCATCAGAAAATCTTACCATATCACATGGAAGTATCATGAAGGAATAATGAAGAGCATGGTACGCCTGGGAATTGTATTTGCCTTATCTATTTTCATCATGCAGCTGAATTACAGGGTAGATATCATCCTTTTAAAAAAATATTCCACTCTTGAACAGGTAGGACTCTACTCTCTTGCCGTACAAATTGCCGAACAACTGTGGCATGTTCCTTACGCCATTGAAACAATCGTGCTTACGCGCAGCGCAGCTGCGACCGATGAACAGGCATCGAACCGGACCGTGGCATCGATTATGCGGGTTTCTTTCCTTATCAGCATCCTTTTCGGAGGTGTAGTTTATCTCGTGGTCCCTTACCTGATCCCGTTGGTGTTCGGAAGTGACTTTGCCAACAGTGTTCCGATGATCCGGGGTATATTGCCGGGCGTCCTGGTGCTTGTGGTGTTCCGCATCCTCAATAGCCGGCTGGCAGGAATGGGCAAGCCGCAGGTGGCCATCTATTGCTTTATTCCACCCCTTATTATCAACCTTCTTCTCAACATTCTCTGGATACCAAGCTACGGAGGAATGGGCGCCGTATGGGCTACCAATACCAGCTATGGAGCGGGTTGTGCTATCTTTCTTTTCGCCTATTCCTGGAAAGTGAAGATGTCAGTAATTGAGATTTTCCGGTTCAGGAAAAGCGATTTTTATTTTTTCAGGAATATTAAAAATAAAATTAAATGGAAAACGCAAACATAAAGGATATCCCCATTTTTTCAGCTTATGCACTTATCAACATTCCAACAATACTATATCAAAACGATGAAGCGAATTTGGATTTAGTATAGAAGCGAAATTATGAAAGCTGTTTAACTATCTTCGTCCAAGCAATTTGATATATTAACCAAAGTACCTTATCTGTGAATTTAAGATAGAGCCTCCGCTTAAGGTTCTTCCATGCAGATCGAGAAATCGCACTGTTTGGGTCATTGAGAGAAACACCTTCAAGACAAATCCGGCCATAGTTATGATTACAGGCATATGCCCAGTATGCCGTCATGAAACTTCTCGTATTCCACAAGGTCCTGAACATTTTCCTGCGCATGGCTTCCTTATTGTACAAATTAAGCCAGATCTCATGCATGTTGGATTCAATATCACCAGGATTCATATTTGGTGTACTCATGGTGGCCCGCCAAAAATGATAATGTTGCCAGTCGGCAGGATAATTATTTAAAACAATCCTGTTCTGTTCTTTCATCCTGTCGTAGAGGACTGTACCCGGCAGTGGTGTAAGAATGGTACATTGGTACGAATCGATAGTGCTTTTTTTAATAAACTCGCTGCGGGCATACAAATCTTCTATTTTATCACTTTCCATCCCAAATATCATGGTAGCAAGAATACCAATGCCATGCTTGTGTATTTTCTTAAAGATCTTCTCGTAGGAACCGATACCCCGCTTCAGGTTAAGGTTCTTTCTGACATCTTTAAGAGCCTGGGGAGTTTCAGCTTCAATACCCATCAGGATTATTGTACAACCACTCTTTCTTGCCCAGTAAAGCACCTCTTCATTATCTGCAAAATTTAATGCAGCCTGAGAAACCCAATGCTTTTTAATCCCTCTTTCAACCATCCCTTTAAAGAGCCTTATCGCACGTTCATCGGCTCCTTTTTTGTTGTTTACAAGATTATCATCAACAAAAAACAGCATAGGCCGGGTCGTTTTTTCAAGCTCATCCAGGACTTCTTCTACGTCGCGTTCCCGGTAAGTTTTACCATTCATATGAGTAACGGAACAAAATTCGCAGCTCCAGGGGCATCCACGCGATGTTTGCACCAGATCATAGGCATAAGGGTATTTGTAAATTTCCCGCCTGACATGAGGAACGGTATTAATGTCGTTAATTCCCCCTTCATACAGACGCTTCGTTTCACCCGATTCAAAATCGGCTATCAGGGTGGGCCAGGCTCCTTCGGCCTCACCTGTAACCACACTATCAAAGAAATTAAGGGTTTCGTCCGTATACATAGATGCATGTATACCACCCATAACCGTGTGAATGCCCGCTTCCCGGTAAAGGGCGGCGATTTCATATGCCCGGGGAGCAGTCGATGTGAAACTTGTAAATGCTACAATGTCGGCAGGTTTGAAAGTGAATTCCTCAAAACTTTCATCGAGAAGTTCCACTTCCCAATGGGCTGGAGTCAAGGCTGCTACAATTCCCAAACCCAGTGGCATGAAACGGGTATTCTGATCATTAAGAAAGCCTAGTCGTGCATTATTAGCCGGATTTATGAGAAGTAGTTTCCTGGATCCGTTTTTTACCATATTTCCCTAACGGTTTGATTTTATTTATTTTCAGGTTGCAAAAATACGTAAAAATCAGATAACATTTTCTGGTTTATATTTTTCTTTCCGTTGATAATACGGCTGTTTGATAAGGATAAATATTAATGAAATTTACTCGTAATTTTTGTACTTTAGCCCAAAATTCGGTTTTCATTGATTTAAATCACGGGTATGAACCCCAGGGCAAGCCCTGGACCCAAATTCCGCCGCAGAGCAGCGGGGTATTATACCCTCCGCTTTCAGCGGGATTGTTCGACTAACAAATTTTTTATCACTTCGTTCTAAAAATTTGAGTCTCACGAATAAATTCCTTTATGGAAACAGAAGATCTAAATAAGATTCCACTCTTTTTTATCTTTGGAAGGCCCCGTTCAGGAACCACTTTGCTCACCACCTTGTTCAATGCTCATCCGAATGTGAGGATTGCCCCTGAGTTTCCTGTCATGTTTTTTTTATATCGGCGGTTTAAGAGGGTTAAAAACTGGGATGAAGCCAAAATTCGCTCGTTTGTTGATCATGCTTTTTACTATTCCAAATTTAACAGTCGGAGAGTCGAAAATCTGAAGATTGATAAAGAATTCATAATCAGTGAATTGTTGAAATATAAAGAGGTCGGTTCTGTCCAGCTCTTTTTAAAGAGCATTAATTATTATGCATTCTCCTTATATAATAAAGGGGAAACCCTATGGATCGGTGATAAAAATCCAGTTTATTCTATTTTCGCCCATCGTTTCAGAAAGATTTTCCCTGATGCTAAATTCATTTGTATTATCCGGGATTACCGGGATAATTTTATTTCGATCCGAAGACTTGTTGAAAAGGAAGTAGCGGTGGAAGCTCCGGTATTGAGCCTCCAGGTTGGCAGATGGCGATATTTTGCCCGTCTGTTTCTTGACTGTAAACATCGTTCCCCTGATAAATATTACATTCTCCGTTATGAGGACCTGGTGACTGAGCAGGAGAGCACTTTCCGATCCCTATGCGACTTCCTCGGAATTGTCTATGATCCATCAGTATTTGATTTCTATAAAAAGAAGGATGAGACGTTGAAAACATATGGCAACAGTGTATGGGAAAAGTTTCACGAGAATCTTTTAAAACCGGTCAATACCGGACGAATAGGCACCTGGAAAAATGATCTGACAGATCAGCAGGTCAAGATGGCAGACCAGATCGCAGGTAAATATGCTGATCGGTTAGGTTATGAAAGGCAAAGTAAGGGATTTAACATTGGGCTGTTTTTCAAATCAGTTCCAATGTTAACCTATAATTATATCGTATTAACACTGATGATCTTTGGTACTTACCTCCCCTTTAAGGTAAGCCAATGGTGGTTTCAGAAATCTTTAATCCTGCTAAAAACCTATCTGCGATTTTTTGGCAAAAAATCCGTTTTTAAGGAATGATATGCGGTTAGGAGAAATACTTATTGTTAGTTCAGCTTATCCGCACTAATTATGTGGCCATCAAATTCCCTGTTGATATAACGCTGCATTAGCTTATAGCGTTGTATTTTACCACTAGAGGTTTTTGGGATTTCATTCGATTTGATCAGCACCATCTCATCAACGGTGATACCAAGGTTGCTTCGAAGAAGTGCCCTGACCTGACGAAATGTTTCTATCGCTTTTGTTTCCTGTGTGCTAGCCAGAAAGGCGATTATTTTGTCACTACCGGTTTCCCTGATCGTAGTTGCACCAAAACAAATCTTTCCATAAGTGATGTCATGGAGCGTATACGCCATTGTTTCCAGGTCGTTGGAAAAGTAGTTTCGACCGTTCTTAAAAATAATATCTTTATAACGTCCGCTGATATAC
>Ga0224525_1000823_pt1 | contig 12645 bp, 12 predicted proteins | sample CFST100metaG_FD_179874 | JGI IMG/M metagenome (GOLD analysis project Ga0224525, IMG submission 179874) | Peat soil microbial communities from Stordalen Mire, Sweden - C.F.S.T100 | ecosystem: Environmental > Terrestrial > Soil > Wetlands > Peat | place: Sweden: Norrbotten County, Stordalen Mire...
AGAGAATTGGCACCTACAACCCACTCACCAAACCCGCTGAAATTGATTTAAACTTTGATAAAGCCATCGACTGGATGCAAAAAGGCGCCCAGCCCACCGATACTGTCAAAGCGATCTTGTCTTATAAAGGTGTGCTCTATAAATTTCACCTATTGCAAGGTGTGAAAAAGGGCGCTATGACTCCCGAACAAGCAGAAGAAAAGTTCCAGGCGTGGGCCACCGAAAAGCAGGCAAAGATCGTTAGCAAGATCAGGGAAAATGAACTAAAGGTAAAAGATACAAAGAAAGAACAGGCTGCATACGAGGTGACATTAAATGAAGCCAAGGCTGCTACCGTTGCCAAAAAACTTGCCAAAATAGCAGAAGCTGAAGCCGCTGCAAGGAAAGAAGTTATTGCTGAAATGCAAGCCAAGGCAGAAGTCGAAGCAGAAGCTGCTGCAAAGATGAAAGCTGCTGCTCATGCAACAGAAGAAGTTGTGGCTGAAGCAAAGGAAGAAATTACCGCTGAACCCGAAATTGCACTTCAGGAACCGGAAACCCCGGCAGAAGAGCCTAAGCAGGAATAACCGGAACTTTTCTTGTTCCCATGAACAAAGATGATTTTTATTACCTGGGTAAGATCACAAAGCCGTTTGGTAGTAAAGGTCAGGTTGTTGCTTTCCTGGATGTAGACGAACCCTTGCACTATAGTAAACTTGAATCTGTTTATATCGACCTCGATGGTGAATGGGTTCCTTTTTTAATTGAATCAGTCGAGATCCATGTCGGTCGAAAGGTGCTTCTCCATTTTGAAGATGTGAATACCACTGAAGATGCTGCCGCCTATACAGGACGTGAAATGTATCTTCCACTTACCTCCCTTCCTGTCCTAAAAGGAAAAAAATTCTATTATCATGAAATAAAGGGGTTTTCCGTTATCGATGCAATGCATGGGTTCATCGGAACCCTGGTAAAAGTTATAGATCTTCCCCGCCAATCGCTGCTTCAGATCGCATCCGGAGATAAGGAGATTCTTATACCCCTGGTGGATGAGATCATCGTGAAAGTCGACCGGAAAAAAAAGGAACTTCACATCCGTGCTCCGGAGGGACTCATCGAAATCTATCTCTGACCGGCCATGGTTTTTCGTTTTAAACATCGTTTTTGCCATGGCGTATTATTTTTGCTCCGATAGGGAAAATTCTCCGGAACGCCTTATTTTTGCAATGCATAAAATTTTCATTCATGAAAAAAAATCCATACTGGATCCTGGTCTGTTTTCTGTTCCCTTTCATTTTCAGTTTTACTCCTGACAAAGAAAAGCCTTTGAAGATAGCACTTACAAAGGCGTCTCCCAATTACATTAACTGGATCGCCAAAGGTGATCCTTCCATCATTATAGTCGACCTCGACAACCTGAAACCGGCTGATGCCATTCAGAAATTGCACGAATGTGCAGCCTTGGTGCTTACCGGTGGGGGCGATATCGATCCGTCCTTATATAAAAATGCCGGAAAGAATGAGGACTGTAAAGATATCGACGTGAACCGGGATAAGCTTGAGAAAGCCATGATCGATGAAGCCCTGACCCTGAAAATGCCCATCCTGGGAATCTGCCGCGGAGAACAAATGCTGAATGTCACCTTGGGGGGATCCCTGATCACCGATATTCCTTCCTTCAAGAAATTCAAAAAAAAATTAACAAATGGAGGGAATACCATATTGGAGCAAGCCATTGCGGTAGACCTTGACAATGGGAAGAAAGAACCGGCAGAGGTGATCCACCAGTGCGACGATTATCTCCACTGCTATCATGCAGTCAGGCTGGAATCAACTTCCCTGTTGCGCAGCATCATTGGTTTTGACACCGGGTTTGTTACCACCAACCACCACCAGGCTATTCTGATGTTGGGGAATGGGCTGAAAAAAAATGCCCAGTCGGCCGATAGCATCACCGAAGGAATTGAATGGAATGATACCAGGGGAAAATCTTTTATGTTGGGTGTTCAATGGCATCCGGAAAGGATGGACATCTCCAATGCATTCTCAGGAAAGCTTTTACAGCGGTTTCTTGCAGAAGCAAAAAAGTATGCTTCCAAACTGAAAAATATGAAATGAGATGATCATCAAGGACTACTGGTTGCATGGTTTTACGGTTTTCATGGGATTTTTTGCCATTCTGAACCCGGTTGGGAATTTGCCGGTTTTTATCGCGATGGTTTCTGATTTTGACCGAAAAACACAGCGGAAAGTGGCTTTGCGAGCCGTCATTGTAGCATTCGTCATCATTGCCATTTTCAGCATTTTCGGGCACATTATCTTCCGGATGTTCGGCATTACCCTGCCTGCATTCCAGATCGCAGGTGGCCTGATCGTTTTTGTAATGGGGTATAACCTGCTGAATGCAAGAGACTCGAACATGCATACACAAGCGCCTATGGCCCGGGAAGACATGGAAAAAATAGCAGAAGACATGGCGATCACCCCACTGGGAACTCCTCTTCTGGCAGGGCCCGGAACCATTTCTGCCGCCATGAATTTTGTCGGAGCCGGAAAATCAATCCTAAATGTAATCCTGGTCATTACGATGTTTGCCGTCATGTGTATCATCACCTATTTTCTTTTTCTTTCAAGTCACAAATTGGCTGCACGCGTTAACCCGGGAATACTCAAAGTGGTTACCCGCGTCATGGGGCTGATCCTTTCGGTGATTGCAATTCAGATGCTGATCACAGGAATTGAAGGAGCGATGCATTTATTCCAATAGGTTTCCAAAAGATGAAAAGATTCCGGTTTCTTCTATTCCTGGTTCCCCTTGTTTTTATGCTTTTTTCCTGCAGGGATGCGAAAAAGGAGTTCTATTCTAATGGAAAACTGAAATCCATTGTGCATATAAAGGGAGGGAAATATTATGGGAAGGCGATATTTTATAATTCCACCGGGGATCTCCAGCTGGAATGTTTTTACAAGAACAATCTCTTGCAGGGACCGCTGATCCGGTATTACACTTATAATAAAAAAAAGGAAGAACAAAATTATGACAAGGGGAACCTCGACGGGCTTTCAACGATATATTACGAAGATGGCGGAAAATTATCAGAAACCACATATATGGCCGGGATCCTCAACGGGCCTTACTACGAATACCATACCGACAATCGCATCAAGGTTCAGGGCCAGTACCTGCAAGGTTTTTTTACCGGTAAGTGGCTTTATTTTAATTTCAGCGGTGATATCGTTGGGGAGGGGCAGTTCATCCATGGAACAGGAAAACAACGTTCATTTTATCCCGATGGTAAAGTCAGCCATGAGGTCCATTATAAAGATAATCTTAAAGATGGTGAAGAAATCGAATATGACCTCTCTGGTCAAGTCACTTCCATAAAAATATTCAGCCACGACAGCCTGATACGGAGCGTGCAGCGATAACCCTTTTTGCCCCTGTTAAAGTGATCGATATCCAGGTTATCCTGATTATGGGTCCGTAATTTTTACAAGGTGACTTCCGGATGAAAAAAATTCCATTTCTTTCATTGGTTAAATCTTTTTAATAGCTTAATTTTGCAGCACTTTTCGTGATTTTATTAAAGAATTTCATCATATAATTTTTTTTAATCCTAAAATTTTTACACCATGAACCTAGAGAAAATCATGAACGACCTGGAGAAAAAGAATCCAGGCGAAGTGGAGTACCTTCAGGCAGTGCGGGAAGTACTTGAATCCATTGAAGAAGTTTACAATGAAAACCCTCATTTTGAATCTGCTAACATTATTGAGCGTCTCATTGATCCGGATCGTATTTATACGTTCAAGATCAGCTGGGTGGATGATAATGGCAAGGTACAGGTAAACAGGGCATACCGTATTCAGTTCAACAATGCTATCGGCCCTTACAAAGGCGGCTTGCGTTTTCACCCGAGTGTAAACCTCAGCATACTGAAATTCCTTGGTTTCGAGCAGATTTTCAAAAACAGTCTCACCACACTTCCTATGGGTGGTGCAAAAGGTGGTTCCGATTTCGATCCCAAAGGGAAATCCAATACGGAAATTATGCGTTTCTGTCAGGCTTTCATGCTTGAACTCTGGAAAGTGATCGGCCCCGAGACGGATGTCCCTGCCGGTGACATCGGTGTTGGTGGCCGTGAGATTGGCTTCCTCTATGGTATGTATAAAAAATTGGCTCGTGAAAATTCCGGCGTTCTCACCGGAAAAGGCCTGAGCTGGGGTGGCAGCCTCATCCGCCCGGAAGCTACCGGTTTCGGAGCAGTTTATTTTGCAAATGAAATGCTGAAGACCAAGGGAATGTCATTTGAAGGCAAAACCGTCGCGCTTTCCGGATTCGGCAATGTGGCTTGGGGTGCAGCGACTAAAGTTACCGAACTGGGTGGCAAAGTCGTTACTATCAGCGGTCCCGACGGTTATATCTATGATCCGGATGGCATTTCCGGCGAAAAGATTGAATACCTCCTCGAACTGAGAGCATCCAACCAGGATATCGTAAAACCCTATTCCTATGAATTCCCGAATGCCAAATTCCACCAGGGAAAACATCCATGGGAAGTGAAGTGCGATGTGGCAATGCCATGTGCAACACAAAACGAACTTAACAAGGAAGACGCTGATCACCTTATTAAGAATGGTATTATCTGTGTTGCTGAAGGTGCAAACATGCCCTGTACGCCGGAAGCCGTCGAAACCTTTCTCGAACACAAATTACTTTTTGCTCCCGGTAAAGCCGTGAACGCTGGCGGTGTTGCTACCTCCGGACTGGAAATGTCGCAGAATGCCATGAAACTCAGCTGGCCAATAAAAGAAGTTGACAAGCGTCTTCTTGAGATTATGTGCAGCATCCACGAATCATGTGTGAAATATGGAAAAGGCAAGGATGGTTATGTGAACTATGTGAAAGGAGCCAATGTAGCAGGATTCCTGAAGGTCGCAAATGCTATGCTCGACCAGGGCGTGATTTAAAAATTTCCGACATTCATGGTTTTCGCCCAGCCTCTGTTTTTAATTGCCCTTACTGCACTTGCGGTACCTATTATCATTCATCTTTTCAATTTCAGGAAATACAAAAAAGTATATTTTACCAATGTGAAGTTTATTGCCGAGATCAAGCAGGAGACCAAAAAAAGGTCGCAATTGAAACACCTGCTGATCCTGTTCGCCCGGCTTCTTGCTATGACCTGCCTGGTGATGGTATTCGCACAACCTTATCTTCCTTCTTCCATCCGCCAGAAAAAACTCAAAGGTTCACAGGCAGTCAGTATCTACATCGATAATTCATTTAGCATGGAAGCGCTTTCTTCAGAGGGAAGGTTAGTGGATGAAGCCAGGAACAAGGCGCTAGAGATCGCTGATGCATGCAAGCCTTCAGATCTTTTTCAATTGCTGACGGCCGATTTTGAAGGAAGGCACCAGCGGTTTGTCAGCCGGGATGAATTCCGCACACTGGTAGATGAAGTTAAAATCTCCCCTGCAGTAAAGTCACTGGCAGAGGTCATGAAACGTCAGGAAGACATGTTCACAGGTGCAAGGAGCATGAATCCGGTGGCCTATATCATATCCGATTTTCAACGCACTACCTCCGGATTTCTTAACCTGAAAGCCGATACCGCCATCTCCTGGTTGTTCGTCCCCGTGGTGGCAGCCAAACAAAATAACCTCTATATTGATACGGCCTGGTTTGACAATTCGGTTCTCCAGCCTTTGCAACCGGCTAAGCTCAGGGTGAAGATCCGGAACTCCTCGGATGAAAGGCTCGAGAAGATCCCATTGCAATTATCGATCAATAACGTACAAAAATCTGTGGCCAGTTTTGCCGTGGACCCCGGATCGGAAACCATCGTTGTTCTGCCCTATACGAATAATGCTGCCGGGATACAGTCAGGAATGCTTTCCATCACTGATTATCCAGTCACCTGGGATGATAATTTCTTTATTTCCTACCCGATCGCCGCGGCAGTTCCCATATTCTGTATCAATGGAGATAAACCCAGTCCTTATCTGGATGCATTGTTTGCTTCTGATTCTACATTCATATTCAGAAATGGAGGAGATAAGCAGTTAGATTTTTCCTCCTTCGGGCGATATCCCTTGATCATCCTGAATGGGGTAAAAGAAATTTCATCAGGATTGAAACAGGAAATTTCACGGTATGTAATGAATGGCGGGAATATCGTCATATTCCCTCCCGATAAGGCAGATCTTTTTAAATACAACGAATTACTGACTGTTTTTGCTGCACCCATAATCACAGGAACGGATACCGCCCGTGTAAATGTATCGGACCTTAATACCGAAAGCCTGATCTTCCGGGATGTTTTTGAAAAAGATGCTTCTGGAAAGATTACGCTTCCGGAAAATGCAGATCTGCCAAGGGTTATGCGGCATTATATCCTAAGCCGTGCATCAAAGTCGGCCACTGAATACCTGATGAAACTTCAGAATGGACAACCCTTCTTCACGGTTACTAAAGCAGGGAAAGGGCAGGTCTTTCTTTCCTCAGTACCCCTCGATGATAAAGCAAGTAATTTTCCGAAGAATTCTGTATTCGTACCATTCCTATATAAGATCGCAATACTGAGCGTGCCATCTGTTCCTTTGTTTTACTCATTATCTGGCGACAACGGAATTGTGATCGAAAATGATTCCCTGAAAAATAAAGAAGTTTACAAGATCAAGAAGTTGGGTTCCAACTTTGAAAGCATACCTGAGATCCGGTCAAACGGTTCACTTACTCGTTTATATCCGCATGACCAGATCAGGGAGGCCGGGCTTTATACGATTATGGAAGGATCTCGTGTGGTCCAGGGAATTGCATTCAACTACGACCGACGCGAATCAGACCTGCATTGTTATACCGGCAATGAAGTCAATGCTATGCTGAAAAGATCGGATGTAAAGTACTTTGCAGTACTCAAAGAGAAACAGGTCTCCCTTGGAAAACAGATCCGCGACATAAACCAGGGAACGCCCTTATGGAAATACTTCGTCCTGGGTATCCTGGCCTTTCTGCTTGCTGAAATCGTACTCATCAGGTTGTGGAAAGACTAGTTTTTCAGGATAAAACTGTCATGTCCCATTGATGGTCGTTTCCGTAAAATTATTTATATTTACGGTTTCAAAGGAGATATTATCCCCATGCTGAAAAACCGGAAGATCATAGTTGTATTCCCTGCCTACAATGCTGAAAAAACCCTGGGAAACACTTACAATGAAATCCCTTTTGATATTGTTGATGATGTCTTGCTGGTGGATGATGCCAGTCAGGACAATACCATTGGTGTTGCAAAGGAACTCGGGATCCGGCATATTATCAGCCACCCGAAGAATATGGGGTACGGTGGTAACCAGAAATCCTGCTATAAGACTGCACTGGAACTGGGTGCTGACATTGTGATCATGGTCCACCCGGATTACCAATACACGCCTAAGCTCATTCCTTCCATGGCATACCTTATTGCCAATGAGGTGTACGAAGTCGTTTTGGGGTCCAGGATCCTGGGGAAAGGTGCGCTCAAAGGCGGGATGCCGCTTTATAAATACATCTCCAACCGTTTCCTGACGCTCTTCCAGAATTTCATGATCGGGGCCAAACTTTCCGAGTACCATACAGGTTACCGCGCATTTTCCAGGAAGGTACTGGAAAGCATCAACTACCAGGCAAATTCAGATGACTTTGTTTTCGATAACCAAATGCTGTCGCAGATTCTCTACCAGGGCTTCGAAATAGCTGAGATTACTTGTCCCACAAAATACTTTAAAGAGGCTTCTTCCATTAATCTGAAAAGAAGTATTAAATACGGCCTGGGAGTCATGCAAACATCATTCCTATATGCCTTTCAGAAGATCGGGATCGCAAAATACGAAATCTATAAAAAAATACAAACCCGAGAGATAGATCAACCATTTCTGTAAATATTCCATCCCCAGTTGGCCAGTAGAAAGACCAACGCGGACCAGGCTACCCACTTTTTTCTTAAAAAGGATTCCGTCCAAAAATAGAATCGATAAAAACTTTCCTTTTTCCTGACAAGATCGAGCATTATCCAGGCCGGGAAAATCACTAACATCAATGTAACCGGAAATCCCAGGATGTTTTCATCCAGTGCCTGCCGGAAATTACCTTTCGCGATCGAAAGGACCGCATGCGTTGTACCGCAGGAAGGACAAGATATTCCGGTAACCTGCCTGAACAAACAAACATTCAGGGTGGGATTGTTCGCCTTCAATAAATAATGATTTAGGATAACCCAGGAGTACCCTGCAAACGCAAAACCCAGTATAAGGAGGTAAAGTTTCTTTTTGGGCATTTTTACATTAACAACTGCTGCAGTTTTTCAAAGTTGACTTCCCTTGTCCGACCCATTATCATAAACCAATCGATAATCGTCCAGATTCCAAGTCCACCGCAAGTCAGTAGTTTCGCAACACCCAGCCCGGTGTCCCCGATCAGGAAACGGTCGATGCCAAAGTGTCCGCCAAGCAAAGAAACCACAAGTGAAATGGTCGGGTCCTTGAAGCCTATCGTTTGCAACATCATGTACTTGGATTCGTCGAGCAGCAGCAATCGCTCACGAATGAAAGGGATCTGGTGGGGTTCAAAGAACTTATTGTTCATCATTAAAAACATGTCGACTTTTTGAGCTTCCATAAAAACGATTTTGGTTGTGTTGTCCTACTCCTTTGGTTTTTCGGTTGAACCCCGTTTTTGTACTGGTATCCGGACTCCAGTGGTTTTTATAACGATTGTTGCTTTAAATCCATGAAACGTGACAAGGATATCGGACAAATATATTAATAAAAACTTAAATTTGTAAGAAAATCATAAGTCATGAAACTTCTCATCATAAATGGACCAAACCTTAATCTGGTAGGAAAGAGGGAACAGGATATTTATGGAATACAGGCTTTTACAACCTATCTGAAAAAACTTCGAAAAAACTATCCGGATATCCACATCGATTATGTTCAGACCAATATTGAAGGTGAAATAATCGATGCCCTGCAAAAAGCCGGTTTACTTTATGATGGGATCATTCTGAATGCCGGAGGTTATACGCATACATCGGTTTCCATTGCGGATGCAGTTAAGGCGATAACAACCCGTGTGGTTGAAGTCCATATCTCCAATATCTTTGCAAGGGAATCCTTCCGGCATACTTCACTGATCGCCCCGGTGGTATATGGAAGCATTATCGGTTTTGGGATGGAATCGTATCGTCTGGCAGTGGAAAGTTTCAGGATAATGGTTTGATGGATCCGTGGCAAAAATCAATCAAAAAATTTCTTAGGATCCAGGTCAGTGAATTTCCTCTTCTTCCTTAAATAATATTCAAAAACAATGTTTTTTCCATAAACTTTATGGAGGGGCATATGTTTGAGCAGTTTCCTTTTTGCCTTAGTTTTGTTAAGAGTGGAATAAAAACTTTGGTGTGCCTTATAGATGGCCCAGAAATCTTTAAATCCTGCCGTAAAGAGGAATTTCAGTGCGGCAATGCCATCGAGAATCAACCTTTTAGAAAATACTTCGTTAACAAGGTCGTCCGGAAGATTTTTATAGAGAAGGTAAAAGTTATTCCGAAAATTGTAATAGGTTTTTCGCCATGAAATTTTCGGTAAGGTTCCACCTCCGATATGATAAACTACCGACTGGGGGCAATACATGATCTTGTATCCGATATTTTTCAACCGCCAGCAGAGATCGATTTCCTCCATGTGGGCGAAGAAATCCTCATCCAACCCGCCGACTTGATGGAATAAATCTGCTCTCACAAACATACAGGCGCCTGTAGCCCAGAAGATCTCAATTGTATCATCATATTGTCCGAGGTCTTCTTCCAGCGATTGGAACAACCGCCCGCGGCAGAATGGGTATCCGTATTTGTCGATGAACCCTCCGGCAGCTCCGGCATATTCAAATTTCGACCGGTCAAAATAGGAACGAATTTTCGGCTGGCAGGCTGCAATGGTAGGATCTTTTTCCATCATATCGATGACCGGCCGAATCCAATCCGGCGTAACTTCAATATCCGAATTGAGCAGAATATAATAATCAGCTTCAATCTGCTTTAAAGCAAGGTTGTAACCTCGTGCAAAACCTTCATTGGCATTGTTACGTATGATCCTGACGGCAGGGTAATTCGTTTCAAGGAAAGAAATGGAATCGTCTTTGGATGCATTATCTGCAACGATGATCTCGGCTTCTCCGCTGCTATACTGGATCAGTGGAGGAAGAAATTTTTCCAAATACTTTTTTCCGTTCCAGTTCAGTATGACTACAGCAATATGCACGATAAATCAATTATGGATTAACAATCACGAACCAGGATCTGATTCCGCAGTGGTAAAAATACTAAATAATTAGCATGTAATAATAAAATTTCACGGCCGGTAAAAAGGGCTGGTTTACTTTTGATTTGCAATCCTACCTGTTTGGATTAATTTGGTAAATCCCAGTAATCGCTGGATAGGCCGCCCCATGTATTGATGGATTGGGTATCCTGGAGATCTTTTGGTGCATAGGTTCTTCCGGATAGTTCGACTCGCCAAGAGGGGTTGTTGGTTTCACCAATGGCATCAGAATGGAGCAGGAAGAAATCACTGGTCACCATATCCGGTGCATAGAAAACGAATTTCTTGTTCCGTTGCGTTTCTTTCAGCGTATAGTATTGCCAGATCTCATAAGGATAGGTATTCGGCTCACTGTATTGCTGGCTTCGGGTATTGGGCGGTCCATATTCCAGGTATACCCTGCCGCGGTCAGTCTGATACCCTTTTTTGATGCGGGTACCGAAATTGTATTGCACTTTTTTCACCTGTTCCTTGTATAGCAGCCAGGCGTGTTCCGGGTTTGCCTTTTCCCTCCTTTGCCAGAATCCGTAAAAGTAATCCTGCAGTTTTAGTAAATCGGTCGATTTAAGGGCATTCTTAACATAGGCACGTTCCAGTCCGCTCGAAACAGGGAAAGTGGAACTGATATATTCTTTCAGGGTATCGATATTGGTTATTTTTTCTGCAAAGGAATGGGTACTGGGGGAAGTAAACATCTCGTCATAGGAAAGTTGTGCATTCGGGTTGCTGCGCTGAATAAATAATTTTTGAGATGCAACCACTTCGTTTTTCTGATCTCTTGCCTCTATAATGAGGTTGTAATTTCCGCTTGCCAGGTTTTCGATATTGAATTCGGCCAAAACGACATTCACCGGTTTTGCTGTTTCTGTTTTTACCCGTGCAAAATCATTGAACTTCATCTGGTTCTCATAGCTCTCGATGAAATAATTTAAAATGAACTTCTGTCCGGGCACCAAAATCTTATCCATATTGTATAACTCACAGTAGAAGATCATCCGGGTATCTTTGGGAGGATAATAACTGTAAACATAAGGAACTATGTCAAAGCCGCTTTTTGTGATGGCTTTCAGGGTTTCACTTTTCGAATAGGATTCCACAAGCTGAATACCGGAAAAAGAGGGTTTCCCTTCGGGAAAATCTACTATCACGGGCTGGGTATAAGGATTGGGTTTTCCGGGATTGTTCTTGTCGGCCAGCTGCAGCTCGAAATCATATGTTCCATTGGGAACCAAGAACCTCTGCTCATCCAGGAATTCATATGTGTTCTTTGTCGTATCCTCGATCTCCGGGCTGTTGAGTTCATATTTCTTGAAGGCTTTGATGACGGCATTCTGTTTGAAGGTCATCAGGACATTCACAGTAGCCTGGAATTTCCCGTTTTCTTTCTTCACATATTTCACACTGTTGCCGGCGACAGTAAGGTAAGTCTCAATGTACGGGCCTTCTGGGGAATTAAAGGTGGAATAGGTCAGGAATGCCCATACGTTCTTTGCTTCCGAAAAGAAAGGAAATAAAAGAATCAAAAGGAGGATGATCTTTCTCATATAATGAGGTTTTAATAAAAATGAAATAACAACAATATTATGATTACAAATATAGGATTTTCTTTGGGAAAAGGCAAGTTTAATCGATGAAATATAGGTCATGAAAGATGAGACAGGAAAGTAGAAAGTTAAAAAGTTATAAAGTCACAGATCAACAGTTATTATTATTCTTCATTTTTAATTTTTCATCGTTCATGGTCCCCTGTTCAATCTTTTTTTCTTAGCTCTTTGTATCGGGAACAATGAACAAGGTGGTCATTCACCATTCCTGCGGCCTGCATATAGGAATAGCAAATTGTGGATCCCGCAAATTTGAATCCGCGCTTGATCAGGTCTTTACTCATGGCATCCGATTCCTTGGAAGTAGCCGGGAGTTCGCTGAGTTTTTTCCATTTATTGTGCCGTGTCTTTCCACTAGTGAATTGCCAGATGTAGGCATCAAATGAACCAAATTCCTTTTGAATTTCGAGGAAACAGCCCGCATTCCGGATAGTAGCATGGATCTTTGCCTTGTTGCGGATAATCCCGGTATCCTGTAACAATGCTTCGGTCTTCCCGGGGCCGTATTCAGCGATCTTTTGGAAATCAAACTGATCAAATGCCTTTTTGAAATTATTTCTTTTGTGAAGGACAGTTTTCCAGCTTAACCCTGCCTGGAAGCAGTCGAGCAGAATGAATTCAAAATGTTTCCTGTCCTCGTGAACGGGTACTCCCCATTCCAGGTCGTGGTATTCAAGCATGAGTTTATCGCCCGACGGCCATTCAC
>Ga0224525_1000825_pt1 | contig 12614 bp, 7 predicted proteins | sample CFST100metaG_FD_179874 | JGI IMG/M metagenome (GOLD analysis project Ga0224525, IMG submission 179874) | Peat soil microbial communities from Stordalen Mire, Sweden - C.F.S.T100 | ecosystem: Environmental > Terrestrial > Soil > Wetlands > Peat | place: Sweden: Norrbotten County, Stordalen Mire...
CAACGAAGGGCTGATCAAAGGCATCCCAGGATCCCTGAATATCCCCTTCAATGATTTCGCCGCCAAAATCGATTCTCTCCCCAAGGACAAACCGGTCTACGCCTTCTGCCGCGTCGGTGACTGGTCTTCCCAAGTCGTGGAGATCCTGCGCGATCGTGGTTACGAGGCTTATGATTTGGCGGGGGGCTACGAGGCCTACGAGAAATACAAAGCCACGCTCCCGCCGTTATTCATCGACGCCAAGGGCTTAAAGTGCCCCGGGCCTATCGTGAAAATCGCCGATACGTTAAAGACGCTCAACGAAGGCGACGAGGTTTTGGTCGAAGCGACCGAAGACGCTTTCTATAGCGACATCCAAGTCTGGGCCACCCGAACCGGAAACACTTTGGAGAAACTGGACCCCATGAATAAGGACGGAGTGATCCGGGCTCTAGTAAAAAAGACCTCCAAACCAGCGGAAACCATCACGGGCGACATCCCTCACGACAAGAACTTCGTGGTCTTCTCTGACGACCTCGACAAAACGATCGCCGTTTTTATCATGGCCAACGGAGCGTTGGCGATGGGACGGAAGGTCACGATCTTTTTCACCTTCTGGGGTTTGAATATCCTCCGCCGAGCCAAAAAAGCCAAAGTCCGGAAGACTCTGATTGAGAAAATGTTCGGCTTCATGATGCCGCGAGGAACCAAAAAACTCCACCTTTCTCAGATGAATATGGGCGGGATAGGCCCGAAGATGATCCGGGGAATCATGAAAAAGAAGAACATCCAATCCTTGGAAGAGCTCATCGAGCAGGCCCGGGCTCATGGGGCGCGTATCGTAGCCTGCCAGATGTCGATGGATATCATGGGCATTCACAAGGAAGAGCTGATCGATGGGGTCGAGTTGGGAGGCGTTTCCACTTTCTTGGGAGCGGGCGAAACCTCTGACATGTCGCTTTTCATCTAAGAAGATCGAAAATTTATCGCGCGAAGGACTTTTTTCTAAAAGGAAAAGAGTCCTTTATAATAGTCTTGTCGATGAGACGTTTCGGAAAAGGAAATAGGGCAATGGCATCATGAAACAAAAAAGAGTTTTGGTCTTCGAGGATTATAGTTGCATGGGACGGTGCTCGCTGACGGTTGCCCTTCCGATCCTCTCGGCGTTAGGAATCGAAACCGTCGGGGTCCCCACCGCGGTCTTGTCCAACCATACCTCCGGCTTCAAAAGCTGGACCTTCGCCGATCTAACGAACGAAATCCTTCCGAGCGTGGAAAAATGGAAAGACTACAACCATCGCTTTGATGCCATTTATACCGGCTATTTAGGAAACGGACAGGTAGCCCTTGTCCAAAAAGCGATTTCTCTTCTTAAAGAAAAAGGCACCTTATTATTCGTGGACCCCGCGATGGCGGACAACGGTGAGCTCTACCCGGGATTCAACGAAGCGCACGTCAAGGAGATGGCGGATCTCGTCAACGAGGCCGACCTCATCGTCCCCAATCTTTCGGAGGCGGCCTTGCTGACCCACATGCCTTATGACCCTGAGAATTCCGATAAAGAATACTTCGCTTCCTTGCTGAAGGGCTTGCTGGAAATCGGAGCCAAAAAAGCTCTTATCACGGGGGTCAAAGGGCAAAATAACAAAATCGGAATGCATTATCTCGCTCGGGGAGATAAAAAAGTCTCTTCCTTTAGCGAAGAGGCCTTCCCAGGAAAATTCCATGGGGCTGGAGACATCTTCGCGTCCGCTTTCTTGGGGTTGCTCTTGAATGGCATTCCTTTTGCTGAATCCCTGCAAATCGCTGGCGACTTCGTCAAAGAAGCGATCAAAGACACGCTGGGATGCGACCCGAAGGAAGTCTCGTATGGGTTGCGCTTCGAACTCGCCCTTCCTTATTTGTTAAAGAAAGCCCAGAAATAGAAAACGGCTTTTCTTTAGCTTCGATCTTCCGGATCCAAAAAAATCAGACTTCGCGTTTTCAATTTTTTTGGTTCCCAAAAAGCTTCTTCAGACTTGCTTTCTTTATGGGAATCATGGGGTTGTCGAAAGACTATTTATTCCCGGGGATTAATAATTTTCGGTAGGATATTACGCCGCGGCGTATCCGGGATCGAAAACCTGCCCGTAGAATAGAGGAAGGTTAGTCGCCGAAGAATCCCCTCCAAGAACGAGAGGATAGTTTACCTCAAAGGCATAAGGGCGATTAAGAATAAAGTCATGTTTCGGATAGGTGCTTCCCTCAGCGCTCGTGTCGGTGGCAACCGCGGTGATCGAAACGGCGTAGAAACCGCTGTAGTCGTATTTAAGAACCGAACTTTGAAGGGCTTGGGTTAAGTGCAAATCATAATAGGAGGGATCAACCAGTTTTTCCATGAGGGTTCCGGTGAAAAACGACGCCATTTCTTCAAGTTCAGATTTGAAGTTTAGGTTCTCGGTCCGGATCAAAAAATACGGGGCTGAAATAATAAGGTCGTATAAGTCATTACCGGCAGTATAGGAATCAAGAATGACATCGTTCATGATGCCATTGGGCGTGTAGCCTTGATCCGGGAGGAAATAATCGATTCCGAGTTTGTTGATGGACGAGTGAACTCCGGTAAAATGATTTCCTTCCAGGAGATTCCCATCTTCTTGCGAATTGATGTAATTCACTTGCTTCGTCACCCCGTCGAGAACGTAATCAAGGTAATGGTTTTTGGAATTGTATTCGTCCCAGTATTCCTGATAATCTTCGTTTTTATAGGTATCCTTGACAAAATAAGCCGAAACTGAAGTTGTTTTTGGTTCTCCGTCAAGTTTAAGCTTGGGGAGATCGTCGAAACCAACCGGGGCATTGTCGGAGAGCCATTGGGCTAATTTTTCGGTAGAGGCCTTCGTATGATATATTGAGGCAAAATAATCATCTTGAAGACCTTGAAGAATCTCGCTGGCGGTACCCGCCAAAGACATGGTATCATCAAACCAGAAGGAATTGACGCTGGCGCCTCCTTCAGTCTTGGTTTTATGATCAATCGAATCCACGTACTGGCTGTTAACCCCAAGAGTCAAAGTCAACTCTTTCACCGCCGTTGTGACTTCATCCATATTCGCCGCGCCCAACAAATCGCAATATTCTTTTCGGGCAGAATCGTTTGAGCAATAGACGGTCATCGAAACGGCCACGAAAGCATCAAAGACTGAAAAAGCTTTGGAAGTCGTTCCGGCCTCGGCATAGATAAGAGGAACCAGTTTCTTAGCAAAAGCCTCATAGATAGAAGCGCTTGTTTTGGAAACGGCCCCTGAATAAACCCGCGCAGCAGGTTTCGTCAGTTGAGTTCCGGATAAGTCAATCGTGTCAGAGGAAATTGGATTAAGGGCTTTATAAATCCCGTAGCCGGAGGCGATGGCCACCCCCGCGACCGCCACGGTGCTCCCCGCGATGACCCAAGCCTTAAGAGGATGCTTGGGGGGTTGGGGCGACTTCAAAACCAAAGAAGGAACATTCGGGGTTTCTTTTTCCAGTTTCTCCTCAATCAGCTTTTTGGCTTTTCTTTTCTCAAACATTTTTGGATCCTCCCAAATTCTTTTTTATCTTTTTCACGGCGCTTTTGCAGGCGTTATTCGCGGTCTGGCGCGAAACTCCGGTGAGCGTGGCGATTTCTCGATAAGAGAAACCATATTCGATTTTGTAGACTGCCACCGCATTCTCGAGATCGCTCAGGAAGGGCATGAATTCCTGGAGATAGGAGTTCTTGTGATCGTCCTCGCCATAGGCATCCATAAGTTCGGAATAATCGATGAGGGCTTCGCGTTTCTTGATGAAGTTGAGGGCGGCGTTTTGCGCGCATCTCGCCAAATAACGTTCGAGGTTGTAAGGGGATTTGATCGCAGAACGGTTCGCCAGAACATTTGCGAAGACCTCCTGATAAATGTCATCGGCATCGTCTTTATTGGCGACGATAGAGCGGATGATGAAATAGAGGAGTTTCCTGCAGGACAGGTAAACCTCACTCGTCGCATTGGCATCGCCGGCGAGGAAACCCCGGGCCGTCGAGAGCGGGATACGCAAGGCCTTGCTGCCTCCCTCTATTAGATAAGACAATCGGAGAACCGATTTGTCCAAAATATTGTAACTTATTTTCCAATGGGGTTTTCTTCGATTTCATCCTTTTTTAAGGCAACTAGACTTTCAAGGAGGCAAAGAAAGGTTTCGCAATCATGAATTGCTTTTGTTTTTTAGGCGATCCGATAAACTATTCGCATGACCAAAAAACGTTCATGGATCAACAATTTATTCTATGTCCTCAAAGATGTAAGGCAGCATACTTGGCTGGGGATTTTTTACTTAGTTCTCACGATTCTTACGACTTTGGCCCTGGGGCTCGCCGGGACTTTGACTTCTTATTTCGTGGTGGAAGCCCTCACCCGGGGCTCTGCCGTTTCGTCCTACCTCATCACGATTGCCATTCTCGTCGGGGTGGCTCTCATTCTTCAAACGATCAAAATATGGTCGCAAGTCCGCTATATGTGGATCAGCACGTTCGCCCGTTGCACCGAAAGCTGGCTGCGAATGAGCGAGAAAGCCATCACGACGGATTATCTTAACGTCGAACCCCGCGAAAAAAGAAAGATCATCGAAAAAGGGTTTAGCGCTTTGGATTCCAACTGGATCGGAATCGAAAACATGATGAAGCAGGCCCCTTTGATCGCGATTGGCTTTTTAGGAATGGTCACCTACGCCGTGATCGCCGCCATCTACGTTCCCTGGATTCTCATCATCATGGCTGGCATGTTCATCGCCAACTTCCTCCTTTCGTGGTGGGGTCAGGCTTATATCGCCCGCAAAAGAAATGAAGCGGAGACTTTATATAACCGCCAATACGTTTTGGACCATCATCTCACCAACCTCGAGAACGCCAAGGATATTCGGGCTTATCATCTGGATAAGTGGTTTGACAAAGTCTATGAAACGCTGACCGCTTCCGTTTTCTCCCTTGAGGCCAAAGAAAGGGTCCGCCCCTTCATCACCGGATTAAGCGATAATCTATTCCTCTTCATCCGGGATTTCGTAGCCTATTTTCTGTTGATCGGTCTTGCCGCCAGCGGCCAGATCGATTTAGGGACCTTCGCTTTCTTATTGGGCATCGTGGCCGGTTTCTCCCAGTGGGTCAATAACTTCACGGATGCCTTCGGACAAGCTCGTACCGCTTCCATCTTGATCGATGACTACCGCAACGCGCTCTCGACGAAAGATGTGTTGAATCACGGCAAGGGGATTGATATCTCCACAATATATAAACCCTTACCCATCGTTTTTGATCATGTCTCATTCTCTTATCCCGGTGAAAAGGGCGAGACGCTTCACGACATCACCCTTTCCATCGCCCCTGGCGAAAAGATCGCTCTTGTCGGCAATAATGGGGCGGGCAAAACCACCCTCGTCAAACTCCTGTGCGGCCTCTATGAGCCAACGAACGGAAGAATCCTCGTCGGAGGCCATGACATCCGCGACTACAACGTCGATGGCTACATGGCTCTCATCAGCGCTTTGTTTCAGGATGTCAATCCGCTGGCGCTCACCATCAAGATCAATGTCACCTGCGTCACTGATGAAGAGGCCGACATGCCGCGGTTTTGGGATTCCGTCGCCAAGGCCGGGCTTAAAGATAAGATTGAGAATCTTCCCGACAAAGAAAACACCTTCGTCACTCAGACTTTCGATCTCAAAGGCGTTCAGCTTTCCGGGGGCGAGACCCAAAAACTTCTCTTGGCCAGGGCCCTCTATAAAGGCGCCCCGCTCCTTTTGCTCGATGAGCCCACCGCCGCTTTGGATCCGCTCAGTGAGGAAAGCCTATACAAGCAATATCTCAACTTCGCCAGCGGAAATACGTCCTTATTTATCTCCCATCGTCTGGCTTCGACCCGTTTCTGCGACCGCATCGTCTATCTCGATCACGGCCATATCGAGGCCATCGGAAGCCATGAGGAGCTTTTGTCCACATGCCCCGAATACAAAGCGATGTTCGATCTTCAAGCCAAATACTACAAGGAAGGAAGCTCCGCGAATGAAAACCGGGAAAACGCCTGCCTTTAAGAGAATCCAAAAAGTCTTTCGCCTTGCTTGGAGCCTTTCCCGGTCCTATGTTATTGCCAACCTCATCTATGGCCTCACGCTCTCTTTGTTCCCTTATGTTGCCATATATTTCGGGGCCCTCATCATCGACTCGATCATCGCGGGAAACTCCGTAAATGCCACGATGAATCTGGTCTATTGGCTTATCTCCATTGATCTCGTCATCGGTTTGCTCAACGTTTTCCTGAAGTTTTTCGTCGGAGCCCGGGAAAACGAGATTCAAACCCTTGTGAATCGAAAAATCGCGGTGAAGAATTATGATCTCGCCTATAACCAAGTGGAAGACGAGGTCACGATGCGTCTCGTTTCGCTGGCTAACGAAGGTTCCAATGGATCGGGCGGCATGACTTCCTTCGTGACCAATCTCCGCAATATCGTCAAAGGGTTTTCGGATATTATCTACGCTCTGCTCTTGTTAGGGGGTCTCTTTGCCCTGGCGACCCCCAACAAGATCGATCAATTCAGTTCGTTTTTGGCCGATCCGTGGAGCGCCCTCATCGTCTTCGTCCCCGTCGTGATCTCGGTGATCATCGGCATTGCAGCGACCGCTTTGGTGAATAAGACGGCTTACAAAGCCATGATGCAAAACGTGGAAAGCAACCGTCGCTATCAGTATTTCTGGGATCTTTGCGTCAACTACAAATACGGGAAAGACATCCGTCTCTATTCGATGCAACGGATGATCTTAGCCGAGCAAGGCAGCAGCAAATACAGCGTTAACACGGTTTGGGATCGTTTCAGCAAACTCGACGCCCTCTTTGAAATCATGGCGGGTTTTCTCGTTGCCGTGGTCACGCTGGTGGCTTATTCCTTCATGGGCCTAAAGGCTCTGTATGGCCTCATCTCCATCGGCAGCGCCCTGGCCTATGTCGGGGCTTTGACGATTCTCACCACCGCCATTTCCACTCTGGCGAGTTCCGCCGTGGGACTGGGGCTCAATTCCGATTACCTCCAAAACTACTTCGATTACCTGGCGCTTCCCTCGGCGCTCGTTTACGGCCCCGAGAAACTGGATGAGAAGATTCCTTTGTCGATTGAGTTTCAGCACGTCACGTTCACCTATCCGAAGCAAAAAGACAAAGTCTTGGATGATGTTTCCCTCGCCATCAAGCCCAACGAGAAACTGGCCATCGTCGGGGTCAACGGGGCGGGCAAGACCACCCTCATGAAGCTCTTGTGCCGATTCTACGAACCCGATTCCGGAACGATTCTCGTGAATGGGAAGCCCCTTCCGTCTTATGACGAGGCTTCGGCTTATCGGCTTTACGCCATCGTTTTCCAAGATTTCAAGCTGTTCTCTTTCTCGGTTCTGGATAACGTGGCCTCCGGGCCCAATGGCGACGAGGCAAAGGCCATCGATTGCCTCAAGAAGGTCGGAATCTATGACCGCATTCAGAAATTCCCCGAAGGCATCCATACGACCCTGTATAACGAAAACGATAAAAATGGCGTGGAGATATCGGGGGGAGAAGCCCAGAAAATCGCCATCGCGAGAGCTCTTTATAAGGATTCTCCGCTAGTGATTCTCGATGAGCCCACAAGCGCTCTCGATCCCAAGAGCGAAGCGGAGATTTATGAGGATCTCGGCGAGCTCGCCAAAGGCAAAACCGCCGTCTTCATCTCCCACCGCATGTCGAGCACCAAATTCTGCGATGACATCGCCGTCATCGACAAAGGCAAAATCGTGGAAGAAGGCACCCATAACGATCTCATGGCGATTGAAAACGGCCTTTATAAAAAGATGTGGGAAGCCCAAGCCCAGTATTACAACTGATTAGTTCTGAGTGATTAAGAGAATCAGTCTCATCTTTTCTTCGGCCGTCAGCGAGCCCTTGTTCTGACGGATGGCGTTCTCGAGAATCTTATAACGGTCCGCTTCGGCGCCTTTGACCCCCACGAGGTAATCGGTGCTCGTGCCTAAGGTCGCGGCCAGGGTGACGAGCACGGCAAGCTGAGGCCTTCGGCCGCCCGAAAGATATTTCGAAACCGCGGCTTCCGTAAGGTTGGTTTTCTGAGCGAGCTGCTTTTGGTTAAGGCCTTTTTCGCGCATCAGACTCTTCAAACGATCGTTAAGCATTTCTTCCATGAGGGTTGCCTTCTTGCCGTTATTATAATCCCATTGACAAAAAACCCGGAGGATCTGTTCCTTCGGGCTCTTCTTTTTTATTCCGTGACGCCAGAGGCGATCTCGTCGATCGCGTTAAGCTCGCGCTCCGAGAAGACGATGTTATTCAGGGCCTTGACGTTATCCAGGATCTGGGAAGGCTTGCTGGCCCCGATGAGAACGCTCGTCACGCCTTCATGAGACAAATCCCAGGACAGCGCCATCTCGGCCAGGGTCTGGCCCCTTTGCTCGGCGATGGCGTTGAGCGCAGCGATCTGACGAAGCCGTTTCGGGGTCAGGGCGTCTTTCTTGAGGAAGCGCGGATCGGTGACCATGCGACTATCCTCAGGAATGCCATGGAGATAACGATCGGTGAGAAGCCCTTGGGCCAAAGGCGAGAAGCAAATGAGCCCTTTATGAAGCTTTCGCGTCTCTTCCAAAAGGCCGTTTTCCTCGATTCTCCGGTCGAAGATCGAATAACGGTTCTGGTTGATCACGAAAGGAACCTGATCATCCTCGAGGATTTCGGTGGCTTTTCTGAGGGTGGGCCCATCGTAATTCGAAAGTCCGATATAAAGGGCTTTCCCCGAATGGACCGCGGCGGCCAAAGCCCCCATCGTTTCTTCTAACGGGGTGGAGGGATCCATCCGATGATGGTAGAAGATGTCGACGTAAGGCAATCCCAGCCTGGCTAAGGATTGATCGAGCGAAGCCAGCAGATATTTGCGGCTCCCATAATCCCCATAAGGGCCCGGCCACATCGTGTAACCGGCTTTGGTGGAGATGATTAATTCGTCACGGTAGGGCAGAAAATTCTCGCGGATGATCTTCCCGAGATTCCGCTCGGCGGCCCCGTTGTCGGGCCCGTAGTTATTGGCCAGGTCGAAATGGGTGATGCCGTGATCAAAGGCCGCAAAGAGTAAGGCCTTCATGGCCTCTTCATCGCTTCCGTCCCCGAAATTGTGCCATAACCCCAAAGAGATGGCTGGCAATAAAAGCCCGCTATGGCCAGAGCGGACATACTTCATCGTCTCATAGCGTTTCTCCGCAGCGTGGTATTTTTCCATGCCTCTATTATAAAAGACAAAACCCCGAATACGAAATAATCTGCCTTCGACGAAAAAAGACCCGGATTGCTCCGGGTCTTAAAATCCGTCGATTATAGGCCGAACTTCTTGATGGCGTTCCAACGATCCTGCGCGTACTTCTGGCACTTCGTGAGAAGCTCCTCGGCGTGCTCCGGGTTGACGATGGGGAGCTGGGAGAAGCGGGTCTCGAGCATGAGGAAGTCACGGAACTTCGTGAAATCCGGCTCCGGGCAATCGATTTGAAGGCCCGGCTTGCCCTGGGCCACCAGGCGCGGATCATAACGGAAGGTCGTGAAATAGCCGCATTCGACGGCTTTCTTCTCTTCGAGGATGCTGTTGACTAAGCCGGCCGCGATATGCTGCTCAAGACACGGGCAATAGCAGATGATGAGCGAGGGCCCATCATAAGATTCCGCCTCTTTGAGGGCCTGAATGGCCTTCATCGAGTTGGCGCCTAAGGCGATCTGGGCGACATAGACGTGGCCATAGCTCATGGCCATGAGGGCGAGGTTCTTTTTGGCTTCTTTCTTGCCGGACGCCGTGAACTTGTTGATGGAACCGGTCTGAGAGGACTTGGAAGCCTGCCCGCCGGTGTTGGAATAGACCTCGGTGTCGAGGACTAAGACGTTGACGTCCGCCTCGTTGGCGAGCACGTGATCGAGTCCGCCGTAGCCGATGTCGTAGCTCCAGCCATCGCCGCCGATGATCCACACCGACTTGTCGATGAGGTCGCGGTAGTAATTGCTGAGTTCCTTCACGGCGACGTTTTTAGAAGCATCGACCGCTTTGATAAGGTCGGGGACGATCGTCCTCTCCTCATCGCGGTTCTTGAGATTGGCCAAGTACTTGTCGATCAAAGCTTTTAAGGGCTCTTCGGCATCCGCGGCCGCTTTGGCGGCCGTCAGAATGCGCACGATCTGCGTCATCTTGTAATCGCTCGCGATCCGCATGCCGAAACCATATTCGGCGTTGTCCTCGAATAAGCTGTTGGCCCAAGCCGGGCCGTTGCCGTTGGGGTCCTTGACGAACGGGGTGAGCGGGGTCGAGGCGCAATAGATCGACGTGCAGCCGGTGGCGTTGGCCACGAGCATGTCGCGTCCGAAGAGCTGGCTCAAGAGGCGATAATACGGAGCTTCGCCGCAGCCGGCGCAGGCCCCTGAGACCTCCATGTACGGACGGAGGAATCCGACGCCTTTCATCGTGTTGAGCGGGAAGATATCGGTCTTGGGCGTGCAATGGGCATAAAGATAATCAGCGCCTTCTTGCTGGGCCACCTCGCTTCGCGTTTCGACCATCTTGAGGGCGAAGTGATCGTTCTTCTGCAGAATGGCGGCTTTATTGCCTAAACACTCGGTGGCGCAGAGGCCGCACCCGACGCAGTTCATGGTCGAGACCTGAATGCGGAATTTAAGATTGGCGGCTTTGGGCGATCCCACCACCGGTTTCACGGCGTTTTTGACGATATCCGGAGCGGCGGCGAGCTCTTTCTCGTCGAGGAGATACGGACGGATCGTGGCGTGCGGGCAGACGAAGGAACAGGTGTTGCACTCAATGCAATATTGCGGGTTCCACTGCGGGACGCGGTCAGCGATGGCGCGTTTTTCTTTGAAGGTGATGTTGGGCTCCATCGTGCCGTCGAGAAGCTCAAATCTCTGGAAGGCCGAGGTCGGAAGCTCGTCGCCATCGAGACGATCGATGGTATCGACGTATTCATCGTAATAGGTGTCGCCGGTGTCGGCGTTCGGGACCTTGACGACCGGGAGTTTGAGCCACTCCGGGTCCACCTTGACTTCGCGTAAACCTTTGGGGCCGGCATCGATGGCGTCATCGTTGTTCTTGACGATATCGGCGCCCTTTTTGGCATAGGTCTTCTCAACCAGCTTTTTCATCCACGTTTCAGCGTCCGCATACGGCATGATGGACGGCGAGAGTTTGAAGAAAGCCGCCTGGAGGGTCGTGTTGGTATGACGGCCCATGTGGCACTGCTCGGCCATCTTGTTGGCATCGATGACATAGAAATGGACGTGGCGCTCCGCTAAGAGGTGCTTCATGCGGTTCGGCATCGACTTGATGAGCGTGGCGTCATCCATATCGGTGTTGAGAAGGAAGGTGCCCCCATCCTTGAGGTTATTGAGGATATCGAACTTCAGGATGTAGGTATCAAGCGAGACCGAGATGAAATCGGCGTTCTTGACGTAGTATTCGCTATGGATCGGCTCTTTGCCGAAGCGCAGGTGCGACCGCGTGGTGCCACCGGCTTTGCGACTGTCGTATTGGAAATAAGCCTGAGCGTACTGATGGGTCGCGTCGCCAATGATCTTGATCGAGCTCTTGTTGGCGGAAACGGTGCCATCGGATCCTAAGCCATAGAATAAGCAGCTGGTATAGTTCTGCGGAACGGCGAACTTCTCATCCACCGGGATCGAAAGGTGGGTCACGTCATCGGTGATGCCAATGGTGAAGCCATTCCAGTTCTTGGCGGCCTCCAGAAAGTCATAAACCGACTTGACGTCTTTGGGCTGGGTATCCTTGCTCGAAAGGCCATAGCGGCCTCCGATGATTTTCGCGAATTGGCGCCCTTCATTGGCCAAAGCGGCTACGACATCGAGGTAAAGCGGCTCGCCTTCGCTGCCGGGTTCTTTGGTGCGATCGAGGACGGCGATCTTCTTAACCGAAGCCGGGATGACCTCAGCGAGGCGCTTGCTCGAGAAGGGGCGATAGAGATGCACCTTCACGAGTCCGACGGGCTGGCCGGCCTTGTTGAGGGCATCCACCACTTCGCGGGCGGTTTCGGTGACGCTGCCCATCGCGACAATAATGCGATCGGCTTTGGGATCGCCGTAGTAGACGAACGGAGCGTAGGGACGGCCCGTCAAGCGGGTCGCCTCTTGGAAATACTTCTCGACCGAAGCCAGAACATCATCGTAATGGCCGTTCTGGGCCTCACGGGCCTGGAAATAGATATCATCGTTTTCGGCGCCGCCGCGAGTCACCGGGTTGGTGTGCGGATTAAGCGCGCGTTTCCGAAAGGCCTCGACTTTATCCAGAGGGAGGAGTTTCTTCCACTCCTCGGAATCGACGAACTCGACGTTCTGAATCTCGTGAGAAGTCCTGAAACCATCGAAGAAATGCATGACTGGGGTTGAAGCGTCGATGGCCACTAAGTGCGCCACCGGGGTTAAATCCGCGATTTCCTGAACGGAGGACGAGCAAATCATCGTGACGCCGGTCTGGCGGCAGGCATAGATATCGGCCTGGTCGCCGAAAATCGAAAGCGCGCGGGCCGCTAAACTCCGAGCCGCCACATGAAGGACGGCCGGAAGGAG
>Ga0224525_1000826_pt1 | contig 12613 bp, 11 predicted proteins | sample CFST100metaG_FD_179874 | JGI IMG/M metagenome (GOLD analysis project Ga0224525, IMG submission 179874) | Peat soil microbial communities from Stordalen Mire, Sweden - C.F.S.T100 | ecosystem: Environmental > Terrestrial > Soil > Wetlands > Peat | place: Sweden: Norrbotten County, Stordalen Mire...
GAATTATTTTCATTATTGACCCCTAAAAGAAATGAAGCAACATACCGAAAAAGAAGAAAAAATGTTTTACCGAATTAGCGAAGTGGCTGATATGTATCAAGTTAATGTGTCATTACTTCGCTATTGGGAGAAAGAATTCCCACAGATTACTCCGAAAACGAACAGCCGTGGTGTTCGGCTTTATCGGCAGGAAGATATCGAGATGATCGGGTTGATTTATCATTTGGTGAAAGAATTGGGGCTAACTTTACCGGGGGCTCGTCAAAAATTAAAAGACAATAAAGAAAGTACCATACGTAACTACGAAGTTGTTAAACGTTTGCAGGATATTAAATCTCAATTGCTTGCGTTGAGTAATGAGTTGGGTGATTAATTAACTTTCTACTCTGGTTGCAGATTTAAGATTGGGTATTTTCATTAGGTTATTGCAGATGCTTTTTACATCATCTACATCGTGTACAAATAGTTGCAATTTGCCTATAAAAATTCCGTCATCCGATTCGATGGATAGTTTATGTATATTCACATTAAGCTGGCGAGAAATAACTTGAGTAATATCATTTAGAACACCAATGCTATCAATTCCGTCCAGTTGAATGTAAACTAAGAAAGTTAGCGTCTTATGAGTGTCCCACGAAGTAGCCAGAATACGATTTCCGTAGCTGGACTTTAATTTCGAGGCAATAGGGCATTCTTGCTTATGAATAATAATCTGGTCGTTTTCGTCAATATAACCTAATACATCGTCTCCAGGAATCGGATGACAGCATTCGGCCATAATGTAATTTTTTTGAATGGTTTCTTCTGTTAATTTCAGAACATCTTTTGTATCGATTTTATCTTTAGCCGTAGTTTCCGTCGATTTCTCGGGAGTCTTTCCTTTTTCTTTACTCCCTCCAAAAGAAAAAGTAAGATACTTTTTCCAATAGCTACTCTGTTTCCCTTTGATGGTGTTTTTATCCATATCTCCCAGAATCAGTGCCTTTTTACCGAGAGCTACGAAAAGAGCTTCTTCCTTTTGGAAATGGTGTAGGTGACAGAGTCTATCGATTACGCTGATTGACATTGGAATTTCTTCTTTTTTCAAAAATTCATTGAGTATAACTTCACCGACATTCTGATAGATTTTATTTTCTTTTCGAATAATGGAAGATATCTTAGCTCGTGCTTTTGCCGTAGTAGCATAAGATTCCCATTCCGGCTGCACCCGCTGTGATTTGGATGTTAGTATCTCTACCTGGTCCCCACTTTGTAATTTATAGCTGAGTGGTACTAATTTATGATTTACTTTAGCACCGATACAATGACTGCCGATATCTGTGTGCAGGGAAAAAGCAAAATCGAGAGTTGTAGCATTTTGAGGCATGGTTTTTAATTCGCCTTTCGGGGTAAATACAAATATTTCCGAAGCAAACAAGTTCAACTTAATAGTGTCGAGAAAATCGATGGCATCCGGTTCCGGGTCGTCTAGAATTTCTTTTACCGTATGCAACCATTTCTCTAATTCACCTTCATCTTCACTGCCTCCGCCTTCTTTGTATTTCCAATGAGCGGCAAAGCCTTGTTCGGCAATATCGTCCATTCGTAGACTTCGTATCTGGACTTCAATCCATTGCCCATTGTTCCCCATCAGTGTAACATGTAAAGCTTGATATCCATTGGCTTTCGGGTGACTTACCCAATCGCGTAGTCGGTCGGGATGAGGCTTGTATATTTTTGAGATAGCTACATAGATATCGAAGCAATCATTTAATTCTTCATCCTCACTCTTCGGCTCAAATATAATGCGAACGGCTAAAAGATCGTATATTCCTTCAAATGGTACATGCTTGGTTTGCATCTTATTCCAAATAGAATAGATCGATTTTACACGTGCCATGATTCTATATTTCAACCCCATTTTGTTTAACTGTTCCCGAATAGGGGTGGTGAAATCGTTGAATACTTTCTCACGCGTGGCGGCAGTACTACTAAGTTTGTCTTCTAGTTCTTGGTATTCGTCAGGATGTTCATATCGAAAACTGAGATTTTCGAGTTCTGTTTTGATTTTATTCAGTCCCAGACGATTAGCTAGTGGAGCATAAATATAAAGTGTCTCACCTGCAATTTTATATTGCTTATTTGCTGGCATCGAACTTAAGGTTCGCATATTGTGCAGACGATCGGCTATCTTTATGAGGATAACTCGAATATCATCTGACATGGTGAGTAGCAATTTTTTAAAATTCTCTGCTTGTGCGGATGCTTTATCGCCAAAAATACCACCTGCAATTTTGGTTAAACCGTCGACAATCTTAGCAATTTTTTCTCCAAAGATATTTTCTATATCTTCGATTGTATAGTCCGTATCTTCGACAACATCATGAAGAAGAGCTGCACAAATAGATGTAGACCCAAGTCCTATCTCATTGCACACAATTTTGGCAACGGCGATAGGATGCAGAATATATGGTTCACCCGAGCGTCGCTTAATCCCTTTGTGAGCTTGGCAGGCGAAGTTAAAAGCTTTAGTGATGATCTCAATGCGTTTGCGGTGCTTTGTTTGCAAGTAATCATGCAACAGCTCCTGAAAAGCATCTTCGATCATTTTATCTTCAGCTTGTTCTTTCTTATTTATTTCTTCCGTGTTCTCCATATAGAAAATTATAGCTTTTTTCTTTCTGCAAAAATAACTATTTATTACTATTATGCAACAATTAATGCAACTATCTGTGGATTTTAATCTTTTTACCTGCTCTAATCGTATTACCTTTGATGTGATTAGATCGTTTTAGCTGTTTAACCGTGACATGATAATGCTTTGCAATATCCGAAAGTGTTTCACCGTTTTTTATTGTATGCGATTTGCCTTTATTATGTTTTCTACTACTGTGCCTTTTTTTATAAGAGTTTCTTCTGGAATGTCTGCTATACGAAGAACTTGAACTGCTCCTTGAGTAAGTGGGAACCGAAACATTTTCTGCTTCAACTATTCGTCTGTTGGGTAAAAGCTCTTCAACATGATAAGTATAGATGGAGTCTTCATGGTCAATGAAATGGCTGATTCCACTTTGTGGCAATCGTAGAGCGTAAGTGTGGCTTTCGCCGGGAATGATGTCTCGTTTGTATTGAGGGTTCAGACTTTTTATTTCTTTTTTACTGATGTTGAGCATAGCTGAAATCTGGTCGAAATGGAGGTTGCGATTGATTTGAATCGTATCTGTACTTATGGGTATATTGGTTTCCATAGGACATATATTGTGATTGCAGTAATAGGTCATCACATAGTTGGCCGCAATAAAAGCAGGTACATAACCTCTTGTTTCACGGGGAAGATAATTATATATTGCCCAGTAATCTGCCTTACCATTACAACGGCGAATGGCTTTATTAATGTTGTTAGGACCGCAGTTGTAGGCTGCAATCACTAAATTCCAATCGTGATATATATTATATAGATCCTTCAAATAGCGTGCTGCCGCCCATGTCGATTTTATTGGGTCACGACGTTCGTCAACTAAACTGTTTATTTCAAGTCCATATTGTTTACCTGTATAAATCATAAATTGCCAAAGCCCTGCTGCACCGACACGTGAAACAGCCGATGGGTTGAACGAAGATTCAATTACCGGCAGGTACTTGAGTTCCATTGGTAAGTCATAAGCGTCAAGGGCCTCTTCGAATATGGGAATATAGAAATTACTGGCACTCAGCATAAATGATACATGATTGCGCATATGACCCGTATAAAGATCGATGAACTTGCGTACAATCTCATTATAAGGAAGTTCCATGACTGCCGGAATTCTTTGTAGCCGATTTATATAAACTGAATCCGCAAATACCGGATTTAGAGGGGACGTGCTGCATTCTTTTTGTTGGTCGATAAAGTTCTTTACTTGCCAGTCGTTTAATAAACTGTCAAGAGGATAAGTCATGCTCTTAGGTATGTCTATTTTTTCTTCTTGTGACTTACCGTTTTTGTGAACAACCACATCTACCGTCTGTGCATTTATCTGTACGGCTGTAAAAAAGGAAAACAGTAAAATTGGATAAAAGTGTGAAAATTTCTTCATGCTGATATTATTCTATTTCTTTATATTCAAAACCTCAAACTGCATTGAATACCGAATGCTTTTTGGTTTGGGGAAGTGAAAGTGTTATTATTCATTAATTGGGGTTCTATATGCATACTTAAGTCGGGCGATATATCAAAATTCGATAGCTCGGCATCTACATAAGCGTCTACGATAGAGAGCAAATATACGCCAATTATCGCGAATATGCTCATGTCGCGATAACGGCGATATAGGTCTTTCCTCGTCTTTAATATTGTAGAAAGTTGAGAAGTTGTGTAACTATAGCCGGCTGGAAGCAGTTCAGTATAGCTGTGGGTAGTTGGATCTTTGTCCATAATATCCCGATAAGCCTGCGCATAATCCTTATACATTTTATTGTTCCAGCTTAAGGCATACGCACAGCCGGCAAAAGCACCATATACAAGAGGTAATTTCCAGAGTTTACGGTTGTAAATTTGACCTGCACCGGGAAAAACAATAGCTAGCCATGTGGCTTTTATCGGACTGGGATTAAATACTTTTTTTATTTGGAGTTTAGTTGTGTCGATTTTTGTAGTGTCACCGTTTAAGATGATTGGTTGGCCTAATTTATTCAGTCTTTTTTTATTAGAGTTGTCTATACTATCGGCAATGGTAAATCTTACTCTCGGTTTGATACGTACGGGTATTTGTTTAGAATTCTTAATCGTGTCGGGGGGCAAAGAAATGCTACAAGAATGTGCATACATATCCAATCCCGCTAATTGCATAAGGCAGGTTAGCAGGATTGTTATTTGGAGCCGATATGTTAAGCTTTTTTTTGGCATCTACTCCTTATTAAGTGTGTCGAAGATTTCCATCAACCGTTCCAGTTCTTCTTCGTTGGCAAAAGAGATGCTGATTTTACCTTTTCCTTTATTTGTACAGTTTAACTGAACTTTAGCGTGAAAGAATGTCGACAGCTTATTTCTTAGCATATTAAATTCTTCAGGTAACTGAGCCTCTTTGGCCTTTATCTTTTTCGAACCGCTTTTCACTGTTTCACCTTCGCTAAGAGATTTTACAATTTCTTCGACTTTGCGAACCGAATAACCGTGCTCTTGTATTTCATTAAATATTTTAACTTGTAGTTTCGGATCATTTAATGCCAGTAATGTACGGGCGTGCCCCATATCTATTCTTTTTTTCTGTAGGGCCATCTGTATCGGTGCCGGTAATTTAAGCAATCGTAGGTAGTTGGCGATAGTTGCCCTGTTTTTGCCTACTCTTTTGCTGAGGTCTTCTTGGGTAAGTCCGTATTGATCAAGCAGATGCTCATAAGCTAATGCAATTTCTACCGAATTCAAATCTTCACGTTGTATGTTTTCTATCAACGCCATTTCCATTACGTTTTCGTCGTCGGCCGTACGAATGTAAGCCGGAATTGCTTTTAATCCTGCTTTTTGCGAAGCACGAAAACGGCGTTCGCCGGCGATAATCTGATATTCATTGTCCGATATCTCTCGTAAAGTAATCGGTTGGATAATACCTATTTCCGAAATCGAATCAGCCAATTCCTGCAGAGCATCTTCATCGAACTCTCTGCGCGGTTGATTTGGGTTAACCGTAATTTTAGACAATTCTATTTCATTAATAGAAGAAGAACCATCGGTCTTAATATCATCCATAGAAAGAAGGGCGTCTAACCCTCTGCCTAATGCATTTCTTTTTGCCATGATATTTTTACTTTTTAGGGTTATTACGATCAATCAATTCTTTGGCAAGTGCCATATAATTGCGTGCACCACTTGAATCGGCATCATATAAAATAGCCGGAATACCATAACTCGGTGCTTCGCTTAATCTTACATTTCGCTGAATGACAGTATTGAATACCAATTCCTGAAAGTGACGTTTTACTTCATCATAAATTTGGTTAGCCTGCCGCTGACGAGAATCGAACATGGTAAGTAAGAATCCTTCTATTTCAAGAGAAGTATTGAGCCGCTTTTTAATGATTTTGATTGTATTTAACAGCTTGCTGATTCCTTCGAGTGCGAAATATTCAGATTGTACGGGAATTATAACCGAATCGGCTGCCGTAAGAGCGTTTACAGTAATGAGCCCTAGAGAAGGGGAACAATCTATAAGAATATAGTCGTAATCGTCCTTTATGGGAGTCACAATTCCCTTCATAATAGTTTCGCGATCTTTTAAATTCAGCATTTCTATTTCGGCTCCGACTAAATCGATATGTGAGGGAATAATTTTTAATGTATCAATATCTGTATTGTGAATAGCTTCTTTTACATCGGCACCATTAATCATACATTCGTAAATGGTGCATTTGGATTGTTTGATATCGACTCCTAATCCCGAAGAGGCATTTGCCTGCGGGTCTGCGTCGACAACTAACACTTTTTTTTCGAGTGTAGCAAGTGATGCAGCTAAATTAATGGTTGTCGTTGTTTTTCCGACACCCCCTTTTTGGTTAGCTAAAGCAATAATTTTTCCCATATCCTATTGATTTTATTGGAGCGAAATAAGTAATAAAAACTCATTCGGCCTAATAAACGATGCGAACTCTGCTTGTTTTGTTGATAAGTCGCCGATTTTGTTAATAACTTGTATTGATTGATTGATTCAATCTTATATTATAATGCAAAGATAAGTATTTAAATTGAATTCTGATTTCTTTTTTCTAACACTTGAGTAAGATTAAGATTTGTAAACGCTGTATCGAGTGTATTTTTTGTTACTTTTGTAGAGATTTTATTCGTATTATATTTATGGAAAAAGAAAAGCCTCTTATTTTAGTGTCAAACGATGATGGTGTCATGTCGAAAGGAATCAGCTCATTAATAAAGTTTATTCGCCCGCTTGGCGAAATTATTGTAATGGCACCCGATTCGCCTCGCTCCGGTGCAAGTGGGTCTTTGACAGTTACTCAGCCGATTCATTATCACTTGTTACGACGTGAAGTAGGGCTAACAGTGTATGTTTGTTCGGGAACTCCGGTGGATTGTATTAAATTGGCTATGAATAAAGTGTGTTCCCGCAAGCCCGATATCGTAATTGCGGGAATAAATCATGGAGATAATTCTACAACTAATGTATATAATTCGGGAACGATGGGGGCTGTTATCGAAGGTTGTTTGAGTGGAATTAAATCAGTCGCTTTTTCGCTTTGTAATCATGAACCCGATGCCGACTTTGAACCGACAGGTCGTTATGTGCGTTCGATTACTTCATGGACTTTGTCTCACGAACTTCCTGTGCTTACTTGTCTGAATGTGAATTTTCCAAACGTTCTTGTGTATAAAGGGTTACGGTCTTGCAAAATGGCTCGGGGTTATTGGAAGCACGAGTTTGATCCTTGTCCCCGTAAGGGCGACAATAACTATTTTTGGCTTGGTGGGGAATATATTGATGTGGATCGTGATAGCGAACCGAGCGACCATTGGGCGTTGTCGCGTGATTATGTGGCTATAACGCCTACTCGATTGGATGTTACCGATTATGGATTTATGGTTGAACTACAAGAGGAATTAAATAAGTTATAGCTAAATGAGGTACTATTTAGTTGTCGGTGAAGCTTCCGGCGATTTGCATGCTTCTCGTTTGATGGAAGCTCTTCGTAGGGTGGACAGAGAAGCGGAGTTTCGCTTCTTGGGTGGCGATAAAATGGATGCAGTTGGCGGTACATTGGTGAAACATTATCGCGAGATGGCTTTCATGGGATTTGTCCCTGTGTTGCTTCATCTACCCACAATCTTCCGTAATATGAAGATGTGTAAAGAAGATATTGCTTCATGGAAGCCCGATGTGTTGATACTTGTGGATTATCCCGGTTTTAATTTGAAAATTGCCAAATTCGTTCATGCGCATACAAAAATACCGATTTATTATTATATATCTCCTAAAATTTGGGCTTGGAAAGAGTATCGAATCAAAAATATGAAGCGTGATGTAGATGAACTCTTTTCTATTTTACCATTTGAAGTTGCATTTTATCAGAAACATCATTATCCGATTCATTATGTGGGTAATCCAACTGTCGAAGAGGTAATGACTTATTTATCAGGACATCCTGAATCGTTCGATGTTTTCGCAGAAGACAATTTACTTTCCGACTATCCGGTTATCGCCCTATTAGCAGGCAGTCGTAAACAGGAGATAAAGGATAATCTGCCCGATATGATTCGTGCGGTTTCGGCTTTTCCAAAATATCAAGCGGTTCTTGCCGGTGCTCCGGGAATAGAACCTGAATATTATAACCGTTTTTTGAAAGGAAATCAGGTGAAGGTGGTATTCGGCGAAACATATAGATTATTGCAACAAGCTTCGGCTGCATTAGTGACATCGGGTACGGCCACACTCGAAACTGCATTGTTCGGGGTACCGCAAGTAGTATGTTATCATACGCCGATTGGAAAAGTTATCTCTCTTATTCGTCGGCATGTTTTAAAAGTGAAGTATATATCATTAGTCAATCTTATTGCCGGACGAGAGGTCGTTAAGGAATTGGTGGCCGATACTATGACCGTAGCCAATATACAGAAAGAGTTGAATAATATTCTCGAAGATGGACCTTGTCGGCGAGTACAATTGCACGGCTATGAAGAGATGTCTCGGTTACTCGGGCCGTCTGGTGCAGCTCAATGCGCAGCAGAAGAAATCGTGAAATTGCTCTTAAAATAGTTTATATTGAATTAAAAAGAGGGCAGATGATGCAGTAAAATTATTTATTTTTCATTTTTTGGATATAAACTACTAAATAGAACGAACGATGAAAAAAATTAATCTGCTTTGGATGGCAATGCTAATTACTACTTTGGCATTGTATTCGTGTGATGACAATGATGGTTATTCGATAGGTGATATCGGAAGTGATTGGGCTACGGTCCATGTAATTAGTAATGGCTCTTATTCATTAACCGGCGATTCGTGGGGTACGCTTTGGTCTGCTGCGGCTTCACTCCCTTGGTATAACCCTGTTGACGGGCAGCGGGTTATTGCATACTTCAATCCTCTTTATGATAATTTTCAAGGCTATGATCATGCCGTGAAAGTGGAAAGTATCTATAATGTATTGACGAAATCAGTGGAAGACCTTACTGCTGCGAATGCTCAGGATTATGGTAACGATTCAATTCTAATTTATAAAAGTAATATGTGGGTGGGCGGTGGTTACTTAAATATTGTATTTAGGCAAAATCTTCCGGCTCATAATTTTCATCGTATTAGTTTAGTGCGTAATACTACCGTTCAACAACCTGATGATGGGTATATTCATTTAGAATGTAGGTATAATACCTATAAAGACGTAACTAATTATTGGGCAGATGCGGCAGTCTCATTTAATCTTAAATCATTGGATTTGAATAATAAAAAGGGATTTATAGTTACGTTGAATTCTATTGTAAACGGTAAAGTAGAGGTTACTTTCGATACGCAGAGTCAACCTACGCCTACAATTGCACAGAATAAGAATTTCTCCGATCAAGTTTCACTTAAATAAAATAGTTATTTTATTTTAAAGCAAAATAAGCAAATATAAATAAACTACTGCAGCCGGAATAGCCATGAGCGAACTGTCAAAACGGTCAAGCATTCCTCCGTGTCCAGGCAGAATATTGCCTGAATCTTTTACTTTTAATTGCCTTTTCAATAGCGACTCGGAGAGGTCGCCCCAAGTGCCGAATATAACGATAACCAAGGCCAAGCCTATCCACTGCCATAAATTTAGAAAAGAGAAAAGGTTCGCATAGACTATTGAAGCTGCAACGGTTAATAATCCTCCACCAATAGAACCCTCCCATGACTTTTTGGGGGATATACGTTCAAAGAGCCGGTGCTTACCAAAAAGCGTACCGAAACAATAGGCTCCGGTATCGTTCAACCATAGAAAAGTGAATACCGATAACGGCAATATGGAATTTATCGACACCATATCACCGTGTCCGTTTTGATAGTAAAGTACGTTGAGCAAAGCAAGAGGTAATGCGATATAGAACTGGCTCAACATAGAATACGCCCAATTAAGTATTGGATGAGGACGTTTTAGATATAATTCGCTTATCATCATATACATCAGCAGGATGAGGTAAGGAAGAAAAATACGTGATCCTTGTATATTGGCGCAGTATCCGGTAAATGCGAGAAATAAGTAAATACCTCCTGTTATGGTAATTATCTTGTTAACATGTATTTCGCATTCTTTATTTACTAAACTGTCGAATTCGTAAATAGTAAGCGCTGTGATAATAGTAAATACGGATGCAAACGAAATAGGGTTATAAAGTATGCAGCCCACAATAACAGCTACAAATAAAATTCCGGTTACAGCTCGTAAGATAAATTGGCGTTTCAAGGTATTTTTATTTAATTCAAAATGTCTTTATTTTCTTCGTTCCCTTTCTTTGCACTATCCGGCTGAGGTGCTTCGCTAACTGTTGTCTGAGGCTTTTCTTCTAGATTCTCTTCTTCCGATTGTTTAGCTCCTTTTGAATCTGGATCTGATTTTGCTTCAGTTGTGTCGTTTTTTGATTCTTTTTCAGCCTTATCTGCTTTGTCCTTACGTTTATCGTCCATGATAATCTCCAATGAACGTGAAGTCCATTTTCTCTTTCCGAATATTTTTTCTACATCTTCCGAGAATATTACCTCTTTAGCAATAAGAAGATCGGCGAGTTGTTTATGTTCATCCTTGTGCTGCGAAAGAATATCTTTGGCACGGACATATTGTTCGTTTATCATCTTCTTCACTTCCTCGTCTATTATTTCGGCTGTCTTTTCACTGTAAGGGCGATTAAAGGAATAGTCTTCGTTCGTATAATAGCATAAGTTGGGTAGTCTGTCGCTCATTCCCATATAAGCTATCATGCCGAACGATTGCTTTGTTACTCGATCCAAATCGTTCATAGCACCCGAAGAAATTCTACCTAGGAATAAATCTTCGGCCGCACGTCCACCTAAAGTAGCACACATTTCGTCAAGCATTTGTTCCTTGGTTGTGATTTGCCGTTCTTCGGGCAAATACCAAGCTGCTCCCAATGCGCGTCCACGCGGAACTATGGTCACTTTTATAAGGGGGTTGGCATATTCGAGCAGCCAGGATAAAGTGGCATGACCGGCTTCGTGAATGGCGATGGATCGACGTTCTTCTTCGGTCGTTATTTTATTTTTCTTTTCCAATCCTCCCACAATACGGTCTACTGCGTCCAAAAAGTCTTGTTTGGCAACGAATTTCTTTCCATGGCGGGCGGCGATAAGAGCTGCCTCATTGCACACATTGGCGATGTCGGCTCCTGAAAAGCCCGGTGTCTGACGAGATAATAAATCTACATCTATCGAACTATCTATCTTTATTGGGCGAAGATGAACGCCGAAAATTTCTTTTCGTTCATTCAAATCGGGCAAATCCACATGTATTTGTCGATCGAATCGACCTGCACGCAACAAAGCTTTATCGAGTACATCTACACGGTTAGTAGCAGCCAAGATGATGACACCGCTATTCGATCCGAAACCATCCATCTCAGTGAGTAGTTGGTTTAGTGTATTTTCACGCTCGTCGTTACCACCCATTGAGGGATTTTTACCACGAGCTCTACCTACAGCATCTATCTCGTCGATGAAAACGATGCAAGGAGCCTTCTCTTTTGCCTGTTTAAATAAATCACGCACACGTGATGCGCCTACGCCGACGAACATTTCAACAAAATCAGAACCGGCCAGTGAAAAGAAAGGAACATTAGCCTCGCCGGCTACAGCCTTGGCGAGCAGGGTCTTTCCGGTTCCCGGAGGGCCCACTAATAAAGCACCTTTTGGTATCTTACCCCCCAGGTTCGTATATTTTTGCGGTTCTTTGAGGAACTCTACAATTTCCTCTACTTCCTGTTTTGCTTCTTCGAGTCCCGCCACATCTTTAAAGGTAACTTGCTGTTGAGTACCATTTTTGTCGAATAATTGTGCCTTCGATTTACCTACGTTAAATACACCTCCGGTACCACCTGAGCTGCTTCCACCCATACGGCGCATCATCCATATCCACAATATGATAAAAAACACTATTGGGATAACATTCCAAAGAATAAGACTGATGTAATTTTTCTTTTTTGCATAACTTATTCCCCCGTCAAAGTGTTTATCGAGGTTATAGCTTTGTTGCTTTAATTGCTTTTCTTTTTGGAGGAAAGCGTCGAGACTTTCGCGCGAAGGCGATTCGGTAGTAATCATAGGATTACGTCCTACCTTTGTAGAATCCTTCCCATATATAAGTCCGATGTATTTGGGCTTTATATAGAATTCCACCGAATTATCGTCGTATCCTGTAACTTTGTTTACATATCCGCTATCTACATATTGCTGAAATTCGTCATATGATACTTCTTTGCTGATGGCATTATCTTGATTGGTAAAATAAAGTCCAACCAGCAAGAGCAGTATGATGAAATAAAGCCAGTTCAAATTGAACTTAGGCATATTTACTTTATTCTTATTTGGCATATTGTTCGGTTCCATAATTTATATTAATCTATATCGGGAATGGTAGTCAATTTTGCATCGGCCCAAAGATGTTCCAAGTTATAGAA
>Ga0224525_1000827_pt1 | contig 12603 bp, 11 predicted proteins | sample CFST100metaG_FD_179874 | JGI IMG/M metagenome (GOLD analysis project Ga0224525, IMG submission 179874) | Peat soil microbial communities from Stordalen Mire, Sweden - C.F.S.T100 | ecosystem: Environmental > Terrestrial > Soil > Wetlands > Peat | place: Sweden: Norrbotten County, Stordalen Mire...
ACTTGTCTTTAAAATACTGAGGGAGTATTCCGATCTGGTTGAACCTCTCTCAATTGATGAAGCTTTTCTTGATGTTACCTCGGATAAAATGAATATCTGTTCTGCTACCATAATTGCAAAAAAGATTAGAAATGAGATCAGGGAAAAAACCGGACTGACAGCATCGGCAGGGATATCTTACAATAAATTTCTGGCAAAAATAGCTTCAGATATTAATAAGCCCGACGGAATTTTCGTAATAACACCTGAGGATGCTGAACAATTCATTGAATCACTTACGATTGGAAAGTTTTACGGCATTGGAAAAGTGACAGCCGAAAAGATGCATATGCTTGGAATTCATGACGGAGCCACTCTTAAACAGTGGGATCTTGTGTCACTTATAAGGAACTTCGGAAAGGCCGGTAAATTCTATTTTGACATTGTCAGGGGAATCGATGATCGTCCTGTCGAACCATTTTCAGAAAGAAAATCTGTAGGTACCGAGCTTACTTACGAAAAAGATCTTACTACCAGGTTTGAGATCATTGCAGAGCTATATAAGATCGAAAAGGAGCTAATGGAAAGAATTGAGAACGTCGGTACAACGGGAAAGACGATAACAGTTAAAGTCAAGTTTGCCGATTTCAGGCAAGTGACAAGGAGCAAGACTCTTCAAAAGTATATCCGCGATTTTGAAACATTGCACCGTGAAGTGTCAGATATACGACGTTCAATGAAGCTTGAGGATGTAAGGATAAGGCTTTTAGGAGTAAGTATCTCAAGTCTTGAGTCGGAGGAACCTGACGAGAATCAGTTAATCCTTTTTGACAGTGATTAAAAAAGCGGCTAAGGGTAATTATCAGACAGATTCCAGTTCTGAGCCGAACTCCTTAAAGAAGCTTTCCAGTACAAGGTATCTTTTTCTGTGTTTTTCTAGAAGCCCGGGGAATCTGCCGATGACCGATTCTAAGTTTTTGAATCTTCTGGCGGCATTCTCAAGTATCATGGGACCTATCTTGTCAGGCTGAATACCTCTGGCCAGGTAAATTTCAATATATCGGTAAATGCCGATGTAACCAAATGCATCCATGTCATCGGCAACTGATAGCAGGAGAAGCAGCTTATTATGCGAAGGTGAATCAATATATTCTTTATTGTCATGATTCTCGATTGCTTCAAGAATATCCGGATAATCTGACATATTCATCATATTTTTTATAAGGAACTCTGCACTGAGCATTTTACTGCTCAGGCCATGTTTCGATCCGGGATCGATTGACATTCCTAAATCGTGCAGATAGCAGGTGATAAGCAATTTATCTACAAAAAGCTTGTCCGCCTGATCATCGTATAATAGTAATATTTCCTTTGCATAATTCCACACTCTTTTGTGATGCGACAGATCATGTGACCAGAGTTTTGTTTCTCCCCATTTATCAAGGAAAAATGCTTCAAGTTCAGGAAGATACTTTTTTTCTGTTTTGTAAATTGAATTAATAATGTTCATTATTTAAAGATAATGTCTTGATATTTAATGATTCCCTTTGTGTCCCTTCGTGTCCCGATAACTGCCGGAATCCTTAGTATGCTTTATGGTTAATTCTTTTTATCACAAAGTAACACGAAGATTATCACAAAGGCGCACTAAGGAATTCAGAATTATTAAAACAAAAAAAGCAAAAGACACAGCCTTTTGCTTTTGAACAGGTCTGAGGATCTGATAATTACTTAATAATCATATCCTGGGCTAAGTCGAGAATAGTGGTGTCATCAAATGTCACAATGCCACCTCCCGGCCCCTGCTCAAAATGAATACCAACGCATTGTCCCTTGTCAAAATTTCTCCCTCCGAAGTAGTTTCTAACTGTCTCTTCATTCAGATCCAGTTTCTCTGCAATTCTTTTCATACTACCGGAGGGTAACTGATCTTTGATCTTCCGGAGTTCATTGAAAGTGATTGTTTTACTCATGGCGCTATTAATTCGTTAATATTATGGTTCAATAAGGACTGAATTTCAAAGATAGATATTAAATAGATAAATTGAAAATGATATTTACAAGTCCTGGACATCCCTGATTATATAGACATCGTAATCACCAAGGCTGGTAAACCCGGTTTTCTTATAAAGATTGATGGCTTTCACGTTTGATCGGTGCACTTCGAGCTTTACCTGGGTTCCTTTTTTTCTGATAAATCCAAGTGATTCATCCATCAGCAGTTTTGAAAGTCCTTGTCCCTGGAATTCGGGCAATATGCCGAAATGATGTAGATGAATACGACGTCCGTCATAAGTCATCCATGAAGTACCCGTAATTTTACCGGTAGTACATTCTTCCAAAATAAGAAGACTCCCACCTATCCTTATAGTCTCTTCAATAGTTGCCGCATCGTCGCCTCTTTTAGGGTTTCCCATGTCGGTGAGATCCCAGAGATGTTTTATCCCTGCAAAATCACCTTTGCGGTATTCCCTTATTATAAAGTTACTAGGGACATTTACTGCTTCCATTTTCTTTTAGTTTTTCCTTAATGCTCTTAGTGCGAACTTTGAACTCTTCGTGGTTTAATTTTTTAACCACAAAGGACACAAAGGAAAAACAATAAGAACACAAAGGTTTATTATTAAAGCTTACTTAACAAATCAAGGTAAAGCTTTATTGCTTTCCTTTTATCGTCATTAAGGTCGAAATCCATGTTTTCTGTAAGGTATATTTTCAGATCTTCACCCCTTATGATACCTGCTTTTCCATATTTTTCGACAACCGCAGGAATATTTTTTACACCTGTTGCAAGAGCATCATTGAACTCCTTCAGGAATTTATTATCAAGCTTTTTGTTCGATGTCCAGCAGGCAAAGGCAAAAGGAAGTCCTGTGAACTTAAACCACTCCTCAGCAAGATCTATCCCATATCTGAACTTACTCTCGTATTCGAAGCATCTGTCGCCTATCAGTACATTTGCTTCATCGTCCGGAATATTGATAAAATCAAAACCATCAGCAGTGTTAACCCATGAGAATTTTTTTTTCCAGCAATTTTTCGCAAGAATTTTTACAAGGTTAACCGAGGATCGCGACCTGAAATCGAGGTTTATCCTCTTTATTTCATCAAACGGGCAGTTGCTCAGAAGCATTACTGTCCTCACCTTCCCATAGGCTCCAAGGCAAAAATCCGTTATAATGTGCGATTCTTTAAGCGACGGGAGTGCTGCAACGGGTATGAGCCCTATGTCGACCTTTCCGCTTATAAGATTAGCAGCACAGTCTGCCGGGTTGTCAGTGGTGAGAATTACTTTCCTGTCAAATCCTGTTTCTGTCAACCCATACAAAAAAGGGTATGTATTTGCAAAATTAACTGCTGATATTCTGATCTTTTCTGAAGACATAATGATTAATATGATTATGAAATAATAAGTTAAAATTCAGTTTTTTTTACAACGTCTAAAATACTATTTTTGATGTATCGTTATAACAATTGAAAATACAAAAGGATAAAAATGGAATTAAATTCTCTTACTGCCATTTCTCCGCTTGACGGAAGGTACAGACAGAAGGTGAATGAGCTCGATCTTTATTTTTCAGAGTTTGGGCTTTTCAAATATCGTCTTATGGTGGAGGTTGAATATTTTATTGCCCTTTGCGAAATCCCTCTTCCCCAGCTTTCTGATTTTAAAAAGGAAAATTATAAGGAGCTTCGGTCGATCTATGAGGATTTTGATCTCTCCGATGCCGAGAAAATAAAGGAACGGGAGAAAATTACAAATCATGATGTAAAGGCACTGGAATATTTTCTGAAAGAGAGATTCTTTCATTCCGGATGGGGGAAATGGAGTGAATTCATTCACTTCGGACTTACATCGCAGGATATTAATAATACGGCAATACCACTCTCAATGAAAGACGCGCTAATAAGTGTTTACTTCCCTCTTATTTTTGAACTCAGGGAAGCACTTGCTGCATTTGCTGATGAGTGGAAGGATATACCAATGCTTGCCAGGACTCACGGCCAGCCTGCTTCACCGACCAGACTCGGAAAGGAGATAGAAGTCTTTATAGCACGAATAGACGAGCAGTCAAAGTACTTCGGGCAGATACCTTATTCTGCAAAGTTCGGGGGCGCAACCGGCAACTTAAATGCTCATAAAGCTGCATACCCTGAAATCGACTGGGTCTCTTTTGCCGATAATTTTGTAAACGAAGAGCTCGGTTTGCAGCGGTCGAAACCAACCACTCAGATTGAGCATTACGACAACCTTGCGGCATTGTTCGATAATATGAGGAGAATCAATGTTATACTGATCGATCTTTCACGGGACTTCTGGACATATATTTCAATGGATTATTTCAGGCAGAAGATAAGGAAAGGGGAAATTGGTTCCTCTGCTATGCCGCATAAGGTTAACCCAATCGATTTTGAAAACGGAGAAGGGAACCTTGGATATGCCAATGCAATCTTCGGACACTTCTCTGAAAAGCTTCCTGTTTCACGTCTTCAGCGTGATCTTACCGATTCAACGGTATTGAGGAATATCGGAGTTCCGATCGGACACTCCATAATCGCATTTAATTCAATTCTGAAAGGACTGAATAAGCTGATTGTGAATAAGGAAAAAATACACAGCGACCTCGATAACAACTGGGCTGTGGTTGCTGAGGCTATTCAGACAATATTACGGCGCGAAGGATACCCAAAACCATATGAAGCTCTTCTTGAGCTCACCCGGACAAATGAAAAAATAACGCGCGAATCAATATTCTCCTTTATCGAAACCCTTGACATAAATGAAGCTGTGAAAACGGAGCTTAAGGCAATCACGCCATTCAACTTTACGGGTTTTTAAATCAGGCTAAATGAATAAAATCCAACTGCTGCTCAAATATATAGCTCCATACAAATGGTCAGCTCTTAAAAATATATTATATAATTTAATAAGTGCAGTATTTGCTCTCTTTTCCTTTACTCTCATAATCCCGTTCCTTAACATCCTTTTTAAACCGGCCGCAATTGTTCAGTCTCCCGGCGCATTCAAATTTACTTTTGATTATCTGAATCATTTTTCAAAGTACTTTTTTTCCAATCTTATTGAAAGAAACGGATCATCAGGAGCATTGCTAATTGTCAGCTTAATATTTGTTGCCGCCAGCATTCTTAAGAATGCCTTCATTTTTCTTTCAAATAACAGTATGGCTTATATAAGAGCCAGTACTGTCAGGGACCTCAGAAAAAAGATGTACCTGAAAATCCTCAGATTGCCTCTCTCATACTTTACAGATTCACGGAAAGGCGATCTGATGACTCGTATCTCAAACGATGTCCAGGAAATTGAGGTCTCAGTAATGTCCTCACTTACAATGTTATTCAGGGATCCGATTACAATAATAATCTTTGTCATCTACCTTTTTGTTAAAAGCTATCAGCTAACCCTATTTGCAATGGTGCTTCTGCCTGTAAGTGGTTGGCTCATAGGCCGCGTTAGCCGTACACTGCGCTCGTCAGCATTTATTGGGCAACAAAGATTGGGACGGCTTTTATCAGTGGTTGAGGAGACACTTTCCGGATTAAGGATAATAAAAGGGTTCAATGCTGAAGACAAGATGAAGGGACAGTTCAGTGAAATAAACGACCAGTATTCCAAGATACTTAAGCGAGTCTTCAGAAAACAATACCTGGCATCTCCGTTAAGTGAGGTTCTTTCTTCGTTTGTTGTTATAGTGCTTCTGTATGTAGGTGGATTACTTGCCCTTCATGGTTCCGGACATATGAGTCCCGAGGATCTTATGGCCTTCGTCGTTGTCTTTTCGCAGATCATCCAGCCGGCGAAAAACATTACAACAGCATGGTTCAGCATCGAAAAAGGAATGGGCTCGATTGACAGGATTGATCAGGTGCTTAATGCTGAAGAAACAATAACGGAAAAACCAAACGCCTTACCTGTAAAAGGATTCAATGATTCAATTGAATTCAGGGGGATTTGGTATGCATACAACAGCGAACCGGTGCTTAAGAACATTAATCTGAAAATAAAAAAGGGAGATACTGTTGCTATTGTTGGCAAATCAGGTGCAGGCAAATCGACACTGGCCGACCTTGTGCCGAGGTTCATCGATCCCGATAAAGGTGCAGTTCTGATTGATGGCATTGATGTGCGCGACATGAAGCTTACGGATCTGAGATACCTGATGGGTATTGTAAGTCAGCATCCTATTCTCTTTAATACGTCATTTTCTGAAAATATTGCTTTCGGTGCTGATATTCCCGATAAGGAAAAGATTGAAAATGCAGCACGTATAGCAAATGCTCATCAATTCATTACTGAAACTGAATCAGGTTATGATAGCAATGTAGGGGAATCAGGGAACAAGCTCAGCGGTGGACAGAGGCAAAGAATAAGCATAGCCAGGGCTATTATGCTGAATCCTCCGATCCTTATCCTCGATGAAGCTACCTCAGCCCTCGATACGGAATCAGAACGGCTCGTCCAGGATGCAATATTGAAGCTGATGGAAAACCGGACCTCTATTATAATCGCTCACAGACTCTCCACTATTCAACATGCTGACCTGATAGTTGTCCTAGATGACGGTATGATTGTTGAATCCGGAACCCATGCAGAACTCATTACTAAGAAGGATGGATTTTATGCAAAGCTGCATAGCTTCCAGGCAATATAAGAAGATTGAAGAAGTTGAAGAAGTTGAAGAAGTTGAAGAAGTTGAAGAAGTTGAAGAAGTTGAAGAAGTTGAAGAAGGTTTAAGAGAGTTTAAGTAAGCAGATTAATGGGAGAATGGGTGATTTCTATATTATTGATATAAAACGTGATATGTTAAAACGAAATACTGTTTTTCTAATTATTCTGAGCCTTGCATTATCCGCGGGTTTACTGAACGCCCAGAAAGTAAAACATACATTCAAATTCAGCCCGACTGAATTCCTCCTTGACGGGAAACCATATCAGATCATCAGCGGTGAGATGCATCCTGCAAGAATTCCTGAAGCCTACTGGCGGCAAAGGATCAAGATGGCAAAAGCCATGGGATGCAATACCATTTCTGCATATATATTCTGGAATTTCCATGAACAGGAAGAAGGCATCTTTGACTTTACATCTGATAATCATAATATAGGTGAGTTTATAAGGATTGTCCAGGATGAGGGAATGTGGCTAATCCTTCGCCCCGGCCCTTATGTTTGCGCTGAATGGGAACTTGGAGGCATTCCTCCTTATCTTCTCAGGATTCCGGATATTAAGCTCAGATGCCTTGATGACAGGTATATGGCAGCTGCCGGTCGATATATTGCCAGACTCGCTGAAGAGATAAGGCCATTCCAGATAACCAGAGGCGGTCCGCTGCTTATGATACAGGTAGAGAATGAATATGGAAGTTATAGCAACGATCATGATTATATGATGAAAATAAGAGACCTTTGGAAAGCTGGCGGAATAGAAGTACCGACTTTTACAGGCGACGGCCCTTCAACGAAGATGCTTGAGGGAGGAACACTTCCCGGAAGCGCCGTTGGCCTTGACTCAGGAACATCAGATGCCGATTTTAACCTCGCTTCAAAAATAAACCTGGGAGTCCCGGTTTTCAGCAGTGAAACTTATCCGGGATGGCTTACCCATTGGGGTGAAGAATGGGCTAAACCTGATACCATTGAGCTTTTAAAGGAGGTCAGGTACCTGATGGATAACAAGAAATCTTTTAATCTTTATGTCATTCACGGTGGAACAAATTTCGGATTCACTGCCGGCGCGAATTCCGGCGGCAAGGGATATGAACCGGACGTAACAAGCTATGATTACGATGCTCCGATCAATGAGCAGGGAATGGCTACGCCTAAATATCTTGCCCTGAGACGTCTTATCGGGTCGTACCTTCCTAAAAAACAAAAGCTTCCCCCGATACCTGCTCCTATAAGTTGTGTGGATATACCGGCTTTCACTGTTGACAGATTTACAACTATATGGGAGAATCTTCCGGAACCCGTTAGTTCTGAAAAGCCCGGAACATTTGAATCATACGGACAGGATTATGGATTTATACTTTACCGGACTGCAATAAAGGATTATAAGAAGGGTACTCTGACGGTCACAGATATTCACGATTATGCGACTGTTTTCCTGAATGGAGAATATGTAGGATCGCTTGACCGAAGAGCAGGCATAAACTCTATTGAGCTTCCTGATTGTAAGGTTCAGAACCCACAGCTAGAGATACTTGTCGAAGGAATGGGTCGTATAAATTACGGACAGAATATTATTGACAGGAAAGGTATTACTGAAAAAGTTACCCTCGCAGGCAGCACCTTGTTAAACTGGAAGGTTTATAATCTGCCGATGGATAGTAAATTTATCTATCACCTTCGCTCTTCCGGCAAGGTTCTGAACAAGCCGGGAATTTTTTTCAGAGGGACTATTTCGTTTGCATCAACAGCTGATACTTATATTGACATGTCCTCTTACAGAATGGGAATTGTATGGGTTAACGGGCATAATCTGGGCCGTTACTGGGATATAGGTCCTCAGAAAAGATTATATTGTCCTGCTTCATATTTTAAACTCGGGCTGAACGAGGTAATCATTTTTGACCTGCATATGACCGAAGGCAAATTGATAAGCGGAATGGCAACGGCAGAATAAAGAATGGTTCAGAGGGACAATGGTACAAAGGCGACAGGGCATAAGATTGAAGACCATTTGAGGACATTGTTTTTAATATGCGTCCAATGCGCACTTTGCGGTTAAAATAGTCCTTATTGGTTATTTTATTCCGAACATTCTGCAAATGTGCCTGTTATAGATATTCTCATATACGCATTCCGAAACAGTTTTTTCGTTTGCCTCGAGCAATTTAAAATACTCAGCCATTTCCATTGCTGCAAGCTTGTAAGCCACATGTATCAGCTGCCTCATATTCGGATTATAATCCTTATTTCCAGGTATATGCCTGAGAGCGCCTGCCATTTTTTTGCTGTTCCATTTTGAAACTTCAGTTTTGGGTGGAAGACCTGAGATATTAATATCAATAACGTCAGCGTAAGGTGCACACAATTCTTCAGTCTTCTCAAGAGATTTATAATATATTTCCTTTACAAAATCGAGTGCTTCCCCTCCTGATTCTGCAAGCCCTATTAGCTCCTCAAGCCACGTTGTTCCGGCAGTTTTAAGATGAATTCCTTTGTTGTGCTTATTGATTATTGATCCTATCAGAGAATAAATTGAGAATTTATCAGAGCCGGAGTGAACACTCATCTTAAGATTGACCGGAAGGCCAAATTCTTTTATTGCAAAATCGATTACCATAAGGTCGGATTCAAATTCATCTGCAAATTTTTCAGGATCGCCTACATAATCGACACCCTTATTGAATCTCCCGGAAAACTTTGGAGCAATTGTCTGGACAGGTATGCTCTCTTCACCAAGCATTTTCAGGATAAAGAAGAGTTCAACCGGAGTCTGTGGATTAGGAACTTCATCCATTGACACTTCTGTGACAAAACTCTCCTTGCCTTTTCTTTTTTCAATTTTTCTGTAGATATCCAATGCTTTTATAGAGGCAAAAAGATATTTCTCAGCTATGGAGGTTATGAGTAACTCGGTAACCTTCAGAGGTTTCTTTATGCCAGGGATATTCAGATCTCCTGTATATTTCCCTGCTCCTGAGACAAAGCTTTTTATTTCTTTATCATCAGCTTTTTTGCCAATATAGGAAGCAACGTCAATTGTGAAGAAATCAGATGCATTAATAAATCTGTCAACCGTATCAAGGTTGATATGGTCAGCATCCACGAAATAAGGTTTTATGAACTTTGCAGACTTAGTAACCTGATCAGCTTCTTGTCTGACATCATCAGGGTGAGTGCCGATGATCATATGTTCCCGGTTCGATTTATTCCAGACAGGAGTAATTTCTACTCCATTGTTGCCGGCTTCAATAATTGCTTTAAGCTGGGCGCTACCCTGGTGACCGAATCTGTCGCCTAGCCCCATCGAATATTTTCCTAATTTCATCAAAGTCTGTGAGTTATTTTGGTTATGATGGGTTATTTTAAATAAAGTAGTCCACATTTTCGGATGTAACTATATCAATAGGCAGGTACTCCATTTTTTCCGGAATCTTATTTGATGAAAGAAAATCGAAGAGCTTTTTAACTCCTTTATACGTCTGCTCTTCTGGTCGTTGTCCAATCAGGAATCTGATGGTACCTGATTTAAGGTGTGCAACATTCCTTTCGAGTAAATCATAACCAATGAGATTTGCTGAGCTGATATTACTGGCTTTGATATAATCAGCCACTTTATATGATTTTGATCCGGAAACAAATATTGAACCTATGTTGTAATGATTTTTAAATACAAGGTCAAGTTCCTTTTTAATATTGTCACTTGCAGGATTTGAAATGTTCAGGCTTATTTTTTCACCGAATTTATTATTATTTGCGAAAAAGCTTAAGAATCCCTTTGTCCTGTTGTTAAGATGGTGGACGTTCTGAAGGTTTCTGGCAAGGTTGATTATCAGAAGATCTTTACCCGCCGGAGTTATCATTTCAGTAAGCTGTCCAGCGACTTTCCCGCTTTGAAAGACATTTTCGCCAATGTAGGCCAGGAAGTCTGTCTCTTGAATGTATCCGTCCACAAACACAAATGGAATATTTACTTTCCTGAGCAGTGAACAGAACGCAATAGACTCGGATTGGAATATCGGTGCTAAAAGAACTCCGTCAGGCTTCAGTTTTAAAACGGTTCGGGTTTTCTTTACAAAGTCTGTTTCGCTTAAAAGGTCAAAGTTGATCTGTGTAAGATTGATAGGAAAGGGATCGAGTTCTGACATAGCTCTCATCATGCCAATCGGATGCTTGACCCAGAAAGTGTTTTCTTCAGTGGAGCGGGGTAGAAGCGAAACAAGATTATATGGCCTCTTTGATTTCAGTACCTGAGCCATAAGGTTTGGAGTATAATTCAGTTCCCTTGCTATTTTCAGAACTTTATCACTGGTTTTTTCAGCGACTTCCCCGCGGTCATGTAAAACACGATCTACAGTACCTATTGATACTCCTGACAGGATAGCAATATCTTTAAGCCTGGCTTTTCTGATGGTCATATGACATAGTTTACAGGAATATTTTCTGCTTATAGTTACATCAATGAATAAGCTTTAGTTTTAAATAATGCGCAGAGATTTTCTCCACGCATCCATATTATTCTTTTCTTCTAAAGGTCTGTAATAAATTTATGTTGTGGAACAAGCCTTTTCATTAATGTCCATGCGATCAGATATCCAAGTGCACAGATACAAAACATTATAAGATAAGCAGTCTGAGGAGTCTGGCTGAAGATGTCATTCATCTTTCCTGATAGCAACTGTATCATAATTCCTCCGATACCACCAGCCATTGTTCCAATGCCGGTAATAGAAGCGACAGCTTTTTTAGGAAACATATCTGACACGGTTGTGAAAAGATTGGTCGACCATGCCTGGTGAGCAGCAGCAGCGATACAGATCACCCCAACTGCAAGGTACATGGCCATGTGACCGAATCTTGCAGTATCACCGAAATATTGTGCCGATAAAACTATTAGTGGGAGTATGGCTATCATCAGCATAGTCCTCATACGCGCCTTATATACTGGAAGTCCTTTGTTGATTAGCAACAAGGGGATGCTTCCTCCTGTAATGCTTCCTATGATTGATACGCCATAAACTATGAAAGTCGGCCACATGACTTCCTGCTTTGTCATTCCGAATTGTTTCATAAGGTAATCCGGCAACCAGAAAAGATAGAACCACCATACCCCGTCAGTCATGAATTTACCCCAGAAAAATGACCACGTCTGCCGATACTTAAAAAGCTTGAACCATGGAACATTTGTTGCATCTTCAGGCTGAGCAATCTCTTCTGCTGTGTCATTAATGTGGATATAGTCTGATTCGGTTTTTGATAGTCTTTTTTGTTTTGACGGAGAATTGTAAAACCAGATCCAGAAGATCAGGAAAATAAAACCTGAAGCTCCCGTAAGAAAAAATGCCCACTTCCAGCCAGGCGTATCACTCCAGATAGTGAAGAACCATGGAACAAGCAGGGCTGCAATCATCGCTCCGATATTTGTACCGCTGTTAAATATTCCGAAAGCCAGGGCTCGTTCCTTTTTTGGGAACCATTCCGCAATCGTTTTGTTCGATGCAGGAAAAAGGCCTGCTTCACCTACGGCAAAAAAGCTACGAATCATAATGTTAATCGAGAGAGCAGCAGTTGCCAGGGCATTGAGCATTCCGAATATTGACCATATTATTAGTGAAATAGTCAGACCCAGCTTGGTCCCGATTTTATCTATAATTCTTCCTGCAAAAATGGTCACAAGGGCATAAACTCCGAGGAATGAAGATGTAAGGAAGGAAAATTGTGTGTTAGACCATCCAAAACCACCATCTGCAATGGCTTTGCAGAAAAATGGTTTCAGATAACTTATCACCTGCCTATCCATATAGTTGATGGTTGCAGCAAAAAGAAGCAGCGTCACAATTACCCACCTGTAGTTTCCAATCTTGGTTTTGTTGTTCTCCATAATGTTAAACTTAGTTATTTGTACTAGGGTAAATCAAACAGTGTAAGTTGTTGATGCTG
>Ga0224525_1000829_pt1 | contig 12591 bp, 8 predicted proteins | sample CFST100metaG_FD_179874 | JGI IMG/M metagenome (GOLD analysis project Ga0224525, IMG submission 179874) | Peat soil microbial communities from Stordalen Mire, Sweden - C.F.S.T100 | ecosystem: Environmental > Terrestrial > Soil > Wetlands > Peat | place: Sweden: Norrbotten County, Stordalen Mire...
GCTGACTGCTGACTACTGACTGCCGACTGCTGACTGCTGACTACTGACTGCCGACTGCTGACTGCTGACTGCCGACTACAATCCTATTGGTAAAACCAACACAACCCTCGTCCCTGGATTGGTATTCCCTGGAGAGGATTCAAAGAGGTTAATGGATGTTTTTATGGAAAATTTTTTACCAAGAAGCTCAAGCCTTTTTCGTGTCATTTCCATACCGAGGTGTAAATGCTTTTCCTGTTTTGTTGAATAAGCTTCAGAACGCTTTATGCCAATCCCGTTATCTTCGATGATGACTTTCATGGATTTTTCATTCTGCATTTGGAATTTGATGTTGATCCAGCCTTTGTCTTCCAATGCAGCGATCCCGTGCCAGATGGCATTCTCTACAAAAGGCTGAATGATCATGGAAGGGATCTGGACTTCAGCCTCTTCTAAATTCTCATCCATTTCAATGTTGTAATCAAACTTATTTTCCATTCTCAGCCTTTCGAGATCAAGGTAATTCTTTAACCGATCGATCTCTTCTTCGAGGTTGATGCTGGCAGCATTGATAGCATTGAGGTTTTGGCGGATTAACCGGGCAAACTGGGAAAGGTATAATCCTGCTTCAGCCGATTTTTTTTCGAGAAGATAACTTTGTATGGACCCTAAAGAATTAAAGATAAAATGCGGGTTCATCATCGATTGAAGTGCCTTCTGTTCCAGCGTGATTAATTGATTATCCAACTCTCTGCGCTTTATCTGGATGTTTTTTCTCCGGATTATGATCAGGGCTATCAACCCTGTAAATAAAAGGGATAGAAACACAAAGAATAGCGGATGCTGCCAGAGGTGAGCTTTGATGGTAATTTTAAATTCAATGGGTTTACTCCATTCGGAAGTTACCATGCGAGCTCTTAATTTAAAAATATAATTACCCCTTGATACGTTCTGGTAAACTACATTGATTCCCTTCCCTGTTGTCCAGTCATGATCAAAACCTTCAAGTTTATAAGAAAATATTATAGGGCTGCCGGAATATTGAATGCTGCCAAAGCCGAATTTAATCTTGGTATTTCCTGTTAACGTCATCTTTTGTTTTGTAGGATCAGCCCCCGTATCGTTAACTATCATATATTGAAAATAGGGTATCGGTGTTTGAGGCTTGATTTTAATAAGCATAGCCTCCGGAATGACTGTCAGTCCGTCGTCGGAAGCAACATAAAGTGAATCGTTCTTCACCAGGATATCATGGATAGTACGGAAGTTGATATCGATAAATTGAAGTTGTATGGGCTTATTCTCCAGGATGTTTAAAGGATTGTTGCATTTGTAAATATTCCTGAAGGTCGACAGATACAATGTAGGTTCCTCGTAAACAGCTTTCTTTACCTGGAGGTCAATAGGTGAATTAAAAGCAGCGGTGAGATTAAAAAAATTGTCATGGTTATATAGATAAATACTCTCGCCGCCGATAATAAATAATTCAATGGAGTCGTTCAAAATAAGATGTTCCGTGATTATTTTATTGTTGAACCTGGATAATGCCAGGTATGGTGTAATTGAATCCTTACGCAAAAGATAGTTTTTCTTTGCATTGATGATAAGGTCATCATTTAAATTATAGAAAGTATTATTTATATGCTCACCGATATTTATTTCTTTGAATTGCTGGAAGTATTTGTAATTGTTATAAATATACACGCTACTACCACCGAATGAATTTAATTTATCTTCACTTTTATTAATTACCATTTCTTTGACTTTATACAGTGTTTTAGTTAACGATTTATAAGTTATTTGTTTTTTTACAGGATCTATTGCAATGCCTTCAAAAGCATAAGAAAAAGAGCTTTTTGCACCTATAATTAAGGTGTTATTTTTCAATTGGAAAACCTGTGTAGATGGAAAATCTTCGATCTGATATTTTAAAGTATAAAAATCATTATTCTTTAACAAGTATACCAATTTACCATTAGTAAACCAAAGACCCATTCCGTGCTTTGCATCCAAAGCCGTGATTCCCATATTCTGGAATAAAGAATTCTCATAATGCTTGTGAGCGTCCAGATATGGACTGATCTTATAAACGCCATCGTTCATTGAACTTATCCATATATTTTTTTCATTGTCCTGGATAATTGCCTGACCTTCTTTTATGTCAAAATGACGCACAATTTTGTTATTCCGGAGGCAAAAAACGCCTTTATCAAATGTAACTATCCATAAAAATCCGCCGGTATCTTCCAGTATTGACTTTATCCCCGTGTAGTTATCCGGCATTTTAAAAGGCATTAACACAAGTTCAATCTGAAATTGTTCGTTAAATTTGATCACGCCTTTATGATAAGCAGCACAGTAATAAAATTTATTCCGAGCTGGATAGACCTGCCAGATATTGACTAAATCGGAAATTTTAACTGGATTTTTAAATGATCTATTTAGTTTGAATATTTCACTACCCATCCAAAGTATGAATTCACCCTTTGAGTTCCTGCAAAGATATCTTATAAGCAATTCTCCATTACTTTTACCTTTTGTCTGATCTCTGATAATTTTCTCATCTAATCCGTATTTTTTGACTTGATTTCGGGCATTTAAACTAAATATTTCTAGCCAGGTGTTATAGAAATAGATCTCTTGATCTTTATCGTTGTAAAAATCAATAAAGAATTTTTTATTATTAATGGAATCCAGGAATGGCGCATTGTTTTCATTAAAGATCTTGTTCTGATAAAAAAAATTAAGCCCGCCGGTTAAATAAAAAAACCAGATACGTCCAACTGAATCTTCTTTGATGCGTATCACCTCATTGCTGCTTAATCCATCGTTCATACGAAAATTTGTAAAGGTTGTACCATCATATCGCACAACACCGGCATCCGTAGCAAACCAGATAAATTTTTTGCTGTCCTGGTATATATAGTAAACAGTGTTTGAAGGCAGGCCATTATAAGTTGTATAATGCTGGATATAGGGATTCTGTGCTGAAAGATTCAGGGCAAACAGCAATAGAATAGCGAAGAAAAGTCGTATTAATCCTTTCAGGGGCATGCACTTGGTTTTAGTCGGCAGTCGGCAGTCGGCAGTCGGCAGTCGGCAGTCAGCAGTCAGCAGTCAGCAGTCAGCAGTCGGCAGTCGGAAATAGGCATTCAGAGTCGCAATTTAATAATTAGTTTGACAGTTTATTTCTGAATAATCAGTTTTGTGCTGACCGTTTGTTTATTGCCTGATTTTATTTCCGCGAAATAGAGCCCTTTTTGCAGTCCTGAAACATCAATGACGGTTATATCATTCTGAATCTGTTTGCTTAACAATTCTTCTCCCAGAATATTCCGGATGGTTAGTATTGTTTTTTCACCTGCTTGTCCAGTAGGCAGGTTTGAATAATTATTGAAACTGATATGAATAATGGTTGATGCCGGGTTAGGGAAAATGCTGATTTGTTGCCCGGAATTAGCTGCTAAATCGTTCCTTATTCCAACAGGTACGTTGCCGTATGGATTGCGTTTATAATATATCTCATCATTCCCATCACGGTCATCCATCCATACCACATTCACAACGGAATCTGCTAATCCTATAAATGGATACTGTGAATCGCCGGAACCATTTGTGAGACATGTATCTGCACTCCAGCTTAACCCAGCATCCATTGATTCTCTGTAATATATCCCATAGTTTATATTTCTGTTATCATCCCAAACAACATGCACCAATGAACCGGATGCTGCTATAGTAGGATATTCTGAAGTGCCAGAAGCAATCGTTAGTCGTATATCTTCTCCCCAGATTATTCCACCGTCTGTGGAGCGCTTATAATAGATCTCTCTATTATTGCTTGCAATACGATCGTCATGCCATACAACATGAACAATTGAATCAGACACAGCCAAACAAGGATCATATTGATCGGCAGGGTCATTTGTCAACCGCGTATCTGCTCCCCAGGTTAATCCTCCATCAGTTGAGCGTTTGTAGTATATATCGCCTTTCATATTACGTTCGTCCTCCCATGCAACATGTACAACCGAACCGGATACGGCTATACAGGGGAATCCCGAATAATAATTATGAGGATCACTTGTCAACCTGACATCAGGTTCCCAGGTTAACCCTAAATCCATCGATCGTTTGTAGTATATATCCGTATACCAGTTCCCGGTCGGATCATTACGCTCGTCGTACCATACAAGATGTAATACCGAACCGGATATTGCCATACTTGGAGATTCGGAAGAAAGAGGAGCATTCGTCAGGCGGATATCTGCTCCCCAGGTGGCTCCCCCATTTTCTGAACGTTTGTAATATATCTCCCTGTTAGGATCTCCATTTCGTACATCCGTCCATGCGACATGCACAACTGTACCAGACAAGGCTACACAAGGGTCATATTTATTACAATTTATATTCGTCAGCCGGGTATCTGCTCCCCAGCTAATGCCTCCGTCGATCGAGCGCTTGTAATAGATCTCCGGGTGCCCATCACGATTGTCGGACCATACAACATGCACAGAATCACCGCTTGTGGCTATAACCCTCGAATTACTGTTAGCCGGAAAAGAATAAGCCGGATCATTGGTCAGTCTTAAATCAGGCTGCCATTGGGCCTGGGATAAATTTGCTGCAAACATCAATGCAGCAAATAAGAATAATTTTTTCATGACTTAGTTTTTTTTCTTGATGAGTTTCTTACATACCTTTAATTAACGATCAGTTTATGAACCATTGAATTCTTATCAGTTCTGATAATAATAAAGTAACAGCCCCGTGAGGCAGATGAAAGGTCGATGTCATATTCTTTTTCTCCTGAGTATTGTTTTTCCAACATCAAATTGCCAGTTAAATCCTGAATAGTTAAGTCTATGGGGCCTCTTTCATCATGAGCTAAGATTATTTTGAATGATCCTTTCGTCGGGTTGGGATAAATCTGGAAAACGTCCTCTTGACGCTCTTCAATTCCAATGGTTGATTTCGCCTGAGTAACAGTGACGGTTTGATCCGGTAGACCGGCAACTGTGACCCGGATGTTAGCGATGCGTGGTTGATGGGAGGGGTTTTCAGTATAAGTGGCGACGATCGTCCCATTTCCGCTGCCGGAGGAGGTAACCGTACACCAGGGTACATCACTCACTGCCGACCAGTTTGTATTGGAAGTTACAGTAAAAGTTGTCGTTCCTGCAGGAGCGGTCACATCCCGGTTTTGAGGGGAAATTGAAAGTATGGGGATCAGGCAGCCTGCTATCTGGAGCGCTTTTTCCAGCACCTCATCCCTGTCATGCCTGATACCTTCCTGAGTTGGATAAACAACACTGTCAGGGACAATCCCTATTCGCTCGGTGTTGTCTCCATTCGGATAGTAAACTCCCTCAGTTGTAAATCCTGTTTGAATATCCTGACTTAGGTTAAAGTAGGTAACGTTACCATCTGTTCCGGATGTCTGGCTTCCTACAATTACAGAATTCGGCATTGCTCCCAATATCATGCAACTGTATTCTGCCTGGCTTATGGATTCCTGATCACATAAAATAATCACTTGCCCTGAATAACTTATGGGATTACCATTGTAGCCTTGATAATTATAATGCCAGGAATATGTTCCTGGGTAATAAGTATCCGGTTGGGTTAATTTATTGAAACATATCGAATTTGGATACAAAAAATTTGCAATATCAGGTGCTGTGCCATTGGGATAATTTCTTATATCAAAAATGATAGCGCTTGTACTTTTAAGAACGCTATACATGGAATCCACATCCTCAGATATTAAATTGCCCATATTGACGTAACCAACATTGCAGTTCCATTTTTTCCATTTACTGGTTCCAAGCGTATCATTCGGATAATAGCTTGTAAACCAGCTATCATAGAGATAATAATTTCTGGATGAAGAAAATGAATGATCGTTGCACATGCTGTCTTTAGAAACAATCTGGATCTGCGAACCACCGGGACCACAAAGCATATACTGACACATAAACCTTCTGAATACAGATGGATTACCTGCAGAAATGTATGGGCGAAGACTATCTTCCCATTGTTCCGGCGTCTTATTGTTAACCGATACAATGACATCTCCTTTGGAAATTATTCCATAACCAGACTTAACAACGACATACTTGTTTTGCGTGTACCTTAAAATAATTTCTGGGCAATAATAACCGTAAATATTATATTCACTGCTCCATGTCCATCCTTCGACATGGGCATCATTACAACCTGCTGTTATTTTCTTAATAGACTTAAAAAAGTCCGTATAATCAGTAACTGTATCTATTGCTAGTACGTTTTTGTACAAAGTACTATCCCATGGGATATCCTGAATATAATTGTACGGGTTAAAATAATTAAGGATGTTCCAGTATTTGAAAAGAATCAGTAACCTGGTAAACTCACCGGGATAATTTGTGTAAGCGTTACTGTCTATCATCGGATCATCATAAGGGAATGAAAGCCAACCGTATTGACTATAATCTACCCAATAGATTGGGTGTGGTCTAAAGTTATTTTTTATCGTATCGAGTGTCCCTTTTATATCATTCCGGAAAACCGGGTCACTGATCCATCCGAAGTTGAGATTTCTTTTCAGCTCAGGAGGCAGGGTGTCGGGAGAAGGAGTTGTGGCAATTTCCATCGGACCGGCAGCCATCAACATGGTATCAAGTGCATCATTGAATTCATTGCTGGTTACTGCATTTTTTATCAGGGGAAGGGTTTGAAGCAGAACACTGTCCCAGTTGACCTGGCAAATTGACACCCTTGAATGATAATATTTCAAAAATCCCCAGACCTTACAGCTATAATAAAGTTTCTGCTGATAGGTTGGATTTTGAGCAAATAACGTTGTGCCGACGGTACAAATAATAAAAAACAGGTATAGTTTTTTCATTACTTTGCAATAATTAGTTTTGTGCCATTGACTTGGCTTTTGTTTGTCTTCACGCTCACGAAATAAAAACCATTTTGCAGGTTGGAAACATCAATGTCCGATTCTCCATTCCTGATTTGTTTGCTTAACAATTCTACTCCAATAATGTTCCGGATGGTAAGTATATTTTTTTCATCTTTGTTTCCTGCAGATTGATCAACTTCATTATTGAAATTAATATGGATTTGGGTCGATGCGGGGTTTGGGTAAATGATGATTTGTTGCGCGGTGTTATTTTTTTTATTGTTCTCTATTCCAACAGGAAAACCTCCGGTAGGATTGCGTTTATAATATATCTCTTCATTCCCATCGCGCAAATCAAACCATACAACATGTATGACCGGTCCGGATACTGCAACACTTGGATATTCTGAATCACCAAAAGAATTTGTCAGCCTTAAATCTCCTCCCCAGGTTAACCCTTCATCTTCTGAATGTTTATAATATATTTCTTCGTCGCCATCTCGATTGTCAAACCATACAACATGCACAACCGGACCGGATATTGCTATATTAGGACATTTTGAATCACCAGAGGCATTGGTCAAACGGGTATCATCTCCCCAGGTTAACCCTCCATCTGTCGAACGTTTGTAGTATATCTCAAAGTTCCCATCACGGTCGTCATGCCATACAACCTGCACAATTGAATCTGATACTGCTATAGAATTATGTCCGGAACCAGCAGGATCATTCGTCAGCCGTGTATCGGGCCCCCAGGTTAACCCTTCATCTGTTGAGCGTTTGTAGTATATCTCATAATTCCCATCACGATTCTCATCCCATACCACATGTACAACCTGACCGGATACTGATATAGAAGCAACTAAAGAATTAGCAGGATCATTTGTCAGGCGTGTATCGGGCCCCCAGGTTAACCCTTTATCTATTGAGTGTTTGTAGTATATCTCATTATTCCCATCACGATTGTCATACCATACAATATGTACAACTGAACCGGATACTGACATGGAAGGGAGCCATGAAAGAGAAGGATCATTCGTCAGCCGTGTATCGGGCCCCCAGGTTAACCCTTCATCTGTTGAGCGTTTGTAATATATCTCATAATTCCCATCACGCGCGTCAATCCATGCAACATGCACGATCGATCCGGATACTGATACACAAGGATAATATGAAACAGCAGGATTATTCGTAAGCCTTGTATCTTCTCCCCAGGTTAAACCTCCATCTAGTGAGCGTTTGTAGTATATCTCGTCGTTCCCATCGCGATTGTCATACCATACCGTATGCACGGTATCTCCATTTGCTGCAACACACCATCCATTACACACAGTTGTAAATGAACCGGCAGGATCATTGGTAAGTCTGACATCAGGTTCCCATTGGGCCTGGGATACATTTGCTGCAAGCAAAGCTATTCCGAACAGTAATGATTTTTTCATCTTTTTTTATTTTATTGCTTGAATGTTATTTCCATATTTCACGAACGTTATCAATGGTAAACGTTTTTATTTTGAGGTCAGAGAAATGTTCTGCTTTTTATTTTTATTATATGACCCGAGATATTTCAAGTTGATAAATATGTAACATATACAAGTAAAAATCAATGGTTTTCTGATAGTTGTTCAAAGTGAACTTCAACCCCAACCCCCTGCCCCTTGAGGAGAAGGGGGCAAGGGGGATGGGGTGCAACAAGGTTAATTGACCTTGCTAAGTTTGACAGTCTTCCGATATTCACCCTGAGTTACTACAGCAATGTATACTCCAACATTCAGATTATCTCCAATTGTCATCAAATCATCCGGTGATAATGATTTATACTCATGAACCAACCTGCCTATCATATTAAATATTTGAATGTTAACCAATTGTTCATTCGTCGTTTGCAACCGGAAGTTGAAAGTTGAGTTGGATGGATTTGGGTAGACTATCAATTTTGCATCACTAAGCTGATCTGTTTCACCAATTGTAGTTGCATCCTTTAAATGACCTTTGTGTTTACTGCCGAAGTCGGTTTTCTGGGTCCAGACATTTGTACTCTGGTTATATTCCCAGAAATCTTGTGCATAAACAGCTGTATTTATCAATCCTGTGCCAATATACCCCTTGGTGCCAATGCCGAAACCTACGGCACAGTCTCTTTTCGTTCCCCCGAAATTGGCTTTCTGTATCCAGGTATCCTCATTGGGGTCATATTCCCAAAAGTCAGTTTTATAACCTCCATCGGCAACACGCCCATTACCCGTCCCGATATATCCTTTTGTATTGTTGATACTAAAACCAACGTCAAAAGCTCTGGGTGTCCCACCGAAATCAGCTTTCTTTGTCCATGAATCGATGATTGGATCATATTCATAAAAGTCTTTATACCATGTGAATGTTGTGCTGTTAATATAATTGATACCAGTGCCAAGATAGCCCTTTTGACCTATACAGAATCCTACCGCTGCATATCTTGCCGTACCAATGAAATCGGCTTTACGTGTCCAAGTACCACCAGCCCCAATGCTGGGGTCATATTCCCAAAAGTCATTAAGATTATTAGGCGTGCCACTTGTGTATATTAATCCTGTTCCGATATAGCCCTTAGTGAAGATGCTGAAACCTGTGGCTAATTCTCTTCCCGTTCCCCCGAAATCGGCTTTTCTTGTCCAGATGTTGGAGGTGGGATTATATTCCCAAAAGTCCTGTAACCAGCCACTATCATTACAACCTGTTCCGATATAGCCCTTCGTGCCGATGCTGAAACCAACGGCATATCGTCTTGCTGTTCCTCCGAAATCGGCTTTCTGAGTCCATGAATCGGTGCTGGGGTCATATTCCCAAAAGTCCTTCCTGTAACAGTAAGGATCAGTATAGTATCCATAACCGGTTCCGATATAACCCTTGGCGCCAATGCTGAAACCTACAGCCCCATATCGTTGTAATGTAGTGACGTTAGTCCCCAAGCTCTCTTCTGAAAAGAGGGAGATAAATAAGGCAACTATAATAATTGCCATTAAAGTGTTGATGATTGTTTTCATAGTGTTTTTTTTAATTGGTTTTTGATCGTTTGATTCAGGAATAAGATGATGTTAACCCCAGAGTAAGCTTTGGGGAATATATCCGGAGATCCCGACTCACTTCGTGATCGGGATCAATTCGACTTACAAATTTCTCTGCACTTCGTTTGATAAATTTGAGTCTCATTGAATTATATCGCTTTTAGTTTTTTCATCTCCTTGGCATCGATGCTGGGAGGCATCTCGCCTTTTTTCATTTTCTTTATTACAAGTTTTGCAACCTTTTCGGCGCCTTCTTTGGTCTTAAAGCCCTCATTGCCCGGTTGGCCCGGTATAGAGGGCTGGTGAATCTTCATTCGGCTATCCACCAAAATATCATACCCCCATGTGTTATTGATACCGGGTATCAGTTTATAAGTGATTTTGGAGTTTTTGAAGGCATCTCCTGATGGAAAATCAGACTTTTGCTGCTTTTGTCCCGGCAATTGGACCTGGGCCTGTGCCTGGGTTGTCATTTGCCCGCAAAGGAGAAGATTGATGGTAATTAGGAGAAGTGACAATCTGATTGAAATCATACTTACAGACCTTGGGGAATTTGCATGTAATATTACATAAGTTCACAAGGCAATACCTGGCGGTTGAGTGAACTGTAGGTTTGGTTGATTGAACTGTAGTAAATAGAAGGGGAATGGAGTTGATAGTTCGCAGTCGGCAGTCCTCAGTCGGCAGTGAGCAGTCGGCAGTCAGCAGTCGGTAGTCGGCAGTCGGCAGTTTGAAGTCTGCGTATTTAACTATTCTTCTGTATTTCGCTTATAACCAATCTGCCTTCTATGTTCCTTAGGTGATTCCAATAACTGTTTAAGAGTTTCGAATATCAACTGTATTTCATCGCTATTCTTCTCTACCTGTTTTTCGAACTGCTCCAGTTTTAACAAGATGTCTTTGTGAGTGAGTAATATTTCACGCATTTTTGTATACACACGAATGATCTGGATATTTACTAAAATTGCTTGTTGACTACTCAAAATACTTGATAACATTGCAACTCCTTGTTCTGTAAAAACCATGGGAGAATAACGAACACCGCCCCACTTTGAGGTGCCAGTTTGGCTCCTCAAGTTCTGAAGTTCCTCAAGAGTAAGCTCAAACATAAAATCATGCGGAAATCTTTCCATATTACGTTTTACAGCTCGTTTCAGTTGCTTTGTTTCTATTCTGTAAAGACCAGCCAGATCATAATCTATCATTACCTTCTGTCCTCGAATAAAATAGATTTTGCTGATTATTGTCTCTTCTGGGATAATTATTAAATTTTGCTTTCTCATATCTATGGATTATAGTATTACAAATTGCAATATCAATGGATAAAAGGAATTTCCCCTATTAATCCGTTTTATATGTAAAAGGTCACTAGCGTTGCGTTATAGTTACAACAATATCAATTGATTACAATTTTGTTCTTTGACATCTTGATTATCTTCATTTAAAAAGAGCTTTTTTATTGGTGTACGATCAAGTGCTGAAAGGCTTATCATTTGTAGGATTTCATACAATGTCTGTGTTAATTTTAATTGTTTTTTAGCAATAACAACAAGCACATAAGTCGATATTGCAATCCAAACCTGCGTCCTTACTGCGTTTTCACTTTGTCCCCAAAATGTTTGAATTTTAAGATGTTGTTTTATCCATTTGAAAAACAGCTCAATTCCCCAACGATTCTTGTATAAAGCGGCGATTGTGAGAGCAGCTAATTTGAAATTATTAGTAAGAAAAACAATTGTATTCCCAGTTTCACTGTCAAAATATCGAATTCTTCTCAATCTTTTTGGATACTTTTTTGAAGTTGCAGGACTAGTAAGGACAATGGTTTGATCGCAAATTATCCCTTTCTTTTTATCTGTTTTACGTCTGGCAATCACTCGGTATTTCATATTATCTTTTGCTCTGACTACAAAGTTTGTTCTTTCACCTGCAATTCTACTAAGCCGTGCGAAATCGATGTATGCTTTATCCATTACCAGGTAACTTCCAGCAGGAAGTGAAAAATAGTCCAATGTTTTAACCTCGTGAACGGATCCATCGGTGATAAATATATACTCTGGTATCGCTGTTTTCAGATCAAGTATTGTATGAAGTTTTAATGCTGCCTTGGTTGAGCGAAATTTTGCCCACCAAAACACATTAAGACACAGATCAATGACAGTGGCATCAAGAGCATAAATGCTGCCTTTGAGTTTTAAATCCAACAGATTGTCATCCTCGCATAATACTCGGGCCTTCTCGATGAGTTTAAGCGCAAAATCTTGGAATATTCGCCAATTTCTATTCTCATTGGCTCTTGCAATGGTAGATTTGTCAAATGCTCTACCAATTCCCAAATGATAAAGCTTATCCTTATGGAGACTCAGACAAAGTGCTGTATCAGATAGGCTTTCTCTGTGGGTCAGTTGCCCAAATGCCATACAGAGAAATTGTTTCCAGCAAGTGAGTCCTTTGTTATTGTAATCGCCATTATACCGTTTTACACAATACTTGAAAACACTCCATGGTGCAAATTCCATCAGTTGTCCGAAAATCATCTTTCCTTGATTCATCGTAGATTTTTTGAACAAAGGACGGCAAAACCAATTTCAAATCTCGGATCGATAAAAAACTCAGCAAACGAAGATATATCAAGACTTTCAAAGAACTTTCAACAATTTATACGCAACGCTAGTG
>Ga0224525_1000830_pt1 | contig 12583 bp, 6 predicted proteins | sample CFST100metaG_FD_179874 | JGI IMG/M metagenome (GOLD analysis project Ga0224525, IMG submission 179874) | Peat soil microbial communities from Stordalen Mire, Sweden - C.F.S.T100 | ecosystem: Environmental > Terrestrial > Soil > Wetlands > Peat | place: Sweden: Norrbotten County, Stordalen Mire...
GGACAGGCGTCTGGGCCAAGGTCACGGCGGCGGGCGCAATGGCCAGCATCGCCAGCGAAAAACGGCGAAATAATGTGACAAATAAACGCAGTGAATCCATAGTGGTCCCCTGCTCAACAGCATAAGGGATTGCGCGCGGTGCGGCGGCCGGTATCTGAAAAAGATAGACGTGAACCCGGCCACCAGGGGGGCAATCGCGCTAATAACCGCTGGCCACCAGCCAGGCCGCGGTCAGGCCGGGCATGGATTTTTTCTGGGCCAGCATCTGAGCGTGGGCCAGCTTTACCATCACATCGGCTTCGACGTTCAGCGGAGCGCCGGCAGTCAGCGTGTGCAGATTGGTTCGCCAATAGGTAAGGGGCAGGATGGCGATGGAAATGACTTCGCCGTCGAAGTCGGCGATGGTTAGGCTGATGCCCTCGACGGCTACTGAACCCTTGTGAACCATCCAGGGATAGACGAGTTCCGGCACCTTGACCTTGAGGGTCCAGTCGGTGGTTTCGCGACTGAAATCCGGGCTGGATTGGGGAATGACAGGATCAAGTGAGGCCAGCACTCCGCAGCCATCCACATGGCCCTCGACGATGTGGCCGCCGAGCGGGCTGCCAGCGGCGGTGGGCAGTTCCAGGTTGACCTTGGCGCCTACAGCCAGAGCGCCCAGCGAAGTGCGGTCCAGCGTCTCCTGCGCCAGATCGGCGTGGAAGTAGGTGGGGTTGATGTCGAGGGCGGTCAGACAGACGCCGGAGACGCCCAGCGAGTCGCCCTCGCGCAGCCGCCCGGCGATTTCCGGAGCCTCGACCGTGATGCGCCGCACGCCGCCGCGGCCTTCCAAACTGACCAGCGTACCTGTCTGTTCGATGATGCCGGTAAACATGTTTCCATTCTATAAGGGGAGGCGGCAGGGAATCGCAAACTGAAATTGCGCCTGGATCAGGCGTCTGGAAACGGGACTGTTTGGCGTCGATCCCCCATGTTCATGCGCCGTTCCTTTTTATTAAAGCGCATATCCCTGGCATTTGCGCGGCGGTCCGGCGCGCTGGCGCGTCTGTTTTTCTGGTCTATGTGTTGATCCGCCGTTTGCTCCATTGGCTGCGGAGCAATGTCAGCAGCGCGGGAAGGCGACGAAGCCTTATTCTCTGCGACTGGACTGGTGACAGAGCAACCCGCCTCACTGGTCAGCAGCTTGTTCAGAACCGGGACTTGCTCACGCTGCGTTTCCACAAAGTCGACCCCCTCGGCTGTCAGCGTGAAATCCGAGTTATCCGCGCGGGTGATGTAACCCTTCTTTAGCAGATACCACATCGTAAATTCCAGATAGTCGCGGGGAAAGCCCATGTGCCGTTCGACCTCGGTCAGCGGAACTTCCGGGTGGTAGGGATTTGTGCGGCGGCGCGCATAGAGCAGAGCCAGCAGGCCCAGACGCCGGTTCAACTCGCCCTTCAGGCTATCCATAAAATCAAGTTCAGTGGACAAAGGAACCGCCGGGGGCGTGTCCTTATCGCACGTCGCATCGTATTGAGCGCGGCGCTCCGAATTGGACAATACTTCGTATGCCTGTTTCAAAAGCATGAACTTCTCAACATCCCCGGTATGCGCATTGTCCGGGTGAAAGCGGGCCGCGAGAAACTGGTAAACGCGGTGGATGGTTGCCGGCTCGGCGTGACGGCTGATCTGGAGGAATTCGTAATAATTTGGAATATCCATTGATGAGCTTTCCAGAGGAACATCTCTCATTAACAGCTATTTTTTGTTTCGGAACGGAATATATGGGATTGTACTGCCAGTATGCTGGCCTTGCGGGGAAAAACTGTAATTGTGTCCAAAATGAAGCAAAGAGTGGCGTGCCTGTTCGTTCAAAGGCAGAACGCATGGCTTCTCTGGCATTTCCGCAGGTCTTTGACAACAGGAAGAAGCGCTTTTGTTCTTGCCGCCAGGGTGGAAAAGCGCAGGGCCATCCTGAAACCGCTCTCGCTTCCGCACTTATCTGATTTTGCGGTTCGCACTCTCATGGAAGAGAGTCATGCGAAATGCTGACTTCAGACCCGTCAGGTTGCATAACCCCTCTGTTCAGTGCTCTTGCGGAAGCTTAGGCGCAAGGCGGCGCGTAAGAAAGTCTCGCCAGAACGTGAAATTTTCGTTATATTAAAGACTTCAACACAGTCCCAGACAAGGCCGGGCCTGCTCAGCCAGACCCTTCAAGAAGGATCGGGCGATTTCCTATAGACGGAATCGCGCGCGTTTGTGTCCTTCAAGCCAGAGATTGCATTCTGCACGGAAAATTTTCGTTGAGAAGGATGCCATGCACACTTTGGATGGTTGTATCCGCATACCGCAGCGCCAAGGGCTTTATGACCCACGGAACGAGCAAGATTCCTGCGGAATAGGGTTCGTCGCCAGCATTCGTGGCGAGAAGAGCCACGACATTATCCGCAAGGGCCTTGAGGTACTTATCAACCTCACCCATCGCGGCGCGGCGGGTTGCGACCCGGAGACGGGCGACGGCGCTGGCATCCTGATTCAGATTCCGCATGACTTTTTTGCGAGTGAGTGCGGCGAGTTGGGAATCCACCTTCCCGAGCCTGGGGCCTATGGCGTCGCCATGGCTTTCCTGCCCGTGGACAGGCACTGCCGCCTGCAATGCGAAGGCGTTTTCGAGCGCATTGTCCGCGAAGAAGGTCTGACTGTGCTGGGCTGGCGCGACACGCCGTTGAACGGCATGTCCATCGGCCGTGAGGCGCGCGCTTCCCAGCCTTATATCGAGCAGTTTTTTGTGGGGTTGCCTGAGGCGTTGCATCTGGACGAAGATGGCTTTGAGCGGCTGCTCTACCGCGTCCGCCGCCGCACGGAAAAGGAAATCGCCGCCTCTGAGATTGAGGACAAGGAATTCTTTTACATTCCCTCGCTTTCCTGCCGCACCCTTGTATACAAGGGCCTGATGCTGGCGCCGCAGATTGAGAAGTTCTACTTCGAGCTGGCCAATCCGCTGGTCACCAGCGCTTTGTGCCTCGTCCATCAGCGCTTTTCCACCAACACCTTCCCCAGTTGGAAGCTGGCGCATCCGTATCGCTACCTGGCGCACAACGGCGAAATCAACACCATCCGCGGCAATGTGAATTGGATGAATGCGCGCCAGTCGATGCTGTCGAGCCCGCTCTATGGCGACAAAATCAAGGACCTTTATCCGGTCATCGAGCCCGGCGGCAGCGACTCGGCCTCTCTGGACAACGCGGTTGAGTTCCTTTTCCAGTCGGGCCGATCCCTGCCTCATGTAATGGCCATGTTGATTCCCGAGGCCTGGAGCGGCAATCCCGACATGGACGCGTCCAAGCGCGCCTTCTACGAGTACCACGCCTCGTTGATGGAGCCTTGGGATGGGCCGGCGGCCATCGCCTTCAGTGACGGACGCGTCATCGGCGCGACGCTCGACCGCAACGGCCTGCGCCCCGGCCGCTACATCGTCACCAAGGACGATCTGGTGGTTCTGGCCTCTGAGGTTGGCGTCATTGACATTCCGGCCAAGGACGTACGCGTCAAGGGCCGCCTGCAACCCGGTCGCATGTTTCTGGTCGATACCGTGCAGAAGCGCATCGTCTCCGACCGCGAAATCAAGAAGGAGATGTCCGGTCGCCAGCCCTACGCGGAGTGGCTCAAGGAGCAACAGGTCACGCTCGATCAGTTGCCCGAGCCGCCGCGGGTGATCGTCTCGGACCCCGAGACCCTGCAACGCCGCCAGCGCGCCTACGGCTACACCGAGGAAGACATCAAGATTCTGCTTGGGCCAATGGGCGCAACCGGCGCGGAGCCGACCGGCTCAATGGGCAACGACGTGCCGCTGGCCTGCCTCTCCGACCATCCGCAGCCGCTCTTCAACTACTTCAAGCAGCTCTTCGCGCAGGTTACCAATCCGCCCATTGACCCCATCCGCGAAGAGATGGTGATGTCGCTGATCAGCTACATCGGCACCGAGCGCAACATTCTGGATGAGCGGCCGGAGAACTGCCACACGCTTAAGCTGCCACATCCGATTCTGACCAATCACGACCTGGAAAAGCTGCGCCGCGTCTCCTCCGGAGACCTGCTGGCCACCACGCTGCCGACGCTGTTCCGCGCCGCCGATGGCGAGGCCGGACTGCGTCACGCGCTGGAGGACCTGAGCCTGCGCGCCGCGCACGCCGTCGTGAGCGGCTATACCCTGCTGATTCTCTCCGACCGCGGCGTCGATGCGACCTACGCGCCGATTCCCAGCCTGCTGGCCATGGCTGCCGTTCACAATCGCCTGGTGCAGGAAAAGACCCGCACCCAGGTGGCGCTGATTATTGAAAGCGGAGAACCGCGCGAGGTGATGCACTTCGCCCTGCTCATTGGCTATGGCGCCAGCGCCATCAATCCCTATCTGGCCATCGAGACGCTGCACGACATGAAGCGGCGCGGCCTTCTGCCTCACAACGTCACCGCCAGCCAGGCGGAGCGGAACTTTATCAAGGCCATCAACAAGGGACTGTTGAAGACTTTCTCGAAGATGGGCATCAGCACCCTGCAAAGCTATCGCGGCGCGCAGATTTTCGAGGCCGTCGGCCTGGACAAGTCGCTGATTGAAACCTACTTCCCCAACACGGCTTCGCGCGTTGAGGGCGTGGGGCTGGGCGTGCTGGCGCGCGAGGCGCAAATGAAGCACGCTTACGCCTTCCAGCCGCTCACGGAGTCGGAGACGGAACTGGCCATCGGCGGCCAGTACCAGTATCGCGACGGCGGCGAATATCACCTGGTGAATCCGCAGACCATCAGCAAGCTACAGCAGGCCGTGCGGCAGAATGATCCGGCGATCTTTCAGCAATACAGCGATCTGCTGGACAATCAGAATCGCCATCTTTGTACCCTGCGCGGATTGCTCAAGCTCAAGTACGACGACCAGCCGCTGCCGCTCGATGAAGTGGAGCCGGCCTCGGAGATCGTTAAGCGCTTTACCACCGGCGCCATGAGCTTTGGCTCCATCAGCAAGGAGGCGCACGAGACGCTGGCCATCGCCATGAACCGGCTGGGCGGCATGTCCAACACCGGCGAGGGCGGCGAGGACGAAGAGCGCTTCAAACCCGACGCCAACGGCGACTCACGCCGCTCGGCCGTCAAGCAGGTCGCCAGCGGGCGCTTCGGCGTAACGGCTGACTATCTGATCAACGCCGACGAAATTCAAATCAAAATGGCGCAGGGCGCAAAACCCGGCGAGGGCGGACAGTTGCCCGGCCACAAGGTGGATGCGATTATCGCCAGGACCCGCCACTCGATCCCCGGCGTGACGCTGGTTTCTCCGCCTCCGCATCACGACATCTACTCGATTGAGGATCTGGCGCAACTGATCTATGACCTGAAGAGCGTCAATCCCAAGGCGCGCATCGCCGTCAAGCTGGTCTCTGAAGCCGGCGTGGGCACGGTCGCCGCCGGCGTCAGCAAGGCGCACGCGGACGTGGTGCTGATCTCCGGCGAGAACGGCGGCACCGGTGCCGCGCCGCTCAGCGCCATCAAGCACGCGGGCCTGCCCTGGGAACTTGGCCTGGCCGAGACGCAGCAGGTATTGTTGCTCAACGATCTGCGCGGTCGTATCCGGGTGCAGACCGACGGCAAGCTCCAGACCGGGCGCGATGTGGTCATCGCCGCCCTGCTGGGTGCCGAGGAGTTTGGTTTCGCCACCATGCCGCTGGTCTCCATGGGCTGCATCATGATGCGCAAGTGCCAATTGAACACCTGTTCGGTGGGCATCGCCACCCAGGACCCGGTTTTGCGCGCGCGCTTCCGGGGCAAGCCCGAGCACGTCATCAACTTCTTCTTCTTCATCGCCGAGCAGGTTCGCCAGCACATGGCTCGGCTCGGCTTCCGCACCGTCGATGAGATGGTGGGCCGCGTGGACAAGATCGACGCCGCCATCGCCCATGACCACTGGAAGGCCAAGGGCATCGATCTCTCCTCCATCCTCTACTCGCCGACCGTTCCCTCGCGCGTGGCGCGCCGCAAGGTCACCGAACAGGATCACGGCCTGGAGAAGGCGCTCGATCACGCTCTCATCAAGGTGGCCGCGCCGGCTCTCGAATCGAAAACACCGGTCACGGCGACCTTTGCCATCCGCAACGTGCACCGCACCGTGGGCGCCATGCTGGGCGGCGAAATCGCCCATCGTTATGGCTCGGCGGGATTGCCGGATGAAACCATCCACTTCAAATTCAACGGCTCGGCCGGCCAGAGCTTTGGAGCCTTCGTTCCCAACGGCGTAACGCTCGAGCTTGAAGGCGACGCCAACGATTACATGTGCAAGGGACTCTCCGGCGGGCGCATCATCGCCTATCCGCCCAAGGCCTCCACCTTCCTGCCAGAGAAGAGCATTCTGGTGGGCAACGTTGTGCTCTACGGCGCCACCAGCGGCGAAGCCTTTCTGAACGGCGTCGCCGGCGAGCGCTTCGCCGTCCGCAACTCCGGCGCCACCGCCGTGATCGAGGGCGTCGGCGACCACTGCTGCGAGTACATGACCAACGGCACGGTTATTGTCATCGGTCCCACCGGCCGCAACTTTGCCGCCGGCATGAACGGCGGACGCGCCTTTGTTCTCGACGAGCAGGGCGACTTCTCCACCAACCGCTGCAACACGGCCAATGTCGATCTGGAACCGCTGGCCTCCGAGGCGGACGTGGCCGAGGTGCGCGGCCTGCTCACGCGCCATCGCGACCTCACAGGCAGCCCGCGCGCCGCTTGGATTCTGGAGCACTGGGCCGAGCAGCAGCCGCTCTTCGTCAAGGTTTTCCCGCATGAGTACAAGCGCGTCCTCGGCATTCCACGCGTCGATGCGGTCTATGTTTCCCCCATTCAATCGTCGCCCCTGGTGGCGGCAGCAGAGGTGCAGCATGGGTAAGGTGACAGGATTTCTGGAAATTGAGCGCGAACAACCCACACGTCGCAAGGTCGAAGAGCGGCTTCAGGACTGGTTCGAGGTCTACGAGCCTTTCCCTGAGGAGAAGCAGCGCGAACAGGCTGCCCGCTGCATGGATTGCGGCGTTCCCTTCTGCCATAGCAGTTGCCCGATCCACAACCTGATTCCCGATTGGAATGATCTGGCGTATAACGGTCGCTGGGAAGCGGCCATCCGCCGCCTGCACGCCACCAACAACTTTCCCGAGTTCACCGGACGCATCTGCCCGGCGCCTTGCGAGGCAGGCTGCGTGCTGGGCATCAGCCAGCCGGCCGTCTCCATCAAGCTGATGGAGCGTGGCATTGTCGACCGCGCCTGGGACGAGGGCTGGATTCATCCCGAGCCGCCCGAACAGAACACCGGCAAGCGCGTGGCTGTCGTCGGCAGCGGACCCTCCGGCCTGGCGGCCGCGCAGCAGTTGCGCCGCGCTGGCCACTCCGTCACCGTTTATGAGAAGAACGATCGCATCGGCGGCCTGATGCGTTATGGCATTCCCAACTTCAAGCTGGAAAAGCACGTGATCGACCGCCGCTTGCAGCAGATGCGGGATGAGGGCGTCACCTTCCTGACCAACGCGCATGTGGGGGGTAATGTGCCGGTTGAAGAGCTGACCGGGCACTATGATGCCATCCTGCTTTGCGGCGGCTCCGAGCAGCCGCGCAACCTGAAGATTCCCGGACGGGAATTGAAAGGCATCCACTTCGCGCTGGAGTTCCTGCCCCAGCAGAATCGCCGCTGCGAGGGTGACGTCATTGATCCCGCGCTGGCCATCAGCGCCGAGGGCAAGCGCGTGGTTATTATCGGCGGTGGTGACACCGGCGCTGACTGCCTCGGCACCTGCCTGCGCCAGGGCGCCAAAAGCGTTCATCAGTTCGAGATCATGCCCAAGCCGCCGGCTGAGCGCGCCGCCTCCACGCCATGGCCGATGTGGCCCCTGCAACTGCGCACGGAAACCTCCCACGAAGAGGGCGGCACGCGCGTCTGGGGCATCAACAGCCTCAACTTCATCGGTGACGAAAACGGCCGCGTCAAGCAGGTGCGCACCGTCCGCGTCGGCGCGCCGCCGAAGTTTGAGCCGGTCGCCGGCTCCGAGTCCACGCTTGATGTCGATCTGGTGCTGATCGCCATGGGCTTTCTTGGGCCTGTCCGCACGGGCATGATCGAGCAGCTCGGTCTGGCTCTGGACAAGCGCGGCAACGTGGCCACGGACGGCAATTATCAAAGCTCAGTCGAAAACATCTTTGCCGCCGGCGACATGCGGCGCGGCCAGTCGCTGGTGGTTTGGGCCATCCATGAAGGCCGTCAGGCAGCCGCGGCCGTTGACCGCTATCTGGCCACGGTTGCTGAATCCGCGCCACAGTATCATCACGTGCTGGCATAGCGCATTTTTTGAAGTTGTACCAGCGATGGGTGCCCCAGGTCCGGATTTTCGGACCTTGTATCTTCTCCACAGAGGCGTGAGGATGGAATCACGTCTTGGCGGCAAGGCCGTTCGGACCTAAGGCCAGCGCAAGCGGAGCCTGTTCCCAGATCGGCCGCCGCCCCTCTGCCAGTACGCCGTGGAGAATCGAAGGCCTTTTGAGCCTGCATGTTCAAGGTCGGCGCAGCAGTAAGTCCGTTGACGCGGATAGGGGCGGCAGCCAAGACCATCCTAACGTCGAAGGAGGTCTATGAACAAGCCCGTAACAACCCCGACAGCAACGGTGTTTTGCGGCATTGACGTCAGCGCGGCGACGCTGGCCGTAGCCGTAATCGAGCAAGATCAACCCTTTCAACAACGTGAATTCGCCAACCGGGCCAGCGGCCACAAGGCGCTGATCGGCTGGCTGGCGAAGCGCAAAGCCCAAGTGCGCGTGTCACTGGAAGCCACCGGCATTTATTCGTTGGACTTGGCCTTGGCGCTGGACGCGTCGGATGGCATCGAAGTTGCGGTGCTGAATCCGAAGATGGTCAACCATTTTGCCCAAACGCTGCGCCGCTCCAAGACCGACACCGCTGATGCGCAAGTGCTCGCCGAGTACAGTCGGCGCATGCCCTTCACGGCCTGGCAACCGCCCAGCCTGAATGGGCTTCGACTGCGCGTGGTGGGCCGGCATATCGCCGCTCTGGTTGCACAGCACACCCGCGAGCAGAATCGGCTGCATGCGGTGGCTGGTTCTCAGGCTGCGTCGCGCTGTGTACTTCAGGATCTGAAGCGTTCGCTGGTCTCGTTGCAGCAGCGCATCGTGAAAATGCGCCGTGCCGCCAGGGAACTGATTCGAGCCGATGCCCAGATCGAGCAGCGATTCCGGTTGCTGACCAGCATGCCCGGCATCGCAGAAACAAGCGCGGTGCAGATCCTGGGCGAACTGGTATTGCTGGCTCCGCAACTGACCGTCCGCCAATGGGTCGCACATAGCGGACTCGACCCAGTGCATCAGGACTCCGGCACCTCGGTGCATAAACGCTCCCGTATCAGCCGCTGTGGCAACCGTCATCTGCGCCGCGCACTCTATATGCCCGCTCTATCCGCTGTGCGTTGGGACCCGCACATGAAAGCCTTCTACGAAGCTCTCCAACTGCGTCACAAAACCAAGCTACAGGCCATCATCGCCGTGGCCCGCAAGCTGCTGCACGCCATCTATGGCATCTTTAAATGCCGAACGCCCTACGACGGAAGCAAGCTCTTCCCGCAGTTGATACTCTCAACGGAGTTACAATCGGCTTCCAGGTGAAACAGAAGCTGGCTCTGCTGGGAAGCAACCATGCCGAGGGATAGCCTGGCGGGCTCATCCTGACGATGAACCGGTGGGTAAGCGGGGACATCCTCGCTTGCCCGCACAGAACATCGGAGGGATAGACCCGTCATGCCTGAAAAAATCCAAAGCATACTCAGATAAAAATGCTTGCATTGCAAGAGAGAATCTGGGAAACCACGAACTCAAAGTACAGAATGATGCGGTCAGAGGCGTTACTAGCGCATTTTTCCTTTCGGTATAGAGTTCGGGTGCCCCACCCTCGCCGCGTATTTGTTTTTGCGGCTAGGGTGGGATTCCTCTAGACCATCAGGAAAAATGCACAAAACAGCGAAGGCGAAGCCCATGGGCTTCGCCTTCGCTGTTTGAGTTGCTGCTGAAGCTACTTACGCCAGCGGCACGCGCAGATCGCGGCCCGTCATCTCGCTGGGTTCTTCCAGCTTGAGAATCTTCAACAGGGTGGGCGAAATGTCGCGCAGCGAACCATCCGGGCGCAGGCGGTAGCGGTGCGCTTCCTCGGCCACATAGATCAGCGGCACGGGGTTGGTGGTGTGTGCCGTCTGCGGGCCGCCTGTCACCGGATCCACCATCTGTTCGGCGTTGCCGTGGTCGGCGGTAATCAGCCAACTGCCGTTCTTGTCCTTGAGCGCCTTGTAGACGCGGCCCAACTGCGCGTCAATCGCCTGGACGGCCCGGATGGTCGGCTCCAGCTTGCCGGAGTGGCCCACCATGTCCGCGTTGGCGAAGTTGCACACAATCAAGTCGAAGGTGTTGCCGTTGACGGCCTTCACGACAGCGTCGCCAATGGCCTCGGCCTTCATCTCAGGAGCCAGATCATAGGTGGCCACCTTCAGCGAGGGTATCAGCACGCGCTCCTCGCCGGGGAAGGGCGTTTCCATGCCGCCGTTGAAGAAGTACGTCACGTGGGCGAACTTCTCGGTTTCGGCCACGCGCAGGTTGCGCATGTGATGCTGGGCCAGCACGTTGGCCAGAATGTTTTTGAGCGATTCCGGCGGAACAATGACCGGCAGCTCGAAGTGGCCGTCGTATTGCGTCATGCAAAGGTAGTCAAGATTTTTCGGCAGTTCAGTGCGTGGAATCGCCTGATCGAGCGCTTCCCAGCCGTCCAGGTCGCGGCCCCCCTGCTTGTTCAGGCCGCTCTCGCGGGCCAGCACGCGGGTAATTTCGCGGGCGCGGTCGGCGCGGAAGTTGATGTTGATGCAGACGTCTCCGTCGCGGATCAGACCGAGCGGTTTGCCCGCGCCATCGGTCAGCACAAAGGGAATCAGGAACTCGTCGGTGATGCCGTTGTTGTAACACTGCTTGATGCGCGTGACGGCATCCGTGTATGCGCCGCCCTCGGCCTTGCCGGTAACCATCGCGTCGAAGGCCTTGCGCTCGCGCTCCCAGCGCTTGTCGCGGTCCATGGCGTAGTAGCGTCCGCTGACGCTGGCCACTTTGCCCACTCCGTACTCGCGCATCTTCTGCTCGAGTTGCGCGATGTACCCCGCGCCGGAGTCGGGCGGCGTGTCGCGCCCGTCCATGAAAGCGTGCACGAAAACCCGTTGCAGACCGTACTCGCGCGCGGTGCGCAGCAGGGCGTAGAGGTGCTCCTGGTGGGAGTGAACGCCGCCGTCGGAGAGCAGGCCGAAGAGATGGAGTTGCCGCCCGTCCTCGCGTGCCCGCTTCATCGCCTTGGCAATCACCGGGTCCCGCTGGAACTCGCCCGAGGCGATGGCGGCGTCAATGCGGGTGATGTCCATCTGCACAACTCGGCCGGCGCCGATGTTCATGTGGCCCACTTCGCTGTTTCCCATCTGTCCGTCGGGCAGACCCACGAAGTGGTCCGAGGCCTGGATCAGCGTATTGGGATACTCTCGGAGCAGCTTGTCGTAGGTGGGCTTTTGGGCCAGCGCAATGGCGTTGTTGGCGGTTTCGGCACGATAACCCCATCCATCGAGGATGGTCAGTACAAGGGGACGCATGGACACAAAAACACCTCGGCTTCAATCAAAATTCTTCCTCTATAGGATAAACCGCTGGGGCGGTTTTACATTTGCGCCGCCACAATGCAGTCCTGCCAGGCGGCTTGTTCCCCAAGAAAAATCCGCCAGGGATCAAATGAACCTCAATGCGCGGCTGGTCCAGCTTTGAGCAGCGCCAGCAGCCCGGCCTCGTCGAGAATCGGAATTTCGAGCTTCCGCGCCTTGTCGAGCTTGGAGCCCGCATCCGCGCCGGCCACCACGTAGCTGGTCTTCTTGCTGACGGAGGCGACAGCCTTGCCGCCTGCCGCCTCGATCTTGCGTTTGGCCTCGTCGCGGGTAAGTGTGGGCAGTGTGCCGGTCAGCACAAAGGTCAACCCCGCCAGCTCGGTCGTACGCTCACGCTTCTCCGCCGTCATCTCCACCCCGGCTTCCGCGAGGCGTTGCAGCAGATCGCAATTTTCCTTGTCCGCGAAGAATTCGACAATCGCCTGAGAGATGCGCGGGCCAACCTCATCGACGCGTTCCAGTTCCTCGGCGGAGGCCGCCCTGAGCGCATCCATCGAGCCGAATTCCTCGGCCAGCAGCTCCGCCGTGCGCTCACCCACGAAGCGGATTCCCAGGCCCATCACCACGCGGGCCAGTCCGGCCTTCTTCGAGCGCTCGATCTCGTCCAGCAGCGCATCGGTTGACTTGGTTGCGAAGCGGTCGAGCGCCAGCAGTTCATCGCGCCGCGAAATCAATTTGTAGAGGTCGGCGACGCTTCGTACCAAATTCCGGTCCAGCAACTGCTGCACCACGGCCTCGCCCAGCCCTTCAATGTTCATCACTTCGCGCGAGGCGAAGTGGAGCAGCGTCTCGCGCAGCTTGGCCGGGCAGTCGGCGTTCACGCAGCGAAAGTCCACCTCGCCCAC
>Ga0224525_1000831_pt1 | contig 12574 bp, 7 predicted proteins | sample CFST100metaG_FD_179874 | JGI IMG/M metagenome (GOLD analysis project Ga0224525, IMG submission 179874) | Peat soil microbial communities from Stordalen Mire, Sweden - C.F.S.T100 | ecosystem: Environmental > Terrestrial > Soil > Wetlands > Peat | place: Sweden: Norrbotten County, Stordalen Mire...
AGCCACCGAAAAGCCCCAGTCCGAGCAAAAAACGCAGCAGAAAAAATCCACCAAAGAAAACCAACAGAATAATAAGCAGGATGAGCTTGCCCAACGACATCTTCTGGCGCGCTGGCGGCGGCGGGGCGGTGACGGACTGATCGTCCAGCGTGACCTTGGCGTCAGCGGCAATGACCTGCGCCACATTCCCCACGGCCAGCGTCACAGCGCCGTCAAAGTTGTTTGCCCGAAGATAGGGAACCATCTCCCGGCCAATGTCGCCCACTTTGCCGTCGGGCAGAATGCCTTCCAAGCCGTAGCCCACTTCGATGCGGCGCTTGTGGTCATCGACGGCCAGCAGCACCAGCACCTGGCGGTCAACGCCCTTTTTGCCCATCTTCCACTTGTCTTCAAGCGCGTTGGCAAAATCAGCCGAATCAACGCCATCCAGGCTCTTTACGGTAACTACGGCAATCTGAGCGTTGGCCTGGGTGTGATCGAGCTGGCCGCAGATGTGGTCCAGTCGCGCAACCGCCTCGGGCGAGAGCACGTGAGCAAAATCGCTGACATAATCGGTGGGGTTGGGCAGATCCTCGACCCGCTCGGCCTGGGCGGCCACAGCGGAAACAGCCATCAGAGCTGCCAGGAGCAGCCCAAAGACGGCGGAATAAGCGCGACGAAAACCTGTCATCTTTACTTATTGTACGAGTACGGCGGGCGAAAGGTTCCGTTGCACTACACTGAAGAGGAAATGACAGAGAATCCGCTGCTTTTGTCCCCCATCGCCCGCAAGGAACACAAGGAAACTCCGCTGCACGGCGCCGTGCTCGTGGACGACTACGCCTGGCTGCGCGACAAGGAAAATTCCGAAGTCACCGCCTACCTGGAAGCCGAAAACGCCTATGCCTCGGCTATAACGGCTCCGCTGGCCCCGCTGCGCGAAACCCTCTACCAGGAAATGCTCAGCCACGTGAAGCAGACCGACGTCTCGGTTCCCTTCCGCGATGGCGGCTGGTGGTACACCTCCCGCACCGAGGAAGGCAAGCAGTACGCCATCTTCTGCCGCAGGCCGGGAACGGCTGCCGGAGCGGATAAGGATGCGCCCGAAGAAGTGGTTCTGGACGGCAATCTGCTGGCCCAGGGACACGCCTTTTTCGCCATCGGCGCAACCGACATTTCCCCGGATGGCCGCTGGCTGGCCTACACGACCGACACGACCGGCTTCCGCCAGTACACGCTGCACATCAAGGACCTGCAAACCGGCGAGACACTGCCCTATGAGGTAGAACGCGTCGGCTCGGTGGTCTGGGCGGCGGATAACCAGGGTTCCCATCGACAGGTCGTCGTCGATGGGGTGGTCAATCGAACGCTTTTCTACACCGTCGAGGACGAGGAGCAAAAGCGCCAATATCAGCTTTGGCGTCACGACGTGGGGCAGGCCGCCAAGGATGTGCTGGTTTACGAGGACGAAGACGAGCGCTTCAACCTGGGCGCGGGACGCTCGCGCGACGGCAAGTTTATCCTCGTCGAGTCGGCCAGCCACATCACCAGCGAGTGGTGGGTGCTGCCAGCCAACGAACCCGAGGAAAAATTCAAGCCCATCTGCACCCGCGAGAACGCGCACGAGTATTTTGTCGACCATCGCCATGGCCAGTGGTTCATCCGCACCAACGACAAGGGACGCAACTTCCGGCTGGTCACGGCTCCCGAGGCCACGCCCGGACGCGAACACTGGACCGAACTGATTCCGCACCGCAAGGATGTGATGCTGGAAGAGGTCGATCTCTTCGATGGCTTCTTCATCGCCTACGAACGCGAGCAGGGATTGCCACGTCTGCGCGTATGGCGCTTCAACGGAGACGGACCGGAAGTCGCGCCCGCCAGCGAGATCGCTTTCCCCGAACCGGCCTACAACGCCTACCCGCACGTCAACCGGATCTTTGAAACGCCCACCTTCCGCTACGGCTATGAGTCGCTAGTGACGCCCAGCTCGGTCTACGAGTACGACGTGGCCAGCGGCGCATCGACGCTGCTCAAGCAGGAGGAGGTCCCCGGCGGCTTTGACCGCGCGCTCTACTCGAGCGAACGCATCCAGGCCACGGCGGCTGACGGCGTTGAAGTGCCGGTCTCGCTGGTCTATCGCAAGGACAAGCGCGAGCCGGGCAAAAATCCGCTCTATGTTTATGGCTACGGCTCCTACGGCTACCCGCTGCCGCTGGGTTTCAGCTCCAAACGGCTGAGCTTGCTCGATCGCGGCGTGGTGATGGCCTATGCGCACATCCGCGGCGGCGGCGACCTGGGCGAACCCTGGCACGACGCCGGCAAGATGCTGACCAAGCGCAACACCTTTACAGACTTCGTCTCCGCGGTCGAGCGCCTGACGGCGGCCGGCTACGGCGACCCCAAGCGGGTGGCCATCGAGGGCGGCTCGGCCGGCGGGCTACTGATGGGCGCGGTGGTGAATCTGCGGCCCGATCTTTTCCGCGTGGTGCTTTCCCATGTGCCTTTTGTGGACGTAATGAATACCATGCTCGACGCCTCACTGCCCCTGACCGTTCCGGAGTACGAGGAGTGGGGCAATCCGAACGAGGCCAAGTATTTTCATTACATGCTGAGTTACTCGCCTTATGACAATCTGAAGGCGGCGAGTTATCCGGCGATGCTGGTGAAGACCTCGCTCAACGACAGCCAGGTCATGTATTGGGAACCGGCGAAGTATGTGGCCAAACTGCGCACGCTGAAGACCGACAGCAATCCGCTGCTACTGGTAACTAACATGGAGGCTGGCCACGGCGGCGCGAGCGGGCGGTATGACTATCTGAAAGAAACCGCCTTTGACTACGCGTTTCTGCTGCGGGAGCTGGGGCTAGTCTGATCAATTCGCCTACGCGTCGAGAGCATTTCCGGCCTCCGGCGCGTGGCTTCCGCCGAATTCATCAACAGAGATACGGCCAGCAGCAATAGCAGGTCCTGCCACACGGCAACCTCACTTTCTCATTGCATCGGCAATCAGTTGAAGCGGCGACGAGCGGTCGGGCTTGCGTGGCGCTCACCGGCGCGCAATTCGCGTTCACGCTCCCGCTCCCAGGCCGCAGCGCGCCAGTTGCGCGACGCATAGCGGGGTAGCTCTTCCTCGCTGGAAATCACAGCCGGGGCGGCCGGCCGGGCTGGCACGGGAATCAGCTCGACTGGCATCCGCAGTGGAGGCCGCGCGGGCGCAACCGGGGCAGGCGTTGGAATCAGCCGCGCCGAAGACTCGAACTCATCGAAAGCCGCGTCCGAGGTCAGGCTGGTATCGGTCTTGGCAAACCGCGCCATGACCTTCTCCCGAGCGTCGCTGACGGCCTCGCCTTCGGCCTGCGGCGCGCGCGCCGCCAAGGTCCTGGCCATGAAGTCATCCATTAGCTTATGCAGGCAGGTTTGCCCGCAAAGATGCTTCGACTCCGGACGCAGACGCTTGTGCGAGTTCCACCCGCTTACGCGCAGTTCTCCGTCCTGTTCATAAGCCACAAACCAGTGGTTCGTCAGCTTCTTTTCCGCTCCGCAGATATCACACGATATTGCCTGCCGGATCACCCTGTTGCCTCCTGTCCGCACAGTTTTTCAGCAGTCTCGCCAGCTTTCATCTTTTTCCTCTGCCCCGCGCGGCAGACAACCATCAACAGCCGCAAACCGCGCAAGCGATCCCCATGGAGGACTCTCTAGGTCTCTGACAGGATGAAGAAGTACCTTGAGTTCGTGGTTTCCCACATCTCAAAATCGAGATGTGGGGCACCCAGAGTTGGTACAACTTTAAGCTGTCAGAAACCTGGCCGAATCAGAGCAGGTACATGCCGGAAGCGCGCCGCCAAGCGGTTATTCCACAAGAAAAAAACCACATTGAAGGCTATCGATAAGGGCGCTCTTACTCTGGTTCCGCTCATAGAGCATTTCTCCTGATGGTGTAGAGGAATCCCACCCTAGCCGCAAAAACAAATACGCGGCGAGGGTGGGGCACCCAAACTCTATACCTAAAGGAGAAATGCTTTAGAGCGATCCCACCTCTATTTCATCGCGCATACGGCAAAATTAGAGAACTATCTACAAAAAGAATCATGAATTGGCCCAAATGCGAACAGCGGAATGCGGAATTGTCCTGAAACGAAATACTTATTGATCCGGCAAGAAAACAGTGACATTGTTTTCCACCCATTCCGCAAAAAACGCGGGAATGGATGGGGCACCGGCTCGATAGCGAAAGAGAAATAGCCCTGCTACTGTCCGCTCGTACAATACATAGAAGAGGCGAATTTCCGTGAAGCGCAACGCACTGGTTTTCATTGCCGTTCTGCTCTTCCTGGCTTTTTTTGCCTGGGCCGGATGGGCAAATCTCAATCACCGCAGCCAGGCTGCCAGGTGTTTACTGGCCTCAACCGCTCCGCGCGGACTGGGTTCCGCCAACGGCGGCGCGGCGCGGTACGTCTCCCCGCTTCAGGGAAAGCCCGCGCCAGCCTTCACGCTCGAAGACCTCAGTGGAAAAAAGGTTTCCCTGGCGGACTACAAGGGCAAGGCGCTGGTGCTCAACTTCTGGGCCACCTGGTGCGCTCCGTGCAGGATCGAGACTCCCTGGCTGATCGATCTGCGCAACCGTTACGCGGCGCAGGGCTTTGAGGTTCTGGCCATCTCCGCCGACGACCTCGACCGCCGGAATCCCACCCGGCTGAGCAGTGAAAAACGGCAGATTGCGCGCTTTGTCCAACAGATGCAGATGCCGTATCCGGTGCTGATCGACGCCGACTCAATCAGCAAGCCTTATGGCGGCCTCGACGCGCTGCCCACATCCTTTTTTGTAGACCGCAAGGGAACCATAGTGGCCGCGCAGTTGGGCCTGACCTCAAAGGCCGAGATCGAAGCCAATATACGCAAGGCGCTGGGAGCGAATCAGTGAACGAGTACAGTAAGCGAGTGAACAAATCCGCCGGTCAGACGGTCAGACGTTTTGGGTTGAGCATGGCGGCGGCTTTTGCTCTTTGCGCCACAGTGACGCATGGACAAGGACTGCTGCTCGACCGGCCTGTGCGCCCGGCGATGAAGCCGGCGGCTGTTGAGTATCTTTACCCCGCGCAGATCGCCCTTCCCGCCGGCAAGCCAACCACTGTCGCGCTTCACTTTCGCATCGCGCCGGGACGACACATCAACTCTCATACGCCCAGCGAGGAGGGGCTCATCCCCACCGTCTTCTCGATTCCCGATGGCTCCGGCGTGCGTCTTGATGGAGCCATCTATCCGCCTGGCAAGCAGTTTACCCTGCCCGTCGATCCCACAACACAACTCAGCGTTTATACCGATGAATTCATTGTCCGGGCGCGCATTGTGGCCTCTGCCGGCAATCATCTGGTTGAAGCCCGGCTGCGCTATCAGGCCTGTGACACCAACTCCTGCTCTCCGCCAAGAACAATTACGGCGACCATTGATGTGACCGGAAACTGATCGCGGTTTTTCATCCATCTTTCTGCCATGGTACGAGCGCGGAGGCTATTGAATGCGAATGAAAATTGTGTGTGCGTTGACAATCGCGGGGCTGGCGGCGGGACTGGCCGCTCCGCTCCATGCCGCTCAACTGACGGTCAAAACCGCGCAGGGCAGCGTGCGCGGCAAGACCATCAACGACGGCCAGGTCAAGGCCTTTCTCGGCCTGCCCTATGCGGCCGCGCCGGTGGGCGAACTGCGCTGGAAGGCTCCCGAGCCGTCGGCTAGGTGGACTGGCGAGCGCGATGCCACCAAGTTTGGCGCGCATTGCGCCCAGGGTCACGTTTTTGACGACATGGTCTTTCAGGATGCCGGCGACAGCGAAGACTGCCTCTTCCTGAACGTCTACGCTCCCGCCAGAGCGCGGCCAGCCAGCAAGCTGCCGGTGATGTTCTGGATTCACGGCGGAGGCTTTGCGGGGGGCGCCAGTTCGGAACCGCGGCACAATGGCGATTTTCTGCCGACAAAAGGCGTAGTCCTGGTCACCATCAACTACCGTTTGGGCGTCTTCGGCTTTCTGGCCACACCAGATCTTGCCCAGGAGGCCAACGGCGCCGCGGGCAACTACGGCCTGCTCGACATGGTGGCCGCGCTGCGCTGGGTCAAGGCCAATATCGGCCGCTTCGGCGGCGATCCGGGCAATGTGACCATCTTTGGCGAGAGCGCAGGCTCCTTTTCCGTCAGCACGCTGATGGCGTCGCCCAAGGCGCGCGGACTCTTTCACAAGGCCATCGGCGAAAGCGGAGCGGCCTTCAGCCACACCCTCGCCTATGAACCACTGGAGAAGCGCGAAAAAGCGGATGGAGAATGGGCAGCCTCGCTGGGCGTGAAGTCGCTCCGGGAAATGCGCGCGCTGCCCACCGCGAAGATTCTTGCAGCCGCCAAGAGCAAAAGCTTTACTCCGGATATTGACGGCAGGCTGCTGACCGAACCCGTGGAGGCAACCTATGCCGCCGGGCGGCAGGCGCATGTGCCGCTACTGGCTGGATGGAACCGCGACGAGAACAGCTTCCTGGCCAGCGGCATGACCGCGGGAAAGTGGAAATCCTATGCCGCCACGCACTTCAAGGAGCGCTCGGCGGAGTTTCTCAAGCTTTATCCCGGCGAAAACGATGCACAGGCGGCGCGCTCGGCCATCGACTACGGCAGTGATTCCTTCATCGCCTTCGGCACATGGAGGTGGATCGAGGCGCAGCGGAAAACAGGCGGCGCTCCGGTCTATCGCTACCACTTTGAGCTGGCCGCGCTACCCAGCAAATACCACCCCGGCACATTTGCATTTCACTCCGATGACATCGAGTATGTCTTCGGCACGCTGGCCAGCCGCCCCGGCGAAACCGTTCGCCCCGAGGACCGCAAACTGAGTGAGCAGATGATGAGCTACTGGACCAACTTCGCCAGGACCGGCAACCCCAATGGAGCGGGCCTGCCCGCGTGGCCCAAATTCAACCAAGAAGAACTGCTCCACCTTGACAGCGTCATCGTCTCCGGCGCGGACACTCTGCGCCCGCGCTATGAGTTTCTGCTGAAGTAGTGCATGCCGCCGTTTTCATTCTGAGTTTCGCATCAGACTACTGATTGACGCCCGCGGCTTGCGCAAACCCTGCCGACTGCTCCTGCGGAATCGTTCTGGATGGCGGCGGCGCCGCGAACGAAGCGTTCTTGGCGTTGATCGCATTGGAGTAGTCCGGTCCGAGGCCGAGATTCTTCAGCGCCCGGGAGTCGGGAACCAGCTTTGTTTGCCAACCCCGGTCTGCCTGGTACTTCGTCATCGCATCCTTGGTGGTCTCGTCCCAGCTTCCGCTGGCCTCTCCAGTCAGATAATGCTCGCGGATGAGGGCCTGTTGAATCTCCGTGACGCGGTCCGAGTCGATGGCCTGCTGACCGTGCGAACGCGCAACTTTGACCGGCGCGCTGTGGCGGCGACCGCGCGTGACCTGGGCCTCCTGCTGGGTTGCATCGGCATCGTCGGCGCTATGCCGTCCACGGCCCTTGCGCGCTGTAAGGCGGCTGCCATGTCTTCCATGGGCGCTACGCACGGTTGCATCAGCGTCGTCGCTGTGCTTTGCACGGGCACCGCGCGTGACGCTGGAACTGTGTGCCGCGGCGTGGCCACTGGCAGAGTGATGGCGAACGCTGGCGCCGGAAACGGGCAATACGGCCAAAGCCGCAAACAATGCAAATGCCAAGCTTGTTCGGAAAAATTTCACTCTGATTCACCTCTAAAAACAGACATAGCCGGACAATCTGTTTATGTTAACGAGCTGTTATAAACTTTCACAAGGGAAAAATGCGGCGGGCATCAAGAATCTACCGCCTCGGAGTAAAGCGCCGGGGACGGGTGATCCGCCTCCGGCGCTTCAGGAACGCTACTGAAGCGTTCCGCCGATGTAGTTGATTCCCTGATCTGGATGGCGCGGGTCGATGATTTCAAAGACCACGTCATCGCCGGTTTTCAGCTTACGGACAACGGCGTCGAACTGCTGTTTGGTAGCAGTGGTCTGCTTGTTGATGCGCGTGATGACCAGACCGGGCTCAAGCGAAGGCTGCAACAGGTCAGCGAAGGAGCCGGCGCGCACCGACTGAATTGCCACGCCGGAAGTGTGCAGTTTGGCGACGGTTGCGGCGGAAGCCTCACGGACCACAATCCCCAACTTGGTTTCGCCCACGTCGCCCTTTTCGCCGGGGTTCACCTCGGCTTCCTGACCAGTCAGATCGGCAAAAACCTTGTCGCGGTCGCCAATGGTGACCGTGGTGTCGGCCTGTTTTCCGTCTCTCAGGTAGCCCAGGCGGACGGTCGAGCCGGGCCTGCGGCTGGCAATTTCATTCACCAAGTCGTCGCCGTCCTTGATCTGCCGGCCGTCGATGGTGGTGATGACGTCACCGGATTTCAGCCCTGCCTTTTCCGCCGGCTGGCCGGGACGGACGGAATTGACCATCACGCCGTTCTTGAAGCCGTAAACGCGGTTGACCGCGCCTGAAAGATCCTGCCGGAACTCGATGCCGATGGAGCCGCGCGTCACCTTGTGGCTGGGGCTGATCAGGTCGTTGTAAACAGAAACCACGGTGTTCGACGGCAAGGCGAAGCCAAGACCCTGATAACCGCCTGATTGGGTGAAAATGGCGGTGTTCACGCCGATCACTTCGCCATTCATGTTCAGCAGCGGCCCGCCGCTGTTGCCCGGGTTGATGGCCGCGTCGGTCTGGATAAAGTGCTGGAACTGGCCGCTGGCGCCCGGCTCGATGGTCCGGTTCTTGGCCGAGATGATGCCCGCCGTGACGGTTTGCGAAAGCGCGAAGGGACTGCCGATGGCTTCCACCCAGTCGCCGACCTGCGTCCTGTCAGAGTTGCCCAGTTTCACGGTTGGCAGCGGCGTGCTGGTTTCGATCTTGATGACGGCCAGGTCAGTGGACTTGTCGAAGCCGATCACACGCGCCAGACGGCCCTGATCCGAGGAGCCGTCCGGATCGGTCGAAAGCTTGACATAAATCTTGTCGGCCTTCTCGATTACGTGATTGTTTGTAATGATATAGCCCTTGGGATCAACGATGAAGCCCGAGCCCAGCGATTCACGCACCTGGCCGTCGTCGCCGCTGCCCTGGTTCGGTATTCCGGGCATCTGTCCGCCGAAAAAGCGGTTGAAAAAGTCCTGGAAGTTGCCCTGCCCCTGCTGCTGATCCTGGTCCTGATCGTCGTCGCCGGGTTGCTGAGGCACGGGCTGTACGCGGCCATGAAACTTCTGGGCGCCCTTGCCCGCGGCCTGTTTGGGCAGCGTCTGCGTATTGATATTGACCACGGCCGGCCCAACCTTCTGGGCAATCTTCACAAACTCGTTGGGAGCTACCGAGGAATTGACCACTTTGAGAGGAGTGGCGTCGGCGCTGTCGTTCTGTGTCTCTTCTCCGCGAACCCCGTGAGCTGCGAAGGAACCGGCAACCATGACGGCCGATAGTGTGGCAAGCAGGACAAATACCGAAGCAAGACGGCGCGAGCGCAGCCGTTCGAAAAAGGATTTCATGGTTTCATTAACCTCATTGCGTGGCCAGCCCTGTGGCTGGATGGTTGATTTCTACCAGTCCTTAGTATAGCCAGTAGCGGGCAAACCCGTCTGGCTGGCGTCTTCGCGCTCCTGCGCCCTGGCAGCGCCTGCCCCCAACAGGCAAGCGCCTCAGACGCGGCTCGGAAGAGATTCTGTCTACTCTTATAGACGCAACCAGGCTGAAAGTGTCGCGCCGGAAATCTGTTTGCCCTTCTCTACGGGTGCCGGCCAAAAGCAGATGGGATTTTCCGTCTTTGCTCTGCTCAGGCCCGCGCTGCCGCACTTATGAGAAAATAGAAGAGCGGCATATCTCCGGGGCTGCCCGCGTGAGCGCGCCCCAAAACCTTGATTCAACCCTGATGTTATCCGGCCCGTGCAGCCGTTACCCCTGCCGCGGCCCGCAATAGGAACAAGAAAAAATGATTAGTGTCAGCAATGTTTCCATGCGCTACGGCGCGAAGGTGCTCTTCGAGGATGTGAGCGTGAGTTTTGTGCCCGGTCGCCGCTACGGCTTGACCGGACCGAACGGCGCCGGCAAGTCCACCTTCATGAAGATTCTCACCGGCGACCTGGAAGCCCAGAAGGGCTCGGTCGTCCGCCCACGCAAACTGGGCGTTCTGCGCCAGGACCAGTTCGCCTTCGACGCCTTTCGCGTCATCGACACCGTCATCATGGGCAACAAGCGGCTCTGGGCAGCCCTGGAAGAGCGCGACCGCATTTATGAAAAGCCGGAGCTGACCGACGCCGACGGCATGAAGCTGGGCGAGTTGGAGGGCATCGTCGGCGACGAGGACGGCTACTCGGCCGAAAGCGACGCCGCCGTGCTCTTGCAGGGCCTCGGCATTTCCGACGACGCCCACGAGCGCAAGATGAGCGAGTTGCAGGGCGGGCAGAAGATGCGCGTGCTGCTGGCGCAGGCTTTGTTTGGCAAGCCGCAGGCGCTGCTGCTCGACGAGCCGACCAACCACCTTGATCTCGACTCCATCCACTGGCTCCAGGACTTCCTCAACAATTATGACGGCACGCTGATCGTTATCAGTCATGACCGGCACTTCCTGAATAGAGTCACCACCCACACCGCCGACATCGATTACGAGACCATCATCACCTACACCGGCGGCTACGACGAGATGGTGATGGCCAAAACGCAGATTCGCTCGACGCTCGAGGCGCAGAGCGAGCAGCGTGAGAAGAAAATCGCGCAACTGAATGACTTTATCGCGCGTTTTGCCGCCGGAACCCGTTCCACCCAGGTCACCAGCCGCCGCAAAGAGGTCGAGCGCCTGCAAACCAACGACCTGGCGCGCTCCAACATCGCCCGCCCCTACATCCGCTTTGACCAGGAACGCCCCAGCGGCAAGCACGCGCTCGAATTCAAGCAAATCACCAAGAGCTACGGCGAGTTGAAGGTCATTGACGATTTTTCCTCCAATGTGCTGCGCGGCGAGAAGGTTTGCCTCATAGGCCGCAACGGCGCTGGCAAGACCACGCTGCTCAAAAGCCTTCTGGCCGACTTTTCCGGCAGGCTCATTGAAGAGGACTTCACGCGCGACGCGGGCGAAGTCTCATGGGGTCACGCGGCGCAGATCGGCTACTATCCGCAGGACGTGGGTTCGACCATTCAGCACGGTCTCACCGTAGCCGATTGGCTGCATGGCTGGAAACCCGAAGCTCATATCGAGGACATTCGCGGCATCCTCGGCCAGATGCTCTTCTCAGGCGAAGAGGGCGACAAGCAAACAGCGGCTCTTTCCGGCGGCGAGCAGGCCCGCTTGGCCTTCTGCAAGCTCATCCTCACCAAGCCCAACATCCTCATTCTGGACGAGCCCACCAGCCATCTTGATCTGGAAGCAATCAACGCCCTCAATATCGCCCTTCAGCGCTATGAGGGCACGCTACTGCTGGTCACGCACGACCATGACCTTATCGACGAAGTCGCCACCCGCCTTTGGGTCTTCCAGGACGACGCCATCGAAGACTTCCAGGGCCCCTATGAAGAGTGGAAGGGCAAGCATAACTAGAGCATTTCTCCTGTAAGTGTGGAGTCTTTGAAGTCGTGCAAGGTGGCTTTTTCTTGAGAAAAAAGCCACTCGGCAGCCGTGGTTTCCCTCTATAGCAACAGGAGAAATGCTCTAGCTCTCTGACCGATTGAAGCTGTGCCGATCCGACTCGTTCAGGGCTTCCCTAGACCTTTTTCCGCCGCCCGTGAATGCCGATAACGCTCATCATGCGTCCGGCATGGCCCTGGGAGGCGCGATGGGAGAAGAACAGTTCCCGCTGGCAGCTTGTGCAACCGCCTATCAACTGAATGGACTGGGGTTTGAGTCCCGCCGCAAGCAACTGGCGGCGGTTGGCCTCGACCAAATCAAGGTGCAGGCTGGGGCCGATGGGCGAATGCCCCGGAGCGCGCTGGGTCAGAAAAAGCATGGGGTATTTCCTGCGGATCGGATCGGAATCGTAGACCTCGCGGAAAAGTTCGCGGGCGTAGGCGAACTGGGACTCGAATTCGGATAGCACCTCCTCGCCCACGGCAAAGCAGCAGGGGCCGATGCCGGGACCGATGGCGGCAATCAAATCTTCAGGCCGTGAGCCGAACTGGAGTCTCATGCGGCCCACACCGGACTCGACAATCCGGCTGACTGTTCCGCGCCATCCGGCGTGGAAGGCGGCCACCGCATGCCGTCTGCGGTCGGCCACCAGCACTGGAATGCAGTCGGCGGTCTGAATGCCGATCAGCAAACCCGGCTCATCGGTCATCAAGCCATCGGCTTTGCGGGGATTTTCGCGGCTGGCATCCTCCGCTCTGGCAAGAAGCGTCAGGTTGGAATGAATCTGCTTGAGCGTAATCAGCGGGGTGGCCGCGCTGCCACTGACCGCTTCGGCCAGCAGACGGCGATTCCGGAGCACCGTCTCGCGTTCGTCGCCGGGCGTAAAGCCCAGATTCAATTCGCCCGGCGCGCCATCGGCGCAGTAAGCCTGGCTGAGGCCGCCACGGCGGGTGCTGAAGCCGTGCCAGAGCCAACCCATCCCCTCCCAGGCAGGAACCG
>Ga0224525_1000832_pt1 | contig 12568 bp, 7 predicted proteins | sample CFST100metaG_FD_179874 | JGI IMG/M metagenome (GOLD analysis project Ga0224525, IMG submission 179874) | Peat soil microbial communities from Stordalen Mire, Sweden - C.F.S.T100 | ecosystem: Environmental > Terrestrial > Soil > Wetlands > Peat | place: Sweden: Norrbotten County, Stordalen Mire...
CTATGTACAATGAGGAGTCAACAATATACTGGAACCTGTACTCTTTGCCGGGAGTGAGACCGGTAAGTTCAACCCAGTACCTTTCGCTATCGGGTGTTTCTTTCATGTACCCTTTATCACAAGCGGTCCAGTTGGTGAAATCGCCTATTGCGAACACGTATTTTTTATATGGTGCATGAAGAACAAGCGTAACCGAAGTGTTGCTTGTATAGTTTATCCCGTCCTTCAGGCCTCCCGGCAGAGCCTCCAATACGACAGGCTTTCTGACATAATAGAAAAATGAATCTGCAGCAAATGAAAGATTTGACCAGGCGATAGATTTGATCCAGAACTCACCATATTGGGTGGCAGTAAGGGTGTCAGTGACAAGATCATTGGTCTTGCCCTTTTTTATCCACTTATTATTTATAAACAATGATACTGAGTCTGCATTACTTGCAGCAGCTTTAACCGGTATCGTTGCATTCAGATTGACAATGAGGGATTTTTTTTCGGGAAGGATAAATGAAGTATTTAAGCTCAGTGTGTAAACATTTAGAAAAATATCGGGTCTTGTCTGTTTTGTAGCGTCGGAGCTTCGGAAAACGATACATATCCTTGTTGCAGTATCTGTTGCTGCCACACCATAAAAAGTTCTTATATCAGTAGCGATGTCGAGTCTGTAAAGATGATTACCAAGGGAAGTCAGTTTAGGCTCGGTTGCGTTATCTGCCCAGGCGGTACCTACTACATTCTGCCAGTCGCCAAGCCTCGTTGTAACTCCTGTGTGGGCATAAACATCGCCGGTATAATTCTTAAAAGAGGCATCTGATTCCACGAGCGAAGTATTGAAATAGATCTTTAAAGGCTTTCCGTTCACAGGAATTGCGGGATCGGTATAGACCATCTGCGCTCCGAGGGAGGTTACCTGGAGGACTAGTATTAATATTACGAAAAGGCGTTTGAACATCTCTGTATGGATTATTGAAATTATCAAAAAGTAAAGTTAAATAAAACGTGCGAAAAACACTAATTTACAGCGTTATAGAGAAAAACAATAACAGCAAACGTTTGAAAAGTTGAACTCCGTATCTCAGAAATTATACTTATCCGACATGAACCGGATGCCTTTGAGGCTATTTCCTTCAAAATCGAAAAAGGTGTTGCATTCCCACGATGACCCCGTTCCCCATAGATCTTTCATCTGCGAGGTTATCCAGTCGGGTTCCCAAGTGAATATTCCTATCCCTCCGCCGTCGATTACCTCCTGGGTAAGAGCATGCATATATTTATACTGGCCGGCCTCGGTAGCAGGGTATCCGGAAACAAGAGCCGATTCAACGATGGAGTTATTATAATTATCGTCCCAGCCTGTTGTCCATGGGTAGACAGTTTCCATTATCATAACATCCTTATTGAAGGTAGTCCTTAGATCGGAGACAAAATTACTGACAGATGAAAGAGCGGTTGTTGACCACATATAATAATAGGAGATACCGATAATATCATAATCTGTCAACCCCTCATCGGCAAGGCCGTTGAACCACAGCCGTGCGTTTTCGGGCTGGGCAATGTGGATTATTATCTTCGGGCTGATATTACCGGTTGTTCCTGCTGTCCTGATCGCACTTATAGCAGAGTTCAGGAGAGTTATCATATTCTTTTCATTTCCGTTCCACCGGTTACCGTAGGGCAGGAGAAGGCCTGGGTTAATTTCATTTCCAGCCTGAACGAATTCAGGCATTAAACTTGCAGATCCCAGCTTCTGAAGCGTTCTTAAGGTATAATTATAAATGCTGTCTTTGAGAAGTGAAAGAGTCGGAGATGTCCATTCTGAAGGGATAACTTGTGTTGAGGCGTCGGCCCACGTGTCGGAATAATGAAAGTCGAGGCAGACCTGCAGGCCGGCAGCTTTTGCCTTCCCGATCCCTTTTTTCACATCATCAAAATCGTTGTACATCTGAACCCCATCAGTACCATATACTTCCTTTGTCCATACCGGATTATAGAAGAGCCTGAATCTGATGACATTTGCGCCATACTTTCTGAATATCACATAAGGATCTGTCACATTACCGGAGTCCTTATAGACTCCTCCATGGTCGAGGATCTGGTTGGCATACGAAAGGTCAGCTCCCATGGCAAATTTACTTGCAGGGTAAGAATATCGGATATCAGGTGTTTCGGTGGGTTTTTTACATGAAACCAGCGAAAGCATAATAAACAAAATAATGTAAAGGCGCTTCATTTCCCTGTTTCCAATAATTAAGTTCCGAAAGGTACGAAGATATTACTAACTGAAAAAGAAAAAGGTCACTGCAGACATCTGCAGTGACCTTTAAGTTATTTCAAAGCAAAGGATTTACTGCTTTGTTACAGTATAAGTGTAAGCCTGTGGATTTCCGGTCGGGTTCAGATTCAGAACAACCGAATACGTTCCTGCTGCACTTGTAACGATATTTGCACCGCCAGCATCGAGCTTGCCATCAGCGTCGTTATCGCCATAGTTAAGTCCCCAGTCAGCATTAGCTCTGAATTTCCACCCGGAAACAGGAGCAGATGTCGTAAAAGTAGCTTCCCAGTTTCCTGTCGAGGTATTATATGTCATCGTTGCAAAGTCGCTTACCCAGCTGTTGCCGGGGAAATCACCAATTATACCCCATGTGGTAGCTAAAGTGCTCCAGGTCATAGTGGTAAGGTCGACACTAACCCTGTAATAGCCTGCTGAAGGTACCCACATATTCTGTTCTCCGGTAACCTCCAGATGATTAGTACCAGTCCAGTCATCACCCATATCATTATTCCATGAGCCCTGGGTAGGAATGATCTTATATTGCAGGTTACCACCCGTACCCGTGAAATTGACAAAAAGTTCATATTTCAGGCCGGAAAGACTTCTGTTCATTGCTGGAGCGGTACCAGCATTCCAACCGTTGAATGCACCAACCAGGTAAATGAAATCCTTGGCAGTGTACGGAGTGATGTTCATGTTGATCTTATTGGAGAAAACCGTGTCGGCATTTGAATTGGGAACGATACCCATTATCCTCATGTCAATCGAGTTTGCAACCTCCATGTTCGCCTCCAACGCAACAAGCTTTGCATTAAATTCAGAATACAATAGAGTATCGGTCAGGGAGTTAACGCTGGCAACGTTCACCAATGGGTTGAAATTGGTTCCTGCTTTTGCGATCTGGATGGTATAGAGAACTCCCAGCGGCATGCCAAAATCAGCAGAGCTCCATGTGAATGCCACTTTCTTGTTAGCATCGGGCTTCGTCATTACAAGGCTTGATCCGGCAACAGGAACAGAGATAGTAGGCACCCCCGGTGTAGATAATTCAACCGGTCCTTTCTCCTGTTTCTGGCAGCTGATTATCGTAAAGAGCCCGGCAATTAATAATATAAAGCTTATCTTTTTCATTTCAGATAGTATTTAAAATTTTAAGATTAATACCCCGTATTCTGAGTAAGATTCTGATTGGCATTGATATCTGTCGATGGAATCGGGAACAGGTCCATATGATAATCATCGAGGCTCTTGCCTGCTGCTACAGCGCCTTTCCAGGGCCACAGATATGTTGATTTGCTGAAGCTTTTAAACCTGATAAGGTCTGTTCTCCTGTGGCATTCCCAGTAAAATTCACGGGCATTTTCGTCAAGGAGGACCTGAAGAGTAATATCGCCATAAGTAGCGTAGTCGCCAGATGTATCGCCATAAGCTCTCTCTCTCACTTTGTTGAAATAGGTCAGTGCGTCAGTGGTTGTGCCGCCTGCACCGCCCCTTACAACAGATTCTACATACATCAGGTAAGCATCAGCCAGACGGAATACCGGGAAATCGGTATCGCAAAAAGTCTGGTCCGAACCGGCAACACCTGTAGATGTCATATTGGTCCATTTCTTAATTGCATAGCCGTCAGTAAAGGAGAATACATCAGATATTACTTTGTTCTGACCGCTTGTATAAAACATTGCCCTTTTATCGGTAGCTCCGGTAATATCGGAGAATTTGTCAACAAATGCACTGGTCACTCTGAGACCACCCCATGCACCGGTGATACCAAAGTCGGAAGCGTTCATGCTTCCTCCGACAGCTGCATGAATGAAGTAAGTAGTTCCACCCCATGTTAAGGAATGAACTCCGTCAAAATTAATCGGGAAAATGATCTCATTTGATGTGTTGTTGTCAGCTTTGAAAACATTGGCATAGTTTGTAGTAAGAGTGTATTTGTTGGCTGCGATCACCTTCTTCATATAAGTGATGCAATCGGTATACCTGGCAGTTCCTGTATAAACCTCTGCATTGAGGTAGAGCTTGCCAAGAAGCATCCATGCTGCAGCCTGATCTGCTCTTCCGTAAACTGACTTGGGAGCCAGAAGGGTAGCATCGATAGCCTTCAGTTCACTTTCGATGTATGTAAACAGGTTTGCACGCGATATCTGCTGCGGAGGAGTTGATCCAACCGTGCTGTTCTCGTCAACAAAAGGGACATTACCAAACAAGTCAATTGCGTGCCAATAGCTGAGGGCTCTCAGGAATCTTGCTTCAGACCTGTATGTCTGAACAGCAACTTTGTCGGCACCAGTAATACCTCTCGCGTCAATCTTTGAATCAGAAGCTTCCCTGATGAACTCATTGCATAATGAGATCTGGTAGTAAAGCCTGTTGTACATTGCGCCAATAAACTCGCCGGCTGGTGTCCAGTTCTGTTCGTGGTAGTTCCTCAGCGTACCATCGTTCCAGGCTATGACAGCCTCGTCGGTGGTAAGCTCCTGTGCATTGAAATACTGCCTGAGGTACTGTGAGAATCCCTCGTCAATACCAAAGATATCCGGATCACCTGCTGCGCCTTGCTGACCTGAAAGTGCAAGTCCTGCATAGCATTTTGCCAGCACCCCGTAATATGCATTGGCATCAGTATAAACATTGGCTGATGTGATTACCTTGGGGTCGATCGGAACAGTATTCAAATCTTTGACGCATGATGTGAATGCAATAAGCATCACAACAATGGAAGCGGATAAGATTTTAAAATATTTTGTCTTCATTGTTTCAGATTTTTAAAATTAAAATTCCAGGTTTACACCGAGCATAAATGTTCTCGGCCGCGGATAAACGTTATTATCGATTCCGCCGTAGATTTCCGGATCAAGACCGGTGTATCTGGTAATGGTAAAGAGATTCTCGACAGATCCGTAGATTCTCATATTGCTTTTATCGTTAAAGAGCTTCTTAACATTGTAACCAAGAGTCATATTGTCCATTTTGAAGAATGAACCATCCTCAAGGTAATAGTCTGACCAGTACTGCGGATTTGCAAAATTGGTCTTTAGAACGCTCGTATTGAGGTTGTTAAGGATGCCGACAGATCTGTAAGCCTCACTATATGATCCGTGATTGGATGCCATGTTGTTATAAACAATGTTGCCAAGGCTTAATCTTCCGTTAAAGCTGAAATCGAAGTTTTTATATCTGAAGTTGGAAGAAATCCCTGCCAGCAGTTTTGCATCGGGGCTGCCTGCTCTGTATTTGTCGAGTTCGCTTAATTTACCGTCGCCGTTCCTGTCGACATAAAGACCTTCGATAGGCTTGCCATTTGCATCATAAACCTGCTCATATACATAAAATGAGCGAGATGCATAACCAACGGTGTTAATCTGTATATAGTTACCGACACCACCTGCAATTCCACCGGTTATGACACCAGCATAACTCGGGTCATTAGATGAGGTAAGTTTGGTGATCTCATTGTGGTTGAATGTTGCATTCACACCAATAGTCCAGTCGATATTTTGTGTTTCAATTGTCCTGTAATTGAGTCCTAACTCTACTCCCTTATTGACAAGGTCCCCAACGTTAGTAAGGATCTGGTTTGTAAGATTTGTACCGGCTGCAGGAGCAATTGTATTGAGGAGGTCCTTCGTGGGCCTGTCATAAACATCGATCGTACCGGTGATCTTGTTTTTCAGGAAGCCGAAATCTATCCCAACGTTGTATGTAGTTGTCTGCTCCCATTTAAGGTTGAGGTCATAACCGGAAGGACGTATTGTCGTGACAAATGTGTTGCCAAGCTGATACTGGGCCGTTGTCTGTCCGAATTTATAAACCGGCAGATAAGGATAATCGGATGAGGTGATATCCTGCTGACCCGTTATACCATAACCGAGACGAAGTTTCATTGTGCTGAAAACACTGGAATTCTTTAGGAATTCTTCCTGCTTCATGTCCCATGCAAAAGCAACTGACGGGAACATACCCCATTTATTGCCAGTGGCAAACCTTGACGAACCATCTGCGCGGAATGTTGCGGTAAGCATGTATTTATCAGCATAAACATAATTTACCCTGCCGAAGAATGATACAAGATAGTTTTCCGTAGAGTTGCGAAGCTGCGTGGAAATATTATGAGTTCCGGCAACATTGGAAGAATAAGTCGAGTCGTTCGAATAAAAATATTGCCATTCATAACCTGCCGTTGCATCTACCCTGCTGTTTATCGAAGGAAGATCCTTTTTATAATTCAGGTAAAAGTCAAGAAGTTCATTTTTCTTATGCTGGTCATAATATTGTTTATTGCCGCCTCCATACACAGCGTCATAAGCCCACCATGCATTTTCAGGTACAAATATTTTACCTTTACTTTTTGAAAAGTCGCCGCCGAGATTGAGGGTGGCTTTAAGATCAGGAAGGAAATGAACTTTATAATCGATCTGAACATTACCGAGAACCCTGTCGACGCCTGATGTATTGTCATCCATATAAAGCTGTGACACCGGGTTGCGTGGTGCAGTTGCTGCCATAGGAGCGCCAGTAGCGTCTGTCCAGTTCCAGTAGCCGCCGTAAATGCTTGATGCATTATAGACAGGTTTTGTCGGGTCGTATTGCATAGCCGAACCTATAGCACCCCAATCTGCAAACGTGTTGTTGATATGCATGAATTTGGAGTTGACAGTTACGGTAAGATGATTATCAAGGAATGATGGATTCAGGTTCAATGCACCGGTAATCCTTTCAAGTCCTGATGTCTTCAGAAGACCTGACTGGTTCGTATAACCGACTGATGCGCGGAAAGGAACCATCTTGACGCTTCCCGAGAGACTCAGGTTATGGTCTTGAGAAACTGCAGTCTGGTAAATTTTGTCCTGCCAGTTTGTGTCATCGTGAGTCAGAAGTTTAGCTGCGGCAGAAGTAGCACCGAAATGATTCTCAACAAGCTTGATAAAATCAAGAGTATTCAGAACGTCGATCTCACCTGTTTTGGTGCCAAAGGAGACTGAACCGTCATAAGTGACTTTCAGCTGTTTGCTCAGGATTCCTTTTTTGGTTGTGATGAGGATAACCCCGTTGGAAGCCCTGGAACCATAAATTGCAGTTGCAGAGGCATCCTTGAGAACCGTGAATGATTCTATATCATTTGAGTTCAGGAGGTTTAGTGAGTTTGGCATACCCGATACACCTTTATTATCTATCGGAACTCCGTCAATGACTATTAGAGGATCATTGCTGGCCGACATTGATGAGCCGCCCCTGATCCTGATAGTTGTTGCTGCCGAAGGATCACCACCTGCATTTGTTATTGAAACGCCAGGAACCTTACCTGAAATAAGAGCCTGGGGTGACGAAACTGATCCTTTGTTGAATTCGCGTTCGGCAACTGCGGAAACGGAACCTGTAACATCTTTTTTAGCTACAGTACCATAACCGATTACCACAACCTCCTGAAGATTCAGAGCGCCAACCGCCAGCGAAACGTTTATTGAGGTACGGTTATTCACTGCGATCTCCTGGGTAGTGTAGCCTACATAAGAAACTAACAGAGTTGCTGTGGGAGAAGCTGTCAGAGCAAAATTGCCTGATCCGTCTGTCAGTGTCCCGTTTGTTGTTCCCTTTTCCTGGATGGTAACACCAATCAAAGCGGAACCATCTGCTGCATCCGTCACTTTACCTGTAACTCTAATCCCCTGGGCATTGATAGCCCCGGCAAGAAGAATTCCAAGAAAAAGCAGGGAGAGCATTGATAAAAGTCGTTTTTTCATTGGATGTCTGGTTTAAGATTACAATAGTTAGAATTTTTAAAAATATATATTTATAATTTCTCTGGGTTAAAGAAAAACAAATGTAAGAAGATAAAACTAATTACCCACAATTGAATCCATTAATTTTCAAGCAATTAACATACCTTACCGCAAACGTTTGAAATGTTAATAAAATTCGAAAATTTAATTCATCATATTAGGTTTTATGCAAAAGTAATAACATTCCAGCAAAAGAAATCAATCCTGAAAGCGTCATTTTTCTTCATTTTAGGAAAATAAAATATTTTAAATTAACTTCGGGAATTAAGAGGTTAAACAGTACACATTACTGCCATGCACAAAGCACAGGTAACAATTAAAGATATTGCCAGGGAACTTGGAATCTCTCCTTCAACGGTCTCAAAAGCGTTAAAGGGTCATCCCGATATCAGTTCTGCAACAAAAAAAGCAGTCAGGGAACTTGTGGAGCGATGGAACTATAAACCCGACCCGATTGCCTTAAGCCTGAAAGGAGGTCAGAGCAAGACAATAGGTGTTATTGTTCCTGAAATTGTGCACTATTTCTTTTCAACAGTGATAAGCGGCATCGAGGACCTGGCTTACGACTCAGGATATCATGTAATGTTCTGCCAGTCAAATGAATCTTATGAAAGGGAGGTCAAAGCTGTCGAAACACTACTCTCAAGCAGAGTCGACGGAATCCTTGTGTCTCTCTGCAAGATGACCAGCAATTTTGATCATTTCCGGAAAATCACTTCAGACGGGATACCATTGGTGTTTTTCGACAGGATATGCGATGAAATAGAAACTGACAGGGTTGTCGTTGACGACGAGGCAGGCGCTTTTGATGGTGTAAGCCATATGATTAAATCGGGTTGCCGTGAAATTATTCATCTCTCAGGCCCTCTGAATCTTTTAATTGCAAAAAACCGCGCTAACGGATATGTAAGAGCTCTGAAAGAAAATAACATACCAGTGAAGGAGGAGAATATAGTAAAATGCGATACTGCAGAAGAAGCCGGGATAATAGTTCCCGGTCTGTTCAGCAGGACCAAGAAGCCGGACGGAATATTTGCAGTAAACGACCTCACTGCTGCCGAAGCAATGAAAACTGTTAAGCACTTAGGCTATAAAGTTCCGGACGATGTCTCTATTGTCGGTTTTACAAGCGGAATGATCTCTGACCTTACCGACCCTTCGCTTACTTCGGTTGAGCAGCACGGCTATATTATAGGCAAAGAGGCAGTCAGGCTGCTGATAAACAGGATTGAGGCAAAAGAGGATTTTCCATTCGAGACAAAGATTATCAGAACGGAACTTGTCATTAAAGGATCGACCAGAAAAACGAGATGATCTTTTGACATTTTTGAGGTTAGAAAAAATATTTATTTTTAAGCAATAAAAAAATCACTAAAGCTAAAACCTGAATATATGAACGTACCTGAAAATCTGTATTATACAAAAGACCACGAATGGCTTAAAGTTGAAGGGGAATTTGGTATTATAGGCGTAACCGACTTTGCCCAGGGAGAGCTCGGCGATGTTGTTTTCATCGAAATAGAGACTTTGGGCGAGACTCTTAAAAAGGAAGAGGTCTTCGGAACTATAGAAGCTGTAAAAACAGTCTCCGATATGTTCATGCCTGTCGGCGGAGAGATACTCGAAATAAACCCTTCACTTGAAGATTCACCTGATGTTGTTAACAAGGATCCATACGGAAAAGGATGGATGGTTAAGATCAGGCTAACTGATCCTGGTGAAATTAAAGAATTGCTCTCTTCCGATGCATATAAGAAGCTTGCGGGAGCATAAACTCCACTTCAGATAGTTCCAAACCGGGGCAAATATTTTTAAAATGCTTTCAGGGCATAAATTATCAACATTTGCAATTGTAATAATTTTCTGCCTCTATCTTCTTTTTCCTTCAGGCTTATCGACCACTGATGCCTGGTACTATGCAGCTTCAATAAAATTTAATGGTGAGATATTTCATCCTCATCATCTATTATATAATGCACTCGGATTACTCTTCTCATGGTTGCCTTCAAAGGCCGGATGTGAGACTCTTGTATCACTGAAGATTATGAATGCATTGTTTGCATTCCTTTCTCTTGTCATTGTTCAGAAGATTTTATACGCATTTAAAATAGCCGAAAAAAATGTTGCCATAATCAGCTGTCTGGCAGGTATTTCATTTTCTGTTCTTCGATTTGCAACAGAAAACGAGACATACATAGTTCCTCTTTTCTTTGCTCTTCTTGCATCATTGAATTATGTAAAATTCATTTCAGACAGGGGTGACAGGTTTGCGCTTTATGCAGGTCTGATGGCAGCAATTTCCGTGCTTTTCCATCAGGTTTATATTTTTTGGTGGTCAGGCCTTCTGGCGGGCTTCCTGTTTGAAAAAAGAAAAAGACCAGCCCTCCTGTATTTTCTGGTTTCAATAACAGGCCCGGTGGTTTACCTGATTATAATCCTGATTTATAAAGGAACTGGCCGGGATGCCATTATAAACTTTATGCTGGGAGCTTTCAGGGGAAATGCTGCACTTGGATTAACGTTGAAGGGATTGCTGCTTTCTTTTATTAATCTGATAAGAAGCTTTGTCCAGATACATGGTTATATCTATAATATGTTAAGAGAGAACCTGCTCCTGGCAATACCTGGTTTAATATCATTATTCATGATATTTATGGCTTTTCTTAAGATACCCGCGAAGAATAAAATAAATGTATCAAAACGATTCTGTACAGTACATATTATCATTATTGTACTTCAATTCATTTTTGCGATTCTGTCTTTTGGAAACGCAGAGTTCATGGTAATGCTCCCGGTTCTGATATTTATGCTGGTGCCATTTATGGCACCAAATTATGAGAAATTCCTTTTCCGGATTATGATTGCCATGGCTATCTGGAATATTTCATATGGGCTTATACCTCTTCATTATAAAAGCCAGGCACCGGAACAGTTTCTTTGTGATGTAGTATTGTCAGAAAAGAATATGATTATTATCGCGTCAGATGATCAGCTTTTAAAGAGCATGCTCTATTATAAGTCAGGGAATAATAATTTTAAGGGTATTTATAAATCTCCGGCTATTAATAAGATAAAAGGCGAAGATCAGGGAATCCTTGAAGAAGTTATTGACAGTGCACTTAGGAACAGCACGGAGATATATACAAATTGCCTGGATGAAGAAGCCATTTCAAGAAGCTCAGTATTAGAGGGAAATCAGAACAGGGATTTTTTCCGCAAGTATCAGACCACATTAATTAAATCGTGGAAGCAGTATATCGGAACAAAATCAATATACAGGGTAGAAAAGAAGCTATAATATTATAATTTAAAGAGTCTTTTTAACCTCAAACTCCTGGTAGCCTTCTACAATATCACCGATCTTAATATCGTTGAAGTTCTGGATATTGAGACCACATTCGTAACCACCGACAACTTCTTTGACATCATCCTTAAAGCGCTTGAGAGAACCAAGCTCCCCGGTATATATTACTATCCCGTCGCGGATTACGCGCACCCTTGTGTTTCGGGTGATCTTGCCTTCCTTAACATAACAACCTGCAACCGTTCCAACTTTTGTGACTTTGAAAATATCGCGTATTTCGAGAGTGGCAATGATCTCCTCCTTAACCTCAGGAGAAAGCATACCCTCCATAGCGGCTCTTATCTCTTCAATTGCATTGTAAATAATTGAATAGAGGCGAATATCAATTTCCTCCTTCTCAGCAAGCTTTCGTGCAGCAAGTGAAGGACGTACCTGGAACCCAACAATAATAGCGTTCGACGCTGCTGCAAGAAGGATATCTGATTCAGAGATCTGTCCTACTGCCTTATGGATAATATTAAGCTGGATTTCAGGAGTCGACAGCTTGATAAGAGAATCGCTGAGGGCTTCAATAGAACCGTCCACATCGCCCTTGACAATAATATTCAGCTCCTGGAAATTGCCGATTGCAATCCTCCTGCCAATCTCATCAAGAGTGATATGTTTCTGGGTGCGCAGTCCCTGTTCACGCTGCAGCTGAGTTCTCTTGTTGGCAATATCCTTTGCCTCCTTGTCGCTCTCCATAATGTTGAACTTGTCTCCAGCCTGCGGGGCTCCATTCAAACCCAGCACAAGAGCTGGTGTGGCAGGACCGACCTCATCTATTTTCCCTCCCCTTTCATTATACATTGCCTTAATATGTCCGAAGCTTCCGCCTGCAAGCATAATATCGCCGACCCTCAGCGTTCCGGCTTTTACCAGCACTGTGGACGTAAATCCGCGTCCCTTATCGAGTGCTGATTCTATAATTGTTCCGATTGCCGGCTTATCAGGATTTGCCTTCAAGTCGAGCATTTCAGCTTCGAGGAGCACCTTGTCGAGGAGTAATTCAATATTGAGGCCTGTCTTTGCTGAAATTTCCTGAGACTGGAATTTACCTCCCCAGTCTTCAACAAGATAGTTCATTTGCGAGAGAGCCTCTTTTATCTTGTCAGGATTGGCTGTTGGCTTATCAATCTTGTTAATGGCAAAAACGATTGGTACTCC
>Ga0224525_1000833_pt1 | contig 12566 bp, 10 predicted proteins | sample CFST100metaG_FD_179874 | JGI IMG/M metagenome (GOLD analysis project Ga0224525, IMG submission 179874) | Peat soil microbial communities from Stordalen Mire, Sweden - C.F.S.T100 | ecosystem: Environmental > Terrestrial > Soil > Wetlands > Peat | place: Sweden: Norrbotten County, Stordalen Mire...
GAATTTTGTCTTTTCCTGATTCTTCAGCAGCGCCATTGCCTTCAGCACTCCTGCATTCTGAACAGTTTCCTTTTTACCAGCGAAAGGAAAAAGGAAAAAATCAACATGATCGAGCCCGAAACGCGACAGGCTGTTTTCAGCTTTCCGTATATAGGCATCAGAGTCAAAACCATTTGTAAATATTCCTGTCCTCATATCCATCCCGTCAGGTGGAACTGCTGTGCCAATGACAAAAGAATCGCGCGGCAGTCCTTTAAGACCATCGCCCACGAGTTTTTCATTTTTTCCCTCGCCGTAGTATGTAGCAGAAAAGAATAGTTTTATGCCGGCTTCATAAGCGGCTGTAACAAATTTGGAATCTGTAGCGTCAGCAGCACCCATGCTGATAAGCGGGGCCTTAATTCCTGTTCTTCCCAATATCCGACCGGGTAAATCAATGGGCCCGGAAGCTGACCTGGAATGCGATCCTTTTAAAATTCCAGGAACCAGAGCAGCGCCTGAAATACCAAGAATGCTCTTTTTAAGGAATTCACGACGATTATTGTTTCCCATGGTTTATAAATTAGATTTATTGAGAATCGATATTGATTATAAAATTATGAAATTTCCTTAAATTCCAAAGTACCAGATAAAGTCGTGTAATTTGCTTCGCTAAAAGGTTGAGATTGTCCGATGAAGACCTCTGAAATAGAAAACCCTCCTATGTCCTGCTAAAGCAAGACTTCGGAGGGTGAAGTCGGGGTGACTGGACTCGAACCAGCGGCCTCTACGTCCCGAACGTAGCGCGCTACCAACTGCGCCACACCCCGCAAATGAATTCAGGCTGACAAAATTAATAAATTTTCAGAATGCTGCAATAACTATTCTGGTCTGCTCATGGAATAAGGAAAAGACTTATCTGAAACACCACGTGTCTTATCAGGCTCCGGACCCATCCTGAATACCAGCCTTCCCCCTTTCTGAAGCTCATCATGTTTTATGTAGTTCCTGTCGAGAGTATTGCCATTCAGAGTTATGGACTGAATATAAACATTCCCGTTATTATTTCCCGGAGCTTCGATGACAAGCTTCCTGCCGTTTTCAAAATTAAGAGTAGCCTTCTTAAACAGCGGTGAGCCGAAAACGTATTGGTCTGTTCCTGGAGTCACCGGATAGAATCCCAGGGCCGAAAAGACATACCATGCTGAAGTCTGCCCGTTATCTTCATCCCCGCAATAACCATCAGGCGTGTAATTGTAAAGCTTATCAAGCACTTCCCTCACATGGTATTGAGCCTTCCATGGCTCCCCGGCATAATTATAAAGGTAGATCATATGCTGTATCGGCTGGTTGCCATGTGCATAATTGCCCATGTTCATGATCTGCATTTCCCGTATTTCATGGATCACTACACCATAATACGAATAATCGAACAATGGCGGCACAGTAAAAACAGAATCGAGCTTTGAAATGAATCTTTCTTTACCTCCCATCAGGTCGACAAGTCCGGCGATATCCTGGAAAACGCTCCATGTATAGTGCCAGCTGTTTCCCTCGGTGAAGGCATCTCCCCACTTGTACGGGCTGAATGGCGACTGGAAGGTGCCATCGGTATTCCTTCCGCGCATAAGCTTTCTTCCGGGATCAAAGACATTTCTATAATTCATGGCCCTCTTACCAAAGAGATCTGTCTCTGACTGCGGACGCCTCAGAACTTTTGACAGTTTGCTGATACAGAAATCTGCATAGGCATACTCGAGAGTCCGTGCGACATTCTCATTAATACCGACATCGTAAGGTATATAACCAAGTGTATTATAGTATTTTACACCAAGCCTTCCAACTGAGCTCAAGGGCCCTGTGCTGTCGCTGTTTTTCAGGATCGCCTGGTAAAGAGTTTCTATATCATACCCCCTGATCCCTTTCAGGTAGGAATCGGCAATTATGGAAGCTGAATTCGATCCTATCATGCAATCCCTATGCCCCGGACTTGCCCACTCAGGCAGCCATCCGCTCTCTTTGTAAGTATTCACAAGCCCTTCCATGATCTTGCTGTTCATGTCAGGGTACATAAGGGTTGTAAACGGGAAAAGAGCCCTGAAGGTATCCCAGAATCCATTGTCGGTGAACATGTATCCCGGCAGTACCTCGCCACTATAGGGGCTATAGTGAACCACTTTTTTCTCATCATTTATTTCATAGAAGCCGCGCGGAAAGAGAAGCATTCTGTAAAGACATGAATAGAATGTCCTTTGCTGGTCAAGAGTGCCCCCTTCAACCTTTATCCTGCCCAGCTTACTGTTCCAGGCAGCCTTTGCTTCCGTTCTGACCTGATCAAAGCTCTTCCCCCCGGTTTCTCTCTTTAGGTTCACTTCAGCCTGTTCGGGACTAATAAAGGACGATGCCAGGTAAACATTAAGTACTTCACCTTTCCCTGTTTTGAAGCCGATAACGGCACCAGCATGATTGCATTCTTCACTTAAACTATTGATATTCAGTGTATCGCCATGCCATGTATGAGCCGAAGAAAATTCCTTATCAAAGACAGCAACAAAATAGTTGTGGAAATTTCCAGGCACTCCTCCGTGGTTGTTCCTGCAATAACCGATGATTTTTTGTTCCGAAGGAATAATTCTTACCATTGAACCTTTATTGAAAGCATCAAGAAGAATGAATGATGAATCACTTTCCGGGAAGGTAAACCTGAAAATAGCAGCCCTTTCAGTCGGAGTAACTTCTGCTTTCACATCATAATCGGCCAGGTAAACGCTATAATAGTATGGCTTCACGACTTCAGCCTTGTGGGAGAACCAGGATGCCCTGTCTTCTTCCCTCAGCTTGATCTTTCCAGTCTCCGCCATTAGTGAAAAAGCAGCATAGTCATTGATCCAGGGACTTGGCTGATGGGTCTGTTTAATGCCCATTATTTTGTTGTCATTGTAGGTATAGGCCCAGCCGTTGCCCATTACTCGTGTCTGCGGCGTCCAGAAATTTAATCCCCATGGCAGCGCTATTGCAGGATATGTGTTGCCATGTGAAAGCTTGTATTCTGAATCAGTACCCATCAAAGGATTTACCAGGTCTACCGGATCAAAACTTGTCACCGAACCTTTATCTGAACAACCGGTGGCCATCCATACCAGGAATGCCGGCAGTATTGTTAATAATTTAACAGATCCGCTTTTAATCTTTAAAATCACCATAAAAATCTCATGTAAAAACCTTGGTAAATCTTTGTGTCTTTATGTCTTAGTGGCAAACTTTTATTGCCACTAAGGAACAAAGGCACCAAGTTGCACCAAATATTTAGCTATATTATTTTCAAGTTAACCAACCTGTCAAACACTTTCTCGGGCGTCAGCCAGTTCATGCAGGCAAGATCGCCCCTGCGGCATTCCCCTTTGCCATAGATAGTGCAGGGCCTGCAGGTAAGCTCCTCGGGGGGTATCCTGATAGCCATATTATCAGGCTGCTTCCATGCGCCAAAGCCTGTAAGCGGATCTGTTCCCCCCCATATAGAAATTACCTTCGTACCGGTAAGTGCCGCCATATGCATATTCGATGAATCCATCGAGATCATGAAATTAAGCTTGCTCATCAATGCAAGTTCTCCAGCCAGGCCTAAATTTCCGGTAACAAGGAATGAACCGGGCACCTGCATCCTGAAATTCTTAAGTCTTTCAAGCTCATCATAGCCTCCGAAGAGCCAGATTTTTACATTATGTCTTGCAGAGATCATTTCGAGCAGCTTTTTCATATTCTCCTCCGGCCATATTTTAAGCTTATGCTTTGCATATGGAGCTACGCCAATATTAAATTCACCTGCTTTCAACTGCAGGCAGGAGATCTCTGAAAAGCCTACCTGAGTTGGAATAATGCATGGCGGGTCGAAAGGTGATATGGGATATCCTGCTTCTGCAAAAACATCACAATACCTTAAAACAGAATGTTTTAGCCCTGTCTTTATTTTTCCATTAATGACTCTTTTTTTATCATGCCTGCCTTTATTGATAACATAAACCGGTACGCCTGATAATCTGAAAAGCTGTCGTAATATCTTTGATCTCAGCACATCATGAAGATCAACAATGCAATCCACACCTGTTTTTTCCAGATCATGGTGCATTCTGAATATTCCCGGAAGCCCCTTGTGATTCTTCTCAAAATCAGGAAAAAAAAGTTTAACACCACTGATTGAGTAAAAAAATGACTCAAAAGGCCGGCGCGTCACTATTGTAATTTCAACCTCGGGATATTGCTTCCTCATACCTAGAATTACAGGAGTTAAAAGAGCTACATCGCCCATGGCTGATGTCCTGATGACAAGTAGGTGCATCTTAGTATTTTTCGTAAGATTTTTCCTCGAACAAACCTGAAGCTGTCCTGATATTGATCTCTTTCTTTATTTCAGCCCTTTTATCATTTTTAAAGTAAACCAAACGGGCCGTTGATATAAAATCTTTTCCGAAATCCTGTTCCCGCTCAAGATCGCGGATATGATCCTCAATATCCCATAATTCGCAATTCACATCATAAAGGGATTTAAATAAAGGATCTGCAATACTCATTATCGATGTTGTGACCTTTACTAGATTGTCATATTCCTTCTTCAGATTCTTAAGTTTAGATGCATCCTTTATGCGTTCGAGCTTTATCTGTAAAATTGTGAGCTTATCTATTATTTCGCCGTTTGAAACTTCTATTTTCATAATCAACTATTTGATAATCCAAAAGTAGTATCTTTCTTCTTCCACTTTTTACTTTTATCTTTTTACTTTTATCTTTTGTCTTAATTAGTACGGATCGACATCAATTGCAATTTTAAGTGCTCCTGCTCCTTTCATCTTTTCAAGCTTTGCTATTGATTCGAGTATCATTGCCTTTGCTTTTGCCAGCGGTTTCTCCTTTTCAATCTTGATTAGCAAAGTTTTTATGAACCACAGCTGAACCTGCGAGATCACAGGAAATTCAGGTCCTAGCACTCTTTTGCCAAAAGCTTTTTTGAGATCGTCGCCAAGGAGACCAGTATAATGATTGAGTAAAACACGCTCTTTATGCTTAACAGTGATTCGGATCATCCTGCAAAAGGGAGGATAGCTGAATACCCTGCGTTCCTCAGCCTGAAGCTTGTATAATCCCTCATAATCGTGCCTTAGAACCAGCCTGATTATTTTATTTGATGGATCGGAAGTCTGAATTACGACCTTCCCCAGCTTTTTTCTCCTGCCGGCTCTTCCGCTTACCTGCTCCATAAGCTGGAAGCTTCTTTCGTGAGCCCTGAAATCGGGATAATTCATCATATTGTCTGCGTTAAGGATCCCGACAACAGTAAGATTTTCAAAATCTAATCCCTTTGATATCATTTGTGTTCCTATAAGGATGTCGATCCGATGCTCTTCGAATGCTTTTATGATCTTAGAAAAAGAGTTTTTGTTCCTGGTTGTATCCTGGTCCATCCTTCCTGTAACGGCTGCCGGGAAGACGATCTTTATTTCATCTTCGATCTTTTCAGTGCCGAATCCCCTTGTTGCAAGGCCTGTTGATCCGCAACTGCTGCATTTTGAAGGTACGGGAGTGTTATACCCGCAATAATGGCAAACCAGTTTATTAATTCCCTTATGATATGTCAGGTTTACAGCGCATTGAACGCATACGGGTATCCAGCCGCATTCCGGACATTCAATATAAGGGGAGTATCCTCTTCTATTCTGAAAAAGAATTACCTGTTCGTTATGGCCTAGGGCATCATCGACAGCATGAAGCAATTCAGGAGTGAAATGAGAGACCATTTGTTTTTTTCTATATGCTTCACGGGTGTTAGCTATGATCATGGTGGGTAGATTTATCTTGCCAAATCTTTCCTTGATGGTCTCTAAACCATATTTCCCGATTAAAGCATTATGATAACTCTCAATGGAAGGAGAGGCTGACCCCAGAATTGTTTTTGCTCCATGAATGGCAGCAAGCATTATTGCCGAGTCACGCCCATGGTAACGGGGAGCAGGATCATGCTGTTTATATGACCCGTCATGCTCCTCATCAACGATCACCAGTCCCAGGTTGCTGAAAGGAAGGAAAAGTGAGGATCTTACTCCGAGAATAAGCCTGTAACCTGTTTCGGGATTATCTTCAGCAACCTTTTCCCATATCTCAACTTTCTCCTGCTCATTGAATCGTGAATGATATACCCCCGTAACCTTTCCAAAATGTTTCTGCAGCCTTCTTATTATCTGGGTTGTAAGGGCAATTTCCGGCAGCATGTAGAGTACTTGTTTACCAAGCTTTAGCTGCTCTTCAATCAGGTGGATATAGATTTCAGTTTTCCCGCTTGACGTCACTCCATGAAGTAAAACAACCTCATTCGAGTTAAATTTATTTTGAATAGATTTATAAGCAATCTGCTGGGTTTCACTAAGTTTGCTGAGTGGCTTCCTTTCATTATCATGTTCATTCAACCTCGTTACTTTAAGTGAAACAGAAGAGAGTATTCCTTTGCGTATAAGAGCATCAATAATCGCAGGCGATGCAGAAGATTTCTTTACCAGCAGGGATAGCCGCACCGCTTTAATTTCAGAAGTTGAGTCAAAATCAGTCAGATGCAAGTATGCCGATAAAGCCTGCTCCTGTTTGGGTGCTTTTTTGAGCTTATCAAGGATATCATTAAGCTCCTTATCGCTGAAATGGCAGGCCAGCTCAATAAATCTCTCTTCATGCGGTTTGTATCTGTCAATAACAGGCGAAGATATTACTCCTTCCGGGAGCAGTATTGAAGGCAATGCAGCGTTCATAACTTCACCTTCTGAACACATATAATAATCTGACATCCAGTGCCATAATTTCAATTGTTTATCATTCACTATCTGCAACTTGTCAGAGAGTTCCATTATTGGTCTGATGTTCTTCAGTCCCGGATCTTCATTATGGAGCCTTGCAGCAATTCCGGAATACAATTTCCTGTTTCCCAGTTGAACCAGAACCCTGGTACCAGGAATTATCGATCTACTCAGATTATCCGGAATGATGTAAGTGAATCGTCGTCTTACAGCAACAGGCAGAATTATATCGGCAAAGCGAAAGGGCATATAATAAAGTTATATGCAAAATAAGAAGAAAAAAGGAGATTATTACTCTGACTTAATGAATGACGACATCACCGTGATCAGGTGTTCTTTCCTGATAGGCTTTATAAGACATGCATCACAACCTGCTTCAATAATTATATCCTTGTCGTCTTCGAAGATAAAAGCTGTCTGTGCAATTATCGGCAGATCCTTCCTGATCTTCCTGATCAGTTTAGTTGTTTCGATGCCATTCATTTCGGGCATTTGCATGTCAAGAAGAACGACGTCTATATCCGGAGTAGTACTTATAATTTCAATGGCTTCAGGACCTGAACGGGCCATTATTACTTTGATCCCGCTATCAATCAGTATTCGGTTAAGGTAAATAAGAACGTCTTTATTGTCATCTACAAGCAAGCATTTTTTTGTTCCCCAATTTACCTTTGCAATTATAGGGTTCTTGAACATATCCTTGAGCTTAGCCATGGTGCTTCCTGCAGGCCTGTAGGGTATTGAAAAGCTGAATTCGGAACCTATCCCTTTTTCTGACTGAACAGATATATGACCCCCCATTCTTTCGACAACTTCCTTAGCCAGTGTCAGTCCTATTCCCAGTCCTTCAAAAGGACGATGGTGACCATCGCTTTCCTGGCGGAACTCTTTAAATATGCGGTTCAGGTTCTCCTTTTTAATTCCGATCCCGGTATCTCTGATCTTGAAAACAAGGTTCTCATTTTCCCTTGAATATAAAAATTCTATTGAACCGTCGAGTGTAAATTTTACTGCATTGTCCATAAGGTGATTCAGGACCCTTTTAAGCCATATTTTATCTGTGAATACCAGGTCTACATTATCTTCAAACTGGTTTTTTACATTAAGGATAATTGATTTATCATTCCTTTTGATAACCTGGCGTACTTCATCAATTACCTCATTAACAATTGCATTGACTGAGGCCTCTTCGTAGGTTATCTCAATCTGAGAACTTTCAAGCCTGGAAAGATCGATTATGTCGCCAATGATCTGAAGAAGTTTTTCACTGTTATGGTTAATGTGTTCAATGTACTCTATCTTCAATTCCGGAGTTATATCATTCGAGAGCAAAAGGTTTGAGAATCCGACTACGCTGTTCAGTGGAGTCCTGATTTCATGTGAAATATTAGCAAGGAAGCTGGATTTCAGCCTGTTGCTGGTTTCAACCTCAATATTAGCTTTGACAAGTTCTTCGTGCACCTGCTTCATTTTGGTGATATCTCTCGAAACTGTCAAAGCTCCGATAATAATTCCATTTTCATCTTTTACGGTTACTGATTTTGTCAGGAGGGTTATGTAATGGCCATCTTTGTGAAAAAGCCTCAGTTCACTTTCATGAAAACCCTTATTCTTCAATGCTTCCAGCCTTTCAGACGGGTATCCAATATCATCCGGGTGAATAAATACAGCAGTATCAACTGAATAATACGAATCTTTATCAAATCCGATTAATGAATAGAAGGCCTTATTGGCAAATTTCAGATTCCATTCATGATCGAAAAAGGATATACCGTCATCGGCCGACTCGATCAGAATTTTAGAAAACTTGTCAGTCTCCAGGGATTCCTGTGTAATGTTATCCTTCTTCATTGCCAGTTCATGATTTGAACCAACAAGATTCTTGTTTATTTCCTCAATCAGCTTGTTTCTCTGTATCAGCTCAAGGTTAGCTTTTTTTAGTTTTGAAGAAAGAATAACTATAACTACGCAAATAATTATCAATGCCACCAGGGCAGTTAAAATGAAATTCAGAAAACCTCTTGAAAGAACAAGCGCTGAACTAGGTGGAGGCAGAGTTATCGATGAAGGAATGATTTTCATTCCAAAAGAACTGAATGAAAATACTAATACTGCCAGCAATAGGATTAAATAATGCCGCTTAATGCCATGCATTAATTTATTATTCTCGCACGTTCTTCTGGTCATTCAAAAAAATAAATAATATTCCCCCTGGAATGATTTCAACAGGATTCCGGAGTAAATATATACATTCATATGGTTAAAATTCCTGATTAATATCTTAAAAAATATTAAATTGCAAACAGTTAAAAGGCTTTTGGGAGGTAATATTCTATGAGCAGAGATCAGTCATTATCCGGCGGGAGAAAATACAGTAATGATGAAATAACCGTCTACTGGAAGCCTTCAGCATGTATTCATGCATCATATTGCTACCGTGAATTATTAGAGGTTTTTGATCCGGGAAGAAGACCATGGGTTGATATGAAAGGAGCATCAACTGAGAAGATCATTGAGACTGTAAACATGTGTCCGACTGAAGCTCTTACCTGGAAATGGAATGAGGAGGCTAAAAATCAGCCTGTTGGCAGCGACCAGTCAAATCACATCAGATTCAGAAGGCCGGAATTGTTAGCACAGGACGCAAATGCTCCTGAAGAAAATCCTGTTACCATTAAAATAATGAATGACGGACCTATAGTTTTAAAAGGTGATTTCAGCCTTGCTTATAGCGGAATCAATAAAGATTTCAGGGAAGGCATTGTCTCAATTTGCAGATGCGGGGCAAGCGAGCATCAGCCATTTTGCGACGGGCACCACAGGAAGATCGGTTTTATCGGATAAATACATGAGATGGAAGAAATTAAATCAGGAAAATCAAAGACGATAATTGAGGTTATCGATTCCGGCCCTCTGAAAATAACCGGTAATATTGTTTTAAAAGATTTCAAAAGGGATAAAGAAATCCCGATGGGAGAGGTTTTGCTCTGCAGGTGCGGTAAATCTTCAGATAAGCCTTTTTGCGACGGTTCACATAAAAACAAATAGCCTTTTACCTGGCGACAACATGAAAGCAGCCCTGTTTTATTTCATAAGTCGCCCAGCATTTCTTTTCATCCCTAAGCTGCCAGATGATCTGGGCCAGTGCCTCCTTTAGGAAGTATTTATCGCAATCCGTTAAAAACCATTTTGGCGATGAGAACCTGACATAGCTTATATCAAATGTATTTCCATAAAAGTGGGGAGAATTGACTGATGCATTTGAATTGAATTTCCTCAGCCTTATAAGTATCTCGGTCGTCCGGGTCATTGAAGTTATCTTAAAATCAGACCCTCGCAACCCAGTGGAAGAAACCTTTTCTCTGAATCTTTTTCCTATCTCCCTTAAAAGGACTTTACCTTCTTTGGTAAGGTATGGATAGCTGTATGAAAGATCTTCCACTTCATAGCCTCTCCCATCTCTTATCCTGAAGAGCTCTCCCCCGTGCACTTTCTTCAGGAGTTCTCTTTTATTGCTGCACCTGCTTATCCCTGAGGCACTTGCTTCCCCGATATAATCTGGCAGCATATCCTTGAGTCTCCGGCTATAAGTGGCCTGATTGTATGAAATACAGCCCGAACCTATTTTATTGTTAATATAATAACGGAAGCCTTTATTGACATCCCCCGGGCTATAGACGAAGATAATTGTTAAAACGATGAAAACCAGGGTCAATGATATGACCACATATCCTAAAGGCTTAATCTTGATTCTTTTAGACACCAAGTACCTCCCTTACCTTCCCGGCAGCCTCATTGAATGAAATGGCTGAATAAACTGAAAGACCTGATTCATCAATTATCTTTTTAGCCTCTTCAGCATTTGTTCCCTGGAGCCTTACTATAACGGGAACACTGATTTTGCCAGTTGCCTTGTAAGCTTCAACAACTCCGTTTGCCACCCTGTCGCATCTGACTATTCCTCCGAAGATATTTATAAGAATAGCTTTGACAGCCGGGTCTTTAAGGATGATCCTGAATCCTGCCTCAACGGTTTTGGCATTTGCGTTGCCACCGACGTCGAGGAAATTGGCAGGTGAGCCGCCAGATAATTTTATGATATCCATAGTTGCCATTGCAAGTCCGGCTCCATTTACCATGCAGCCTACATTACCGTCGAGCTTGACAAAATTCAGGTTATAGCTTCCGGCTTCCACCTCTATCGGATCTTCTTCTGAAATATCTCTCATTTCAGCCAGTTCAGGATGACGGAAAAGGGCATTGTCGTCGAGTACTATCTTGCAGTCAACGGCCAGTATCCTATCGTCGCTGGTTTTAAGAACGGGGTTTATTTCCAGAAGCTGAGCGTCGCAGCCTACAAAAGTTTCATAAATACCATCCAGAAATTTCAGCATTCTATTAAAGGAATCTCCTGAAAGACCAAGGTTGAATGCGATATTGCGGCACTGAAAAGGCAGCAGGCCTACAGACGGGTTGATCTCTTCAGTAAAAATGCGATCAGGTGTTTTAGCAGCGACCTCTTCAATCGACATTCCGCCGTCGGGAGAGTACATCAGTGTGAACCGGCCTTTATCGCGGTTCAGAAGCAAGCTTACATAAAACTCCCTGATGTCTGTTTCCCCCTTATAATATACATCCTGCGCGATAAGCACCCTATTGACCTTCTTACCTTCCGGGCCGGTCTGTGGAGTAATAAGTTGCATCCCGATCATTTTTGCAGCCAGCATACCTGCCTCTTCAAAAGATTTGGCAAGCTTTACACCGCCTCCTTTTCCACGTCCTCCGGCATGTATTTGTGCTTTTACAACGAAATATTCAGAGCCGAATTTTTCCCTGAGCTGCTTTGCTGCCATAACAGCCTGATCGGGAGTTTCAGCAACAAAGCCCTCCTGAATATCGACATTATATGCCCTAAGCAATGATTTACCCTGAAATTCGTGAATATTCATTGTCGGAATGTTTTAGTTAGATATTATCAATGGCGAATGTGGAATTCGGTAAATACAAAATAAAAGTAATAAAAGGATTTTTTGGTTATTTTCGCACAAAAAAGAATGCGCAAACTTAAAAATAGCGAACTCGGAAGAAAAAGTGTTGACCAGTTCAGAAGATCAGATAAATCGCCTTTTGTCATTGTCCTTGATAATATCAGGAGCTTTAGCAACGTGGGCTCAGTTTTCAGAACTGCCGATGCTTTTCTTACGGAATGTATTTATCTGTGCGGGATAACAGCTGTACCGCCTAACCGTGAGATCCAGAAAACTGCACTTGGAGCTACTGAATCAGTTACCTGGAAATATTTTAAGGAGACCATGGATGCTGTAATGGAATTAAAATCGAAGGGATACATGATTGTGGGTATTGAACAAGCAGAAGGGGCAATCAGATTAGGAGATTTTGTGGTAAAGGATGGTTTAAAATATGCCTTTGTCTTCGGACATGAAGTAAATGGCGTTAACCAGGATATCATTAATGTATGCGATTATGTAATTGAGATCCCGCAGTTTGGTACTAAGCATTCATTCAATATTGCAGTAAGTGCGGGGATTGTGTTGTGGGAATTGAACAGGAAATGTAAATACCAATAAAAAAGCCGCCCTTGAGAGGCGGCTTTTTTTATTAATATACTTTATTACTGAACTGTCGATTTGAATGTATCGTCATTCCAGTATTTAGCAAGTTCGAGGTCAGTTTTTGCATAAGCTTTCCAGTCAGCATTGAATCCAACAGCTTCGCGAAGACCGTTCAGCATAT
>Ga0224525_1000834_pt1 | contig 12557 bp, 12 predicted proteins | sample CFST100metaG_FD_179874 | JGI IMG/M metagenome (GOLD analysis project Ga0224525, IMG submission 179874) | Peat soil microbial communities from Stordalen Mire, Sweden - C.F.S.T100 | ecosystem: Environmental > Terrestrial > Soil > Wetlands > Peat | place: Sweden: Norrbotten County, Stordalen Mire...
GGGCTGGCAGTGTCTTCGGTGGACAGGGCGGGCCCAAAGTGAAGGTCGAGACGCAGAAAAAAGTGAATCTTTCTGCTGGTGTCGCGGTCGGCTTGCTGGTTCAGAAGACAGCGCCCGTATATCCGCCTCTCGCCAAGTCTGCTCGCGTTTCCGGCACGGTGGTGCTTCAGGCCACGATCTCCAGAAACGGATCGGTTGGGAATCTCCGGGTTGTCAGTGGCCCGGCCATGTTGCGGCAGTCCGCGTTGAATGCTGTGAAGAGCTGGCGCTTCAGACCCTACTTGCTTGACGGCGAACCAGTGGAAGTGGATACCACGGTGAATGTGAATTTTGCTTTGGCGCAGTGATGAGTTCTATGTTATCTTCACGATTTACGCGGGCAGTAGGTAAGATGGGCAAGGGGATAAGTATCCGTTGCCGGTGAAAGGTCGAACGTGGAACTCCCGAATCTGGAAAAGTACAAAGCAGAAATACACCGGACTCTGATTTCCAAGCTGGATCTGGAGAAGCTGTCGCGCGCGAACTCCAGCCAGGCGCGCCAGGCCGTGGCTGGCATTGTCAAGGAGATCATTGCCGACCAGCGCGTGCCGTTGAACTTCGATGAGCAGGAAAAGATTCAGGCGGATCTGCTGGACGAAGTTTTCGGCCTGGGTCCACTGGAACCCCTGCTGAGAGATCCAAAGATCTCAGATATTCTGGTCAACAATAAGGATCATGTCTTCATAGAAAAGGGTGGCCTGCTGCAGAGGGTCGATACGACCTTTCGCGATGACCGCCATCTGCTGCAGATCATTGACCGCATCGTCTCGCGCGTGGGCCGCAGGGTGGATGAGTCGTCGCCGATGGTGGATGCCCGGCTGGCCGATGGCTCCCGTGTCAATGCCATTATTCCTCCGCTGGCGCTTGATGGACCGTCGCTGTCCATCCGGCGATTTGGCACCGGACCGCTGGCCGCCAATCAACTGGTTCAACTCAAGAGCGTTTCTCCGGAAATGATGGAGGTGCTTGCCTCCGCGGTGAAAGCCCGCATCAGCATTCTCATCGCGGGCGGCACGGGCGCCGGCAAGACCACCTTCCTGAATATTCTGTCGCAGTATATTCCGCGCAATGAGCGCCTTGTCACCATCGAAGACGCGGCTGAGCTGCGCCTGGCCCAGGAAGACATCGTGCGCCTGGAAACCCGTCCGCCCAACATCGAAGGGCTGGGGGCAATTAAACAGCGTCAACTGTTGATTAACTGCCTGCGTATGCGCCCCGACCGTATCATCATGGGCGAGGTGCGTGGAGAAGAAGCTTTTGATATGTTACAGGCCATGAATACAGGGCACGAAGGCTCGATGACCACGATTCACGCCAATACGCCTCGCGATGCCATTTCCAGGCTCGAATCGATGGTCCTGATGGGCAATATGAATATGTCGGAAAAATCTCTTCGCCAGCAGATAGCCTCAGCCATTACTATCATTGTTCAGGCTGCTCGCATGAGCGATGGCACCCGCAAGGTCATCAGTATTTCCGAGATTACCGGCATGGAAGAGAGTGTTATCAGCATGCAGGAGATATTTAATTTCACCAGAAAAGGGATCGGGCCTGATGGCAGGGTCATTGGCGTATTTCAGCCAACCCGTATCCGTCCCAGATTCCTCGAAAAGCTTCGCGTTTCGGGCATTGTCCTGCCGCCTGCGATTTTCGAGCATGAAACGCCGGTCAACTGAGTAGAAAGGGGGAAACGGATATGGGGCTGATTGTACTGCTGGTATTCCTGGGCGTTTTTGCGGTTGTTGCCCTGTTGTTTATCGCCATCGGAGGCAGTGCCTCTAAGCAGGCGAAGCAGGTCCATGACACGCTGGACTCAGCCCTGGCCACCGATACCCCCGTAGAACGCAGTCAGGCCGTCAATCTTCGCAAACAAGAGGAACTTAGCGGCATCCCCTGGCTTAACCGCAAGCTGTTGCATTTTGAATTGACGCCGCATCTTCAGAGTCTGCTTTATCAGGCGGATCTCAAATGGACTCCAGGGCGCCTGCTTGCCATTTGCGGAGCGTGTTTTGCGGTTGGAGCCACTCTGATTTTCTGGCGCCTCAGCTCGATTCCGTTGGCTTTTCTGGGCGGGCTGCTATGCAGCGCGGCGCCATTTGGACTGGTGATGTTCAAGCGCGGAAAGCGGCTTGACCGGTTTCAGGAACTACTGCCGGAGGCGCTGGATTTGATGGTGAATGCCATGCGGGCCGGGCACAGTCTTATCGCCGCGATGGGTTCGGTGGCCCGTGAATGCGCCGACCCGGTTGGCTGCGAATTCAAGACATGTTTTGAAGAGCAGAATTATGGCCTTGAGCTGAAGACGGCCTTGGACAACATGGTCAATCGTGTTCCGCTTCAGGATCTCCGCATTGTGTCGACCGCGATCATGATTCAGAGGGAGAGTGGAGGAAATCTGGCGGAAGTTATCGACAAGACCTCTCATGTTATCCGGGAGAGGTTCCGGCTCAAGCGGCAAGTCGCAACGCACACGGCCCAGGGGCGCATGACAGGCTGGGTGCTTACCCTTCTTCCGGTTGCGCTGGGAGTCGCATTGTATTTCGTCAACCCCACGATGATGCGCGTTCTCTGGGAAACCAAGATAGGCGTCAAGCTGCTCTGGGTATCGGGTAGCATGATCGTGGTGGGTGGTTTGATCATCCGCAAAATCGTCAACGTGGACGTTTAGAGGTGACTGATGGCATACGCGATTATTGCTTTTTTCGTCATATTTCTGCTGCTTGTGAGCGGCGGTCTGCTCCTGTTCTATCGCGAAGCCATGTTCCAGCGCATCTCCGAAGTAATCAATCCTCATCCCAAGCCAAAATCCCTGTTGACGGCCATTCAGCAGACAGGCATTTCGATTGGCGGCGTCGTTGAGCACTTCGAGAATGTTCTGCCGAAAAGCCAGGCTGAAGTATCGGTTGCCCTGCAGAAGCTTCAGCACGCCGGCTTCCGCAATGAGTCCGCGGTCAAGCTCTTCTATGGCTCCAAAGTACTGGTTCCCATTGTGCTCGTCATTGTGGCTTTCTTCAGCGGAGCTGGTCATCTGGGAGGATTCTTCGCGTATGCCTTGGCTCTGGGCCTGGGCTTTCTCGTGCCGGATTTCTGGCTGGGCAGGAGGATTAAGGTCCGCCAAAGACGTATTCAGCGCGGTCTGCCTGATGTGCTGGACCTGCTGGTAATCTGCATCGAGGCAGGATTGAGCCTGGACCAGGCGACGGCGCGCACTTCGGTGGAATTGAGAAAGGCCCAACCGGAACTGTGCGACGAGTTATATATTGTTGTGTTGGAGCAGCGCGCTGGGCGGCCTCGTGACGATGCCTGGAAACACTTGGCGGAACGTACGGACGTGGACTGTGTGCGCAATCTCACCACCATGCTGATTCAGGCAGAGCAGTTCGGAACCAGCATTGCGAAAACTTTACGTGTTCACAGCGATACGCTCAGGACCCAGCGTGTGCAGCAGGTGGAGGAGGCAGCGGCAAAGACCACAGTCAAGTTGCTCTTCCCGCTTGTGTTCTTTATCTTTCCGTCGCTTTTTGTGGTCACTCTGGGGCCCGCGTTCATTTCCATCGCCGCATCGTTCAAGGCTCTGAATCATTAAGGGAAGGAGGAACTGCCATGAGTAGTACAGGGATTATTCAAATTGTTGCTGGTGTGCTGTTTGTTGTCGTTCTCATTGTTTTGATCCAGCGCCGCCGCACAAAGACCAAGTAGTCCGGAGTGCGCCGGTGTTCAGGAAGCGCCGTGAAGCTGTATGCGCTTGCGGAACGGCTTGTGTTATCCGAACTGGAGATCTCGCCAGATTGGCGCCCGGTGCCAGTTACGTACCGCTCAGACCGGGGGGCGAATCACGCAGGTTGCAGTAAGAAAGGGAAAGCTATGAGTAGTACGGCGATTATCCAAGTTGTTGCGGGTGTGCTGTTTGTCGTTGTTCTGATTGTCTTGATCCAGCGCCGCCGCACAAAGGTCAAGTAGCAAGGGCTTCACGGCGCCAGAGCAGTTTCATAGCCGCCGCAAGGGGCAGCGAAGAACTCAAGTGGCATTCTCCTCTCCTGGACGCCCAGCGATGGGTTTCTGTAATATGGGTGAAAAGTGGATGTCACGTTGCAGAGTGTTCACCGCACCAGGCCGGTTCAGAATTGCTTTATGGCATGATCGGAATATGTGTAGGCATTTTGAGAGCAGCGAAGAGGGGCTTTTTCTTCCACCCCAACGAGCAAAAACCGCTTGCCGGGTCCGTCGAGAAAATAGCCACTTGAGCGCGGGCTTTCACTCTACACCAATTTCGTAAATGCTCTAGGTCTCTGACAGTTTGAAGTTGTACCAACGCTGGGCGCACCGGCGTCTGTATGGACAGGCATTCGTCCGTGGGGCGGAGGTTCTGCTTGGGGAACCAGGGAAAGCACAAACTCAAGGAACGAAATGATGCTGTCAGAGACCTGGAGCGAAACCTGAGTCAATGTACCTTTGTTAAGAATCTGCCGTATGGCTTCGCTCCAGAGCGGCTCCAGAGTAGGTATATCCTTTCTGGCCCGTTGCATGGTTACCGGTCTTTTAGGCCGCGTCAATTCGAGTTTTTGGCTTTTGGGGCACAGCAATCCTGGAACCGCTCTGGCGCCGCCGTAAGGTTGGGCAAGTTTTGCTTGCCGGCGCGATCCTCCAGACGGCCGGTACAGTCTAGAGCAAAACCAGAGTTAATGTGCCCTGATGAGTTAAGCACCCGGTCGCCGCTCCCTGTTGGTCGCGTCGACTTGAGGGCTGTGGTTTCTGGGTACAGTGACTCTGGTTTTGCTGTATGGACGATAAACCCTCGGTGTGTTCCACTCCGGCAGCGGGCAGGGTCAGGCGCGTCTGTAAGCGGTTTTTAGGCAGGTAACCGAGTGGCCTATGCGGCGCCGGCCATGAGGTCTTTTCCCCCGTTTGGCGCTCCCATTGATAAGAACTTGCTGATGGCTGCTTCTAAGTCTCTGACCGGATGAAGAAGTTTCTTTGAGTTCGTGGTTTCCCACATCTCAAAATCGAGATGTGGGGCACCCAGCACAGGTACAAAATCAAGCGGTCAGAGACCGAGAGCGAAACCAGAATAGGCGTGCCCTAGTGAGCTATGCGTCAGGTTGCCGCTCCTTGGTGGTCGCGTCGACTTGAGGGTTGCGGTTTCTGGGTGCTCTAATTCTGGTTTCGCTATAACGGAAGAGGTTGAGCAGGCCGCCTAAGTTGCGGGCTGCACAGGGTTGACGTTTCCTCGCTGGATGCCGGAGGTCAAATGGAATTACGACGACTTTGCGCATACAACCAGACTCGTGAATGCTTTCTCGGCCTGGAGGTTGCTGCCGCCGATCTCCCATACGCGGGCGTTGCCAATCTGCTAGGGGAGATGGCGCTCAAGTCTGGAGAAGGTCTCTGGATCGCGCCGTTCAGAGGAATTCCCGAGACGAACATTCGGGACCCGCTCGATCTGATTTATTTGGATCAAGATTGCCGGGTTATTGAAGCTGTCGAGTCATTTCCTACATTCCGCGTTACCTCTTCGAGCCCTCAGGTCGCCAGTGTTTTGGCGTTGCCAACGCATTCCATCTACTCGTCGCAGACACAGCAGGGAGATCAAATGGTGCTCTGTGTGGCGGAGGAGATGCAGCGCCGCCTGGAGAGATTTTCCGGCTTGAATGGCGTTTCCGGAGTCGTGCGAAATGCAGCGATTTTGAGGGCTATGCCGCTTTGGAGCGGCGGCCTTGATCTGACGGATACAGAAAATCGCCCGGAGAAGAATAGCTTCCCATCCGGGCAACCGCAGGAACAAGTCTATGAAATGGACTTGGCCGGACCAGGAATGAAGGCTATCAAACAGCCAAGGAACTGGTTGGAGCGCTGGTGGTCTCCAGATCCGAGAAAGGCCCCGGATCTGAGGACGTCTCCAAGGGAGACGTTACCCGGAGTGGCGGCATATTACTGGACCGGAACCGTCTCGCAGGCCCATACCGTCAAAGATATTAGCTCGACTGGCTTGTATGTGATGACGGAGGAACGCTGGTATCCGGGAACCCTGATTCTGATGACGCTTCAAGCTGACGGTCGTCAGGAAGGCGAGGAGCATTCGATTGCCGTGCACTCAAGGGCTGTGCGCTGGGGCAACGACGGCGTCGGCCTTCAGTTCATCCCTGAAGAGGCTTCGGCCGCTAGCCGGGGAACGAGTCCTCTGGCGCATGGCGTGGACAAGAATGAATTGGATCAATTCCTCTCGCTGTTTCGCAAGAGCAAAAGTTAGAGCGGTTCCAGGATTGCTGTACCCCGAAACCAAAAGGCCCAAGTTGACGCGACCAACAGGGAGCGGCAACCTTGCAACAGGCCAGAAAGGGTATACCTATCTTGGAACCGCTCTAAGGCGCGCCTCTGATGGAGCGGAGGACCGTTCTTCAATCCTGTATTTCAGGAATAATCAGCAGCACTTCCACCCTGACATTTTGCCCATTCTGTGTCGCCGGCCTGAATTGCCACTCGGCAAGAGAACTGAGTACAAACTTCGCCTGCGCGAACTGTGGAGGAAAGGCGATGGCCAGCGCTTCAAAGCGGCCAGCCTGATTCACAAACCCGTGAACCATGAGCGCGTCGGCATCGATTGTGCCGGGAGCGATGTTGGGCCGCACGATGCTGTAGGGCCAAGGCGCTTCAATGTGCCCGGCGCTTCCCGCCGCGTTGGAGCGTGGAAGCGAGTATTGCAGTATCCAGCTCTTAGCAAGGCCCACGTGGAGATAGACGGTATAGGACATTCGTCCATTCCATAGCTCGGCGGTTTCCGGATATTTTTCCGCCAGCGAAGAGCCGAGCACCACGGCTCCGAATTGGCCCTCCTTCTGTCGCGTAATATGAACCGTCGAAAACTGTCCACCCTGTCCGAAACCAGGTTTGGAGCCTTGGCCGGAGGCGACTGACGAGCTTGCGGAGGAACTCGAGTGTTGTCCCGCAGCCGCGCCACCGGCCTTGCCGGACGCGTTGCCATGTCCCTGCCCCGCCTGCGATGAATTTTTGGCCTGCCCCTGCATCAGTGTCCCGCGCGAATTGGACGAGGCCGTCTGGTTTACGGGAGGCAACGTGACGATTCCCTTTGCCATGCGCGTATTGGAAAGCGACATCACTGTGGCGGAGGTGGATTTCGCGGAGCCAGCCGCAGTGGTGATGGGAGCTGGCGGCGATGGCTTGGGGCCGCGAAGAACCATCGGCGAACTCGTGCGGGGAAGAAAATGCTGGATCATCGCAGGCAGTTTCGCGGCAGGGATAGCAACATCCGCCAGAAGCACTTCCTCGCTGGGCTTCTGCATGGAAGGCTTCACGTCGGCGACGGGTGGCGTCTGCGGCACGGGCGCGACAATCTTTTTGGCGGGAGCATTCGCCGCGTTCCAAATTACGACAGAGGGCAGGGGAATTTCAACAGGAAGAGTTACGGGCTTGGGAACATCGGGTTGCACCAGCGTTTGGCGCGCTGGCATGGCCCGCTCAACCTGCTGCATAAGCTGCTCCTGCTGCGCATCCTCGCTTCCGCTGGGCGCGGGCGCATGGGGCAGGGAATCCGAGTGGTAATCCTTAACCGCGCTCGCGGCGGCCTTTTCCATTTCAGTATCCAGGGATTCCAGATCCAGATCACGCACAGAGTATCGCGCGGAGAGATCTGTTGGCTTTATCTTCGGCGCGGACATAACTCCTAACAGCAGCAATCCAGCCACCACGCCATGCGCCAAAATCGAAAACACAAAGGAATATGGTTTCTGGTTCAACTCCGGCTGAGCCGAGAAGAGCGTTATCGTAGGAGAATATCTCATAAATTGATAAATTTCTCCCTCGTGCCGTCAGTATTTTCACAGTCGAGGTTTCATCTCGGATATTTTCAGTTAGACAAACACTGGAAAAGCGCTATTGTCCCTTTCCAGAATTCGATTATAATCTCTCCAGAATCTTTGATGGCTGGGTTTGGGCCCATGACTCTCTTGATACCTTCTGTTTACGCAACGTCTCTTCCATGCGTTGCGGAGTTGCTCCATGGGAATACACTGAACACGCATTTTGATCTTGTCTGGCAATATATCTGCTCGACACCTGTTTCGGCGTAGAATCGGATGGGTTTCCTTGAGGAGGTAATTGCCGCAAGGGACAGAAAGGCGGAGCTGGCGAGGTAGCCAGTTCAAACGGGCTTCCAAATGAACCGAAGACTACTCACAGTCCTCCTTGTTGCTTTCTTTATTGCGGCTATATGCACCTTCTTTGTCTATCGCCTGGTTAGCGGTCGCGTGGCGGCGGGGCAGCCAGTGGCGACGACGAATGTGGTCGCAGCTAAGACGGACATCAAGCTCGGAACGATACTTACCGGAGATAACCTGACGACCATCGGGATTACAGGAGCGGTTCCTAAAGGCGTCATCCTCGATAAGGACAAGAGTAATATCCTGGGCCGCGGCGTTATTTCAGACCTCTATGCGGGTGAGCCTATTATCGACAGCCGTCTGGCTGCTCCTGGTTCCGGCGGCGGATTTGCGCCAAAAATTCCGCTGGGCATGAGAGCCTGTGCGGTCAAGGTTGATGACGTCGTGGATGTTTCCGGGTTTGTCACTCCGGATATGCGCGTTGATGTCCTTATCTCCGGTATTCCTCCGGGTGTATCAAACCCCACGGAAGGCACGGTGGCGAGGACGCTCTTTCAGAATATCCAAGTGTTGTCGGCCGGCACCGAATATCAGAAGGATGCCGAAGGCAAAGCGAAGCCTGTGGGGGTGGTTAACCTGCTGGTGACACCGGACCAGGCCGAGGCCTTGAGCCTGGCCACCAATCAGACAAAAATCCAGCTTGTATTGCGCAATCCTCTGGATACGAAGATCGCTCCGGTTACGGGCACGGCCACCAGCAACCTTTACAAGGGCTCGAATGCCGCTGCTCCCGCTATTGTAAAGACGCCGCGGCGTTCCGCAGCCCCAAGGGCTGCCGCGCAGCAGTATTATTCGATTGAGGTGATCAACGGTTCGAAACAGAGTCAAGAAAAATTTGCTTCTCCCGGGGGACATCAGTGAGAGCGAAGAGTGGCATTGTCATCGCATGTATCAGCGCATTTTCCCTACTCCTCTGCGCCGGCGCACGGCTGCGGGCTCAAGCTCCGGAGGCCTCTTCTCAACCGGCCGGCGTCTCCAGCGAGGAATCAACAAACGATCTCTCCGTCGCCGTGGGCAAGACCGTGCTGGTCGACTGCGCGTGGCCGATCAAGCGAATTGCCAATAATCTGGGCGAGGTCGCCGATGTCCATCCGACGAGTCCGACGGAGATCATGATACAGGGAAAAACCCCTGGAGAAACCAGCCTGATCGTGTGGGACACGCACGGCGGCCGTCAGTTCTTCAACGTGTCGGTGCGCGCCAGCACGTCCATATTGAACGACAAGCTGGACGGGGTGCGCCGTGAACTCAGGGCGGAGCTTCCCGGACAGCCGCTGAAAGTCACCTACGACAATGGCATGATCTTCCTTCGCGGAACAGTCAAGAATCTCGAAAGTTCCACGCGCGCGGCTAGGATTGCCTCGACCGCCGGAAAAGTTGTCAACTTGCTTGATGTCGAGGTGCCGCCTTCCGAACCGCAGATTCTCCTCAAGGTGCGCTTCCTCAGTGTTGACCGCGAGAAGGAAAAGCAGCTTGGCATCAATATCTACAGTACGGGTCTGGGGAACACGACTGGCACCATTTCAACCGGACAGTTTAGTGCGCCGACGGTCACTTCTTCCGGCTCGACGACCACTACGACGGCAACTGACCTGAATCTCAATGCCTACTATCCCGGTTTGAATATAGGCGCAACGATTGAGGCATTGGAGAGTAATACGACGACTCAGGTTCTGGCCGAGCCCAACGTACTGGCATCCAACGGGAAACAGGCCAGCTTCCTGGCCGGTGGAGAATATCCCTACCCCATGGTTCAGGGCGGCTCGGGAAGCTCGGGTTCATCGATTTCGATTGCTTTCAAAGAGTATGGCGTTCGTCTGAACTTTATACCCACCATTACTCCTCGTGGCACAATCCGGCTTCAGGTGGCCCCTGAAGTCAGCGCGCTGGACTTCGCTCACGCCGTCAAAGTTTCTGGCTTTGACGAACCCGCCATTACATCGCGGAAAGTGAATACCGAGGTCGAGCTGGCTGACGGTCAAAGTTTTGTCATCGGCGGGTTGCTGGACAATACCGTGTCCGATATCTTCGAGAAGATTCCATTCCTCGGAGACATCCCGATTCTCGGAAAGTTTTTCCAGTCAAAAGATAAGACCAGGGATAACACCGAGCTGATCGTGATTGTGACTCCGGAGGTTGTGGCTCCCATTCCGGCCGGAGCGCCTCTGCCTTCGCTGAAGTTCCCGGCGAAGTTCCTGCCTCCCAACTCCGGCATTCCCATGAATACTCCGGATGCCAAGACCGCAGCCAACACTTTAACTCCTGCGCCTACGGTCATTCCCGTGGAAAAGTTGATTGAGAGCATGAAACCAGAGACGCCGCTTCAGACGGGAGATTCGATAACTTCAAGCAGTGGGACATCGAGCGAGGCAGCCGCTGCCGCCGCGTCAGCTTCCGAATCCAAATAAGTTTTCCTGCTGCCTCCTCAGAGACGGCAGGAATTTTTATTCCAAAGCCACGCGGCGGGCAGCAGGCGAAAGGATCTGAGACAACCGGATGAAGCTGTTCACCTGGATCACGTCAGGGCTGCGTAAATGTCATTTTCCCGTCATGGGGGCCGCTCCGGATGTCTATCTGCAAGTCTCAAACCTGACGCGGAAGACAGTGCTTGCCAGTCGCATGGAAGTAGCCGATAGCGGCGCAAAGCGCAATAAGGGCCTGCTGGGACGCGAGAGCCTCTCTCCAGGCGAAGGGCTGTGGATTATCCCCTGTGAGGCCGTGCACACCTTCTGGATGCAATTTCCGATTGACTTGGTTTATCTGGACAGCAAAAAGCGGATCAGAAAGCTCCGGAGCGATGTGCGTCCATGGCGGCTGTCGGCCTGCCTCTCGGCGCACTCGGTTCTCGAGCTTCCGTCAGGCACGATTCAGAATACGCGGACGGAAGCAGGAGACATGCTCGAGTTTTCGACTGTTTCCTGACCAAGCGCGACCGGCGGCTCTGACTTTTCCATGGAACAGCATCCTTTCGGAGATGCTGCGCTTGAAGTTTGAATTCGCCGTATGCTCAAGCCGCGGTTTTTTCTTCTTTTGCCTTTGTGAATCTGGCGGCGCAGAGATACCAGAGCAGCCAGGTGGGCGCCGTCCACAGATAGAAGTTGGATTGTATCTTTACGCCGCTGAGCAGTTCAACCTCGATTGTGCAACTGGCGAAGGCGAGAATGGCCAGCAGTATTCGGGAGCGTGTAAGATACGCGCCATGTAACAGCGCGGGGATTGTCAGGCCATCGTCATAAATCCAGGCATAAGGGGCGGTGAGGAGCGAAACAAGCAGCAGCAGGCTGCCGTTTTTCATCCAGTCCCATCTGTGGCGATGCCACCAGAAATAGCCGAGTGCCCAGACGCATCCCAGGGCGGCGGGCAAGTAAGTGAAAGCCGCCGACTGCGGCCTGAGCCAAAAGCGCAGCGCGACGCTCAAGCAGGGGACATGAGCGCCTCCGATTCCTGCTATCCGCATCATCCGCGCGTAATCAATCCACGCGGCAGGATCTATAAGATAAAGGACCGCGCAACTGGCGGCCAAGGCGGCCACCACGCCCAGCAGCAGCTTATAACTTTTGGAGAGCAGAATCCACAGCAGCAGGACAATACCGACAGACAGAAACAGGTGAGGCTTCAGCGCGCAGAGCCAAAGGGAAATCCCAGCCGCGAAAGGGCGATTCCTATGCAATGAGAGAAAGAGAACGTAGCCCAGAAGCGCGAACAGGGAAGTCTGGCCCATCATCAGACAGAGCAGTGCCGGCGCGAAGGAAACTCCAAGCCAATGCAGGTAGTTTCCCGGCCGGCCGTGCATCTGCCAGAGGATGCGGACTGAAAGCAGCAGGCACGCCAGCAGCGCCAGAGACCACAAAAAAGCCGCAACACCCAGGCCGATGAAGCCAAGAGGATAGGCCAAGGGCAAGGCCCACGGCAGGTTCCTCATGAAGAGGACCTCGTCCTGGACGGGAGCCCCCACGGAGCGCTCAATGCGCATCATCGCATCCCGATCATAGGGATTGCCGTGGTGGGCGAGCTGCTGGCCTGTGGCCCAGAAGGCAACGAAATCGCGTTTTCCCGCGATATCCGTCAGCGGCACGGCGCAGAGAAACAGCATCGTGAGTGCGAGCGCCAGTCCAGTGATGCCAGCAATTGATAGATCCGCGAAATCGTACTTCTTCTGAACCGGTGGAGGGGTTGGTTCGCTTGCCATGGAGGCTATTCTACTTCCGCCTTCGTACAAGAATCCATTCTTCGCCATATAGCTACTTGCGAAGGAATTTTGCAAGTAGCTATATGGCGAATTCATCCGTGTTGTTTCAACGGATCAAGCACAAACTATATACCCCCGTGGGGTTGTGGTGGGGG
>Ga0224525_1000835_pt1 | contig 12556 bp, 12 predicted proteins | sample CFST100metaG_FD_179874 | JGI IMG/M metagenome (GOLD analysis project Ga0224525, IMG submission 179874) | Peat soil microbial communities from Stordalen Mire, Sweden - C.F.S.T100 | ecosystem: Environmental > Terrestrial > Soil > Wetlands > Peat | place: Sweden: Norrbotten County, Stordalen Mire...
GATGAATGAGTTGCTGGTTGATCATGGAAATAATTATGAATTATGAAAAAGATGCTACGAGGATGGCAGGTATTAGTATTATTCCAGCATAAAAGAAACACAGGCGACTCCTGGACCGGCGTTTGCACAAAGGGCCGGTGATGCGGCTGAAATAAAGGCCGGTTTCTGTCCGGTGATGCGTTCCATTTGCGTTGCGAACCATTCGGCCGTCGGTGCATTTCCTGCATGCGTGATGGCGTATCCCCAGATCTTGTTCTTCTCGGCGATCTTCTGAATATTGCGGATCACCTTTTTCATGCTCGCCTTTTCGGTAAACGACTTCGAGGAAATCACCGTCTGTCCTTCTTCATTTAGGACGATCACAGGTTTCAAGTCCAATAACCTGGCAATAAAGCTTTTGAATGCGCTGACGCGGCCGGAACGGATAATGTATTTCAAGGTGGTCACCGTCACCCTTATCTGTGATTTCTTAACCCATTTCCTGATTTCAGGCAGGATCTCTTCATGTGTCGCTCCTTTTTCGATCGCTTCGGAAAGGCGCAAAATAATCAGGCCCAGCCCGCCTGTCACGGTTCCCGAATCGATCACATCGATTCTTTTCCCCGTCCTGTCTGAAATTTCCTTTGCAGCCTGATAGCTGCTGTTGAAGGTCCCACTTAATGCCTTGCCCAGGTTCACCGCGATCACGGAAGAATAATGAGAACACAGGTATTCATATTTATTCTGGAAATCGCGGATGGAGGGTTGTGCTGAAGTCGGGTTTGATTCTGAATTCGCGAGCAGCGAATAAAATTGTTCAGGCTGAATGGTATAACGGTCGAGGTAAAATGTATCCCCGAAATGGATGCTCAATGGGATCATGTGGATCTGCAGCCGATCGAGGACCTTTTCGGGCAGGTCACAGCAGGAATCGGTAAGGATAGCTATCCCGGACTTCCGGTTGTTCAGGATCTCATGCTGCATCACCATATCATCCACTTTCTGGTAAGTGATATTGCCGAAGCGACGCAGGTAGGAAAACAATTCGGCAGGAAAATCAGTATGAATGTGGATCCGCATCTTTTGAGGGGAACCGGCAACAACCAAAGAATCCCCGCAAACCTTAATGGTCTTGCAGATCTTCATTTTATCAAGATTTTCAGAACTGATCAGGGCCTCTGTGCAATATCGGAATGTGATCTCGTCATGGGTAACGATATCGTCATTTTCATTTTCGGTTGCCTGTTCGGGAATGGATAAAGGTTTCGCTCCCCCTTTTGTAAAGAAATCAAGGATTCCTTCGAGAAATACCACGAAGCCTTTTGCTCCTGCATCCACCACATGCGAGCGTGCGAGAACCGGCAGTTTTGCTGTGGTTTCAGCCAGTGACTGTTGAGCTCTTTCAAAAGCTTCGATAAGCAATTTGATAAAATCGTCGATGATGTCCTTTAATGCGTAAAGGTATTCGGCCCAGTCTTTTATGACTGTCAGGATCGTTCCTTCCACCGGGTTTGCGATGGCTTCGTAAGCATAATTCACTGCGTTGCGCATACTTTCTGCAAACGATTTAATATCCATCGTCTGCCCGGTCTTGATCTCATTGCCAAAACCATAAAGAAACTGTGCGAAGATAATACCAGAATTCCCCCTGGCGCCTGTCAGTGCAGCATCAGCCAGTGCAACTGCGGTTTCTTTCAGATTATCAGTAGGAATTATTGCATCCATGATGGAACGCATAGTGGATGCCAGGTTGGTTCCGGTATCTGCATCGTTAACAGGGAAAACATTGATTCTGTTCAGCAGTTTCTGGTTCTCAAAGATCCGCTGTGCCCCCGAAAGAAAACTATAATATAACTGTTTTCCGTTTAACTCACTGATTTTCTCAAGAGACGTTGACAATTTAATCTGTTATATTTTCTGCAAAGGTAAGAATTATTAAAAAACTACTTTAATTTCTTGCAGGTATTAAGCTTACCCGAAGTGATCAGGACATTCAACTCCTGTTCGATATCGGTATATTGGCTTCTTTGACCGCACTGGTACATCTCAAGCAAAGGATCCTTATCCATTAGGAGACTCATCAGGTCCGTCGCCGGGGGGGTGGATGACAACTTACTATATTCTATATAGGTATAGTCAAGAAAGGCTACCTGCAAACTGATACCGCGGTTATCGAGGAGAAAACCATTGGCCAGGAGGGTAGGCACAGACAACTTTCCATTATAATAGATGTCCTTTATATCCGGATAGGATACGATTTTGCTTTTATCGGCTGACAATGTCACAGGAACATACATGGAATAATCCGATCGGGTACGATAAATGATGCAGGGGGGTGAATTCACGGTGACCGTTCCCTTTTTTGAAGCGACAGCCGAACCGGGTGATGAGACATGATGGGAGCAGGACATAAAAAGCAAACCTGCTGATAAAAAACCGGAAAGCAATCTTAGGATGAATTTGTTTCTCATTGAAATGATAATTATTCAGGAAAAGGAATATGGATTAAAGAGTCAAGACTAACCATTAAAAACTGAATGCAAAGTTCAGAACTTTTTTTAAACAACAAAATTAAAACAGAATTCCCCGTTTTCTTTGCTTGCAAAAGTTTATTATTCATAATTTATTTTCAGACAGAAAATTTTATTAATTTTGTCCTTTCAAAAAAAACATTAACCTTAACACACAGAGAAATATGCAAAAAGTAATTTTTTCATTCGTTCTTATGATCCTTGCAGCATTTACCCTGCAAGCACAGGATGCTCAGCCCGCCGTTCCCGCTGATCCCAATGCTCCTGAAATTTCTTTTGACAAGACTGTTCACGATTATGGCACAGTTGTCCAGGGCGCCGACGCTACCTGCGAATTTAAATTTACCAATACAGGAAAAGAACCCTTAATCGTTCAGAAACCTATTTCCTCATGCGGGTGTACTGTTCCCACATGGCCACAGGAACCTGTTCTTCCTGGAAAAAGTGATGTAATAAAAGTGACCTATTCCACACACAACGTCGGACCGATCAACAAAACGATAACGGTTAACTCGAATGCAAAAACTGCCCGCGTGGTACTTTCCATCAAAGGCAACGTAACAGCAAAACCCGCTGATAAAGTGCCGGAAAAGACAAATGATAACAGCGCGACACCGATCCAAAAATAAAACTATTTATGCCCGTCATTTCACTTAAAGGAAAAATGATGCCAGCTTCCCCAATCAGGAAGCTGGTTCCTTTTTCAGAAGAAGCTAAAAAAAGAGGAACGAAAGTTTATCATCTCAACATTGGCCAGCCGGATATCGAGACCCCTGAGAATGTCATGAACAAGATCAGGAACATCGATCTGAAGGTTTTGGAATACAGCCATTCAGCCGGAATGATCTCCTATCGGAAAAAGCTGGTGCAGTATTACAAGAAGTTTGGTATAGAAGTCACACCGGAAGAAATGATCGTCACAACCGGTGGTTCTGAGGCTATCCTCTTTGCCATGAACAGTTGCCTTGACCCCGGTGACGAGATCATAATCCCCGAGCCATTCTATGCCAATTACAACGGGTTCTCTATGACTTCAGGCATTGTGGTTAAACCGATCGATTCCGTCATTGAGAACGGATTTGCACTTCCCCCGATCAAGGCATTCGAAGATGCCATCACGCCCCGCACCAAGGCGATTATGATCTGCAACCCCAATAACCCAACCGGTTATCTATACTCAAGAGAAGAACTGGAATCATTGCGGGAAATCGTTTTGAAACATGATCTTTTCCTATTCTCTGATGAGGTTTACCGTGAGTTTACCTACGATGGCCGTCAGCATCATTCGGTCATGAACCTGAAGGGAGTCGAAGAGAATGTGATTTTGCTGGATTCCATTTCCAAACGATACAGCGCATGTGGCGCACGCATCGGAGTGCTGATTTCGAAAAACAAAGAGGTCATCTGCACGGCTTTGAAATTTGCACAGGCAAGGTTAAGTCCACCAACATTCGGACAGATCGCCGGAGAAGAAGCCATAAATACCCCGGATTCCTATTTTAAAAAAGTCCTGGAAGAATATCACAACAGAAGAAATATTGTGGTTGAATCCATCAATAAAATGGCAGGATGTTTTTGTCCGAAACCCGGAGGGGCTTTTTATGCCGTCGCACGGCTGCCTATCGACGATTCCGATAAATTCTGCCAATGGCTCCTGGAAGATTTCAGTTTTGAAGGACAAACCGTGATGCTGGCTCCTGCCACTGGATTCTATTCAACAAAAGGCCGTGGACTTGATGAGGTTCGCATCAGTTATGTACTGAATGTGAATGATTTGAAGAGTGCTATGAAATGCCTCGAAGAAGCTCTGAAAGTCTATCCCGGAAGAAAGTAAAAGGTTATTCCGGATAGATCAGGTATTTTTTCCTTATCACTTTAAAATTCTCCAATCCTTCCTGCCATCCCTGGCGGATCTCCTGCTCATTTTTGCCTTCGATGATCTGTTTCCGGAGGACGGATGTTCCTGCCAGTCGATCGAAAGAATCTGTAAAGAAATGCGGATCGCTTCCCAGTGTCTTAAAGGCCATGATCAGCCAGGTAAGGTTTAGCCTGCCAAACAAACGCGGATGGGTTTTATAAAAATCCCGCAGGTCGAGTCCCCGGCAAAGCTGGCCGTTGTATAACGGATTGGATGAACCTCTGACCGGCTGTGGGGTAAACTCAAAAGAAAAACCCTTGAATGCAGGATGACCGTAAACTTCAAAAGGATAGCGTGTGCCCCTTCCAACACTGATGATAGTACCTTCAAACAGGCAAAGTGAAGGATAGAGGTAAACGGCATTCATATCGGTCAGGTTGGGGGAAGGATTTCCCGGAAGCTCATACTGCATCTGATGCGTGTAGTTCTCCAATGGAATTACCTGCAGATCACAAATTATCCGGTCCTTCAGCCATCCTTCTTCATTGATCATTTTCGCATATTCGCCGATGGTCATCCCATAAACCACAGGAACCGGGTGTAAGCCTACAAATGAGAAAAGGGATGAATCCATCACCGGGCCGTCAATATAAAACCCATTCGGGTTAGGCCGGTCGAAAACCATCAAGGGGATATTTGCCTGCGAACAGGCTTCCATCATATAGGAGAGTGTTGACAAGTAGGTATAAAATCGTACGCCTATATCCTGGAGGTCGAAAACCACGATATCGATATCTTTCAGATCGGCCGGGTCGGGCTTCCTTTTCTTGCCATAAAGAGAAATAACCGGTAGCTTTGTGGCTGAATCCACTGAGTTTTTGATGGTTTGTCCGGCATCGGAAAAAAACCGGAAGCCATGCTCGGGGCAGAATATTTTTTCGACCCTGAGGCCTCTGTGCAGGAGTGTATCAACAACATTGACCTTCCCTACCACCGAGGCGGCATTTGCTACTACCGCAATGTTCTTATGCCTGAGATGGGGATAATAGAGACCGGTTCGCTCGGCTCCGCAACGAATCTGGGCAACAGATGCAAGGGAAATGACAACCAGAAGAATTGTTAACAGATATTTCAACATGCTGACAAAATTACGAATTACGAATTACGAATGAAAGGTTATAGAATAACAAATAATTATTCAATTAAGCATCTTAGAAACTCGTCAGTTTTTATTTCTTTTTTATTTTTTTTGTTTGAGAATAAACGGGTAAACAAGTTGACGGGTAAACCCAAGTATGGTTCATCACCCCGCCAACTCATCAGCTCGTCAACTCGCTAGATCGCCAGTTAAAAACCCAAGCCCTATTTTTCACTAGTGCGAAGCTCCGAGAATAGCGCCTGATATCATCGGGATTAACCAGATTACCCATACCAGGATGCTGAACCGGTGAAAGTTCAGGATCATCTTCTCATTTTTCCGGATTAGAACGACTGTTGCCCAGATGGCATGGAACAACATCAGGGCGATGGCGATATTCCCGGTTATGCCATGAAAGGTCACTGCAAACAGTGATCCTGAAATCATACTCATAGCAGTGGTTCCGATGGTATCGGCAGTGAGTCCTCCCCAGAAGAATAGTGCATGCCACCATTTGAGTTTGCGCTGAAAACGTTCCGACCATACTCCAAAGGTATAGAGAGCAAGTGCAAGCAGGATAAAGGAAATGGCAATGGTTATGGTTCGGGAATGCATGAAGCAAAGATAAAAGAATTGTGAATTATGAGCTATGAATTATGTTTTTCGTAACGCGTGACGCGTTACGCATTACGAATTTCCGACGTAATGCTTACATTTGCAGCCAAACCGAATCCTTTGAATACCGAACTCTTTATCGCCCGCAGGATACTGTCGAAGAACAAAGCCAACTTCTCGCGGCCCATTGTCAGGATTGCCATCCTGAGCATCGGGCTGGGATTGACAGTGATGTTTGTTGCAGTTGCAATCCTGACCGGTTTCCAGAAAGAGGTTCGCGAAAAGGTGATCGGGTTTGGCGCCCACATCCAGATCTCCCATTATGATGAAAATTCCTCGCTGGAGACCAAACCCATCTCCATTCACCAGGATTTTTATCCTTCCCTTGAAACTGTTAAAGGAATACGGCACATCCAGGTCTATGCCACAAAAGCAGGCATTATTAAAACAGCCGACCAGATCCAGGGTATCGTACTCAAAGGGATCGGGCCGGATTATGATGTTTCTTTTTTTTCGAACAAGATCGTTGCCGGTCATTTTCTTCACTTCAGCGATACCGGAAAGACCAACGATGTATTGATATCCAAGAATCTGGCATCATTGCTGAAACTTCACCTGAACGACGATATCAGGATGTATTTCATCTCCGGGACTACGACACTGGGGAGGAAATTCCACATCGCAGGTATCTATGAAACCGGGCTGGAAGAGTTCGACAAAGTTTATGTTCTCTGCGACATCAGGCATATCCAGAAATTGAACAACTGGCAACCCGATGAAGTTGGCGGTTTTGAGGTGATACTCGATAATTTCAACGACCTCGGCAAAATGGGGAAGTATGTCTATCGTAAGATCGGGATGACACTGGATGCAAAGACGATCCGCGACCTCTACCCCCAGATCTTCGACTGGCTTGACCTGCAAGACATCAATGTGCTCATCATTCTCGTGTTAATGGTACTTGTTTCCGGGATCACGATGATCTCTACACTCCTGATCCTAATCCTGGAAAGAACCAATATGATCGGGATCCTGAAAGCGCTGGGAATGCCGAACGGAGGCATCCGCAGGGTATTCCTGATCAATGCAGTTTACATTATCGGGCAGGGGCTTTTCTGGGGTAACCTGGTCGGAGCTACCTTATGCATTCTCCAGCAGAAGTATGGGATCATCACCCTGTCCCAGGAATCATATTATGTTTCAGTTGTTCCGGTGAATCTTGATCTATGGAATATCCTCCTTCTCAATGCAGGAACTGTGGTTGTTTGTCTTGCCATGCTACTGGTGCCTTCGTTTGTAACAAGCAGGATTTCGCCTGTGAGGGCCATACGGTTCTCATGAAAAACAAGATCCCTGGATCCCTGTTATTTCTGGTGTAACCCGCATTCCCTGTTTTCAGGTGATTCCCACCACCAACGCCCGGCTCGTATGTCTTCTCCTGGTAACACTGCACGGGTGCATGGAAGGCAGCCGATGCTCGGATAGCCTTTATCGTGCAAGGTATTGTAAGGAATCTTATGCGCACGGATATAGTCCCAAACCTGTCCGAGATTCCAGTTGACCAGCGGATTCACCTTGATCTTTTTTTGAATATTGTCCCATTCAACAGCTTTGATCTGCTTCCGGGTAACCGATTGATCCCTGCGTAATCCGCACATCCATGCATCCATGCCCTGCAAAGCCCTTGAGAGCGGTTCTGTTTTCCGGATGAAACAACACAATTTCCGGTTCTTCGCACTATCGTAAAAAAGGTTTATTCCATGGGAATTTACCATCTCCTCCACATCCATTGCATCAGGGAAACAGACCTCGATGGGGTTTCCGTATTTTTTCCGGGTGATCACGAGCAGGTCATAGGTTTCCTGGAATAACCGTCCGGTATCGAGCGTAAAGATTTTCATTCCGGGATCGATGCCGGCTATCATTTCAGTGATGACCTGGTCTTCTGCGCCAAGGCTGGTGGCAAAGGCAATTCTTCCGTTGAACTCTTCCGCAAAAAAACCGATGATTTCCTGAGGGGAAGCGCCTTCCAGCCGGGTGTTATATTTTTCTATTTCCTGATCCATCTTCTGTTAAGTCTAAAAAAATACAAATATACAACAACTCGTTCCGGAGGTTTGAGAAAATTGTATTTTTGGGCTAAACAATCCTCCCATGAATGTCCATTTCATCGCTATTGGCGGAAGTGCCATGCATAACCTCGCCATCGCACTGTACAAAAAAGGAGTCACCTTAACAGGATCCGATGATGAGATCTTTGAACCTTCGAGAAGCCGGCTGGCACGGTTTAATCTTCTGCCTTTAAAAGAAGGTTGGGACGAAGCAAATATCCATGCAGGACTCGATGCTGTGATCCTGGGCATGCATGCAAAGGTGGATAATCCTGAACTGCTGAAAGCGGAAAAGCTGGGGCTCAGGATATTTTCTTACCCCGAATACCTGTATGAACAATCGAAAGAGAAAACACGCGTCGTCATCGGGGGAAGCCATGGAAAAACCACCATCACCGCGATGATCCTGCATGTAGCCCGCGAGAACGGGCTGAACTGCGATTATATGGTAGGCGCCCAGCTGGAAGGTTTTGATGTGATGGTTAAATTATCGGAAGAGGCCCGGTTCATGATCCTGGAAGGCGATGAATACCTCACCTCCCCCATCGACCGCCGGCCGAAATTTCACTTATACAAGCCTGATATCGCCTTGTTAAGCGGTATTGCCTGGGACCATATCAATGTTTTTCCCACCTTTGAGAATTATATCGAACAATTTAAAAAGTTCATCAGCCTTATCTCAACCGGAGGAATCTTGATCTGGTGCAATGAGGATGAGGAGTTGAGGAAGATCTGCCCGGCAGCCCGTCCGGATATCCGTCTCCTTCCCTATTCATGGCCGGCTTACCATGTTGAAAACGGAATCACCTTGATCCTCTTCAACAACCAGGAGATTCCACTACAGATCTTTGGCAAACATAATCTTCTCAATCTTAATGGTTCCAGGCTCGTTTGTAATGCAATGGGGATCACCGATGAACAGTTTTATGCTTCGATACAAAGTTTCAAAGGCGCTTCCAAACGCCTGGAGCGGATTGCAGGGAATGAAGAAACTATCATTTTCAAGGATTTTGCCCATTCGCCTTCCAAACTGATGGCAACGCTCAAGGCTGTCAAGGAACAATATCCAGAAAAGAAACTGGTTGCCTGTATGGAGTTGCATACATTCAGCAGCCTGAGCCGGGAGTTCTTGGGTCATTATAAAGGTTGTATGGATGCGGCGGATCGCGCGATCGTGTATTTTAACCCCCATGCGATCAAATTGAAAAAGTTACACCCGATAACAGCATTGCAGGTAAAAGAAGGATTTGCCAATGAAAGGCTGGAGGTATTCACAGATTCATACCTGCTGAAGCAAAGTCTGATGCAGGAAGCATGGAACCAGAAGAACCTGCTGCTGATGAGTTCAGGAGATTTTGATGGTCTGGACTTGGATGAGTTGGCGAGGAAAATCGTAACGCGTGACGCGTGACGCGTAACGCGTTACGAACAACCTTTTAGCCATTCATAGAAACCAGGAATTCTTCATTAGAATTGGTGAATCTCATTTTATCGCGGAGGAATTCCATTGCTTCTAGTGAATTCATGTCGGCAAGGTGATTCCTGAGGATCCAGATCCGTTGCAGCACATCTTTTTCGAGCAGAAGATCTTCCCTCCTGGTACTGGACGCTACAATGTCAATGGCAGGGTAGATACGCTTATTCGAGAGTTTACGGTCGAGCTGTAATTCCATATTACCGGTACCCTTGAATTCCTCGAAAATAACTTCGTCCATTTTGGAGCCTGTATCTGTAAGTGCCGTTGCGATAATGGTGAGTGAACCGCCGTTCTCGATCTGGCGTGCAGCGCCAAAGAACCTTTTAGGTTTTTGGAGTGCATTGGCCTCAACACCGCCGGAGAGCACTTTTCCGGATGCAGGTGCAACCGTATTGTAGGCACGAGCCAGTCGGGTGATGGAGTCGAGCAGGATGACTACATCGTGGCCACATTCAACAAGACGTTTTGCTTTTTCAAGTACAATATTAGAGATGCGTGCATGGCGTTCGGCGGGTTCATCAAAAGTGGATGAGATAACTTCTGCTTTTACACTGCGCTGCATGTCGGTGACTTCTTCCGGTCGTTCATCGATCAGTAGGACGATCATGTAAACTTCCGGGTGATTGAATGCGATGGCATTGGCGATGTCCTTCAAAAGTACTGTCTTTCCGGTCTTCGGCTGGGCAACGATCAATCCCCTCTGTCCGAATCCAATGGGAGCAAACATATCGATAACACGGGTTGACAGGGAATCCTGGGGATGGCCAGTCAGCTTGAATTTTTTCATCGGAAACAAGGGCGTGAGGAAATCGAACGGGATGCGGTCGCGTACCTCTTCAGGTGTACGGCCATTGATCAGTTCAACCTTTATAAGGGGAAAATATTTTTCGCCTTCTTTAGGTGGCCGGATCGTACCTCTTACGGTATCTCCGGTTTTAAGTCCGAACAACTTGATCTGTGACTGTGATACATATACATCGTCGGGTGAATTCAGGTAGTTATAGTCGGAGGAACGTAAAAATCCGTATCCATCGGTCATGATCTCGAGAACCCCTTCGGTTACGGTGATACCTTCAAATTCAAAGGTGTATTCCTCATGGTGTTTCTCAGGAAATTTCTTATGATATTCACGATGTTTCCGCTCCTCAGGTTGGCCTTGATCATCACCTTGCTGAATGGGTTCTCCATCATTGATTTGAACCGGTTCGATCTTGTCAATGGCCGGAATTTCCAAGTCACCATTCTTCTCATAAGCGGGAATGCCTTGTTCTATGATATGTTCTGACGGATTTTCGAATTCAAAGGGTTCCGGGATATTTAGTGGAAGATCATGCTGGCCTTCCTGTTGTTTCTCCTGCTGTTTCTCCTGCTGTTTTTCAAAATGCTGATCCTGCTGTTTTTCAAAATGCTGATCCTCCTGTTTTTCAAAATGCTGATCCTGCTGTTTTTCAAAATGCTGATCCTGCTGTTTTTCAAGCTTATCCGACTGTTTTTCAAAGGTTCTTTCCGGTTGCTTCTCCGGTTTTTTCTCGGGGCCATCCGTAAAAACAGCTTTCACGAAAGGAGCTGCAGGAATGTTTGTGGATGCTGCAAGTCGCGGTTTCATCGGTGTTCGTTGCCTGCGAGGCCGGAATTCTTTTTTAACCGTCTTTTTTTCTTTTTCGAGGAGTTCCTGGGACGGATTTAAAGCCTGCTGATCCAGGATTTTATATATGAGTTCCTGTTTGGTGAACTTATCAGGCTTGGGAATGTTGAGTTGTTTTGCAATTTCTTTAATCTCGTCCAGCTCTTTACTGTCGAGTGATAAAATATCATACATTGGATTAAGATTTAATAATAATAAGTTGGATTGGGATAGAGTGGTAATGAATCACTTAATAAAAATAATTTTCGGAATAATCAATTTGAAAATAACGTTTGGTTGAATTCTTTTCTGACTGAATAATGTCAAATGAAAGATACCGGGAATCAAAAGTGCCACAAAGATATAAAATAAAACATAAATGTCAATAAAATATTTTTTAAGGATCCTGCAAGTGCAAAAATCTTTCCTAATTTCGCAGCGCCATCTTATAATAAATCTGAAATAATAACGCTTTCCCAGGTATTAAATTATCCGAATTATGATCCAGCGAATCCAGAGCCTCTATTTATTCGTTGTTGCAGTTGCCTGCACGCTATTGTTTTTCTTCCCGATGATCGATTACATCTGTCCGGGAGGAACTTATAAATTATTTGCGACAGGAATGAAATCCTATTCCGATGTTCCCGGTATTCTTTTTTTCTGGCAAACCTTTCCGTTACTCGTCTTGGTCATCGCTTCCCTGGTTTTGGCCCTTGTTACTATCTTCCTTTATAAGAGACGTAAACTGCAGTTCCAGCTTGTCAACATCAATGTTCTTTTAAATGTTCTACTGATAGCCTTGGTATTTCTTCTTTACAGCAAGTTCTTTGAAAACCGCCTTGGGGGTGGTGGTATTCCCTCGACCTACCAGTTTGGGATGTATATCCCGCTTATCTCATTGGTATTCCTGGTACTGGCCAGCAGGGCAATACGAAAAGATGAAGCATTGATAAAGTCGTCTGACAGGTTACGGTAATCAATTATGAATTATGAATTTCACCAGGTTTTTTCCCAACATCCTTCCATTTTGAGCTTGTATCCATGAATCCCTTTATAAGGTGATCTTTTGCCAGCCGGAGATAAAGGGGAGTGAGGGGAAATTTTCCTTCTTCAGTGATCAGGGCGAAAATTTCCGGGTTGAGGATCTGGATGCCGCTGAAGGCGAGCATTTCCAAATTCCCAAGAGGTTCAAATGAAAGGATCTTTTCACCTGTTTTCAGATT
>Ga0224525_1000838_pt1 | contig 12537 bp, 7 predicted proteins | sample CFST100metaG_FD_179874 | JGI IMG/M metagenome (GOLD analysis project Ga0224525, IMG submission 179874) | Peat soil microbial communities from Stordalen Mire, Sweden - C.F.S.T100 | ecosystem: Environmental > Terrestrial > Soil > Wetlands > Peat | place: Sweden: Norrbotten County, Stordalen Mire...
CGACCGGCTCTCCCCTTGTCATGCTTTTGGTCTGGTTGCTCGGGACGGCTCTTGCCATCTTTGGCAGCTTGACCATTTCAGAGCTTGGTAGCCGGCGGCCTTTCACCGGCGGGGCCTATGTTTTCATACGTGACGCCTACGGCGAGCTGCCCGCCTTCCTCAGCGTCTGGACTGCTTATATCATTGTCGGCCCGGCTTGCATGGCAACCATTAGCGCTGGCCTTATACGCTCTCTCAGTTTCTTTGACCCTCGCGGCCTGCTCTCGTCGACAGCTTTTACTTTGAATCTCGCCTTTAGCACCTTCAATTTTACCTGCGGGCAACTTCTTTCGGTTTCAATTCTTGTCTTCTTTGCGATCATCAATTACTTTGGCGTGCGACGCGCCGGTAACTTACAGCTTGTATTAAGTTCTTTGAAACTATTGCTTCTGGTGGCCGTGATCGTCATCGTGTTGAAAGCGCCTACGGCCTCCGCCACGCACTTCAGCGAACACCTGAGCGGCGCTCGAGGAGGTTTGAGCGGTTTCATGGCGGCGCTGATCGCGGTGATGTGGGCCTATAACGGTTGGGAGGGAGTTGTCGTGCTTGGCGGCGAGATCCGCAACTCCAAACGGGTTATTCCTATATCGATTCTGTCCGGTGTTTCGCTAGTCGCCCTTCTCTACTTCGGCTTCAATCTGGCGGTTCAGTACGCCCTACCTGTGCAGACTCTGGCACATAGCAAGGCGCCCGGTGTGACTGCCGCTGCTTTGACTTTGGGCACTAAGGGCGGCGCAATCGTTTCGGCTATCATGGCTTTCTCCATGTTCGGAACACTGAGCGGCGGTCCGCTCGCCGGTCCGCGGGCCGCCTACGCCGTCTCCGAAGACGGTTATTTTAAATTTCTCTCGCATGTTAACAAACGTTACCACACGCCTACCTACGCTCTGGCGATGCAGACCGCTCTTAGCTCCTATCTAATTCTTTTTGGCGGCGCATTCAGCAATTTGTTTACGCTGGTCATCTCAGTTAGCTGGACGTGGCATATCGTCTCCATGAGCACAATCTTCGTCTTCCGGCATCGCGAGCCGGCGGGTGACGACGTTTTCAAGGCGTGGGGTTATCCTTTCACGCCGATCTTTTTCATTTTTACTGCCTTGGTGATGCTCTACGCTACAATTGAGAATTTTCCGCGGCAGTATGTCTACTCACTAGGGACAATTCTGGCTGGCCTGCCCGTCTATTGCTTTGCCAAACACAGGCGCGAGTTAACACTTCAGTTGTCGGAACGAAACCGCATTATTGCCGAAGACAATGTGACGGCAGACGCCGCCGAAGCATGAACGGCAAGGGCTGGATACTGCTTCTTCCTTTGCCGGATGAATGCAGACACTCATTTTAAGTACGAGCTACACACTAAGAACAATGTGCGGTAGATTAGAAGTGAAAGGAGTATTTCAAGTGTCAACAATAGCAGTAACAGCGCAACGAGCCGCGCGATACGCAAACATACTGGAAAGCATAGGCAGTACGCCTTTGGTTCGATTGAACCGGTCAGTATCTCATTTGCCTCCATCGATTTATGCGAAGGTGGAGTCATTTAACCCAGGAGGCAGCGCCAAGGACCGCGTGGCGCTGCGAATGATTGACGAAGCTGAGCGATCTGGATTGCTGGGTCCAGGGGGAACGGTAATTGAAGCTACAGCCGGCAACACCGGAGTTGGGCTTGCACTTGTAAGTGCGGTGCGTGGGTATCGCTGCATCTTCGTGCTGCCCGACAAGATGAGCGGCGACAAAGTGCGTCTTCTCAGAGCCTACGGTGCGGAAGTCGTCATTACGCCCACCAACGTGCCGCCGGATTCTCCTGAAAGTTATAACGGCGTGGCCAAGCGTTTGGCGCGCGAGATTAAAGGATCATGGCGAGCAGGACAGTTTACTAACCTTGCCAACCCGCAGGCACACTACGATACGACTGGCCCGGAGATATGGGAACAGACCGAAGGGCGCGTTTCCGTGTTTGTCGCCTCCGCGGGCACGGGAGGAACCATCAGCGGAACCGGCCGCTATCTGAAAGAGCATAATCCTGAGATTCGCGTCATTGGCGCGGATATTGAAGGCTCGATTCTAAGTGGCGGAACTCCTGGCTCCTGGAAGGTGGAAGGCATCGGGGAGGATTTTGTTCCCAATACTCTGAACGCACAAGTTATCGATGAGTGGATTCGAGTTAGCGATGCAGAATCTTTCCTGTCTGCCCGGAGAGTGGCTCGCGAAGAAGGCATTCTGCTCGGGGGTTCCAGCGGAACAGCGCTTTCGGCAGCATTTCGCTATGCTTTGCGTTGCTCGCCCGATGACGTAATAGTGGTGTTATGCCCTGACACCGGACGCAATTATATGAGCAAGATGTACGATGACTCCTGGATGGCGCAGAATGGATTCGTCGATCTGGCCCCGGAAAGAATCACTGCGGGTGACGTTCTGGCGGCTCTTGACCGTGAAGGAAAACTGATCTATCTGTTGCCAGATGATTCGCTTCAGCGTGCTGCGGATACTTTTCGTGAATACGGGATATCTCAATTGCCTGTGCTGGATAACGGCCAGATGGTTGGCGCTGTGCAAGAAATCACCATTGTTTACGCACAACACCGCGGAGCCGACTCTCGCAATGTCCACCTGCGCGATGTGATGGCGCGTCCGCTGCCACAGTTGGACTCTGGAGTTCCATTGGAAGAAATCTATCGGTTATTGCTGTCTGGAAGCTCTGCGGTGGCAGTAATGCGCGATGGGCGCTTAACCGGCCTGCTTACACGCGCTGATTTGATGGAATTTTACGCGAGAACAGGCAAAACCGAAGCTGAGACGGTGAGATAACTAATGAGATTTGAGACACAGGCGATTCATGTCGGTCAGGAACCTGATCCATCAACCGGAGCCACCATTCCTCCTTTGTATTTGAGCTCCACTTACACACAGAGAGCACCAGGTGAGCATCTTGGATATGATTATTCGCGCAGTAACAACCCTACGCGGAAGAATCTTGAAACAAGCCTGGCAGCACTGGAGGGAGGCGCAGCATGTGCCGCATTTTCTTCCGGCTTGGCGGCATGCTCGGCTGTGCTGGACACACTGCGACCAGGCGAGGGCGTTGTGGCATCGCATGACCTCTACGGTGGTACCTTTAGGCTGCTGGATAAGGTGTTTCGTCCGCTCGGCATTGAGGTATCCTTTGCGGAGTCGGATAAGTTAGATGCTTTTGAACGTGCAATTCAGACACTGAGGAAGCCACGCTTGCTTTGGGTGGAAACGCCAACGAATCCCTTGCTTGATGTGGTGGATATTGCATCCGTTTGCGCTTTAGCATCCAGCCATGGACTTTTAACCGCCGTGGATAACACTTTTGCAACGCCTTATCTACAAAAGCCTCTTGAGTGGGGCGCGGACTATGTGGTGCACAGCACAACAAAGTACCTTGGCGGTCACTCCGATGTAATCGGTGGCGCAGTGATTGCGCGAACCGCTGAACAGCTTGAACAAGTCCGTTTCCTTCAGAATGCTCGAGGCGCGGTCCCTGGCCCACTGGATTGCTATTTGGTGCAAAGAGGAATCAAGACTCTCGCTCTTCGTGTGCAGCGGCACTGTGATAATGCAGGCCGCCTGGCGCGCGCCTTAGAGAATATTCCCGGGGTGCGGAGGGTGATTTACCCCGGACTTCCTTCCCACCCAGGCCATGGAATCGCCAGCAAGCAGATGCTGGATTTTGGAGGAATGCTGAGTCTGGAGTTGAAGGGAGGCCTTGATTCAGCGAGACGCTTCTGCTCGGCATTGCGAGTCTTTTCTTTAGCCGAGAGCCTTGGAGGCGTAGAGTCGTTGTGCTGCCATCCAGCCACCATGACCCATGCAAGCATTCCGAAAGAGATTCGTGAACCGCGCGGCGTAACGGACGGGCTTATTCGCCTCAGTGTGGGTTTGGAACACATTGACGATCTCACATCGGATATCTTGCAAGCACTCGAGAGCAGCCGTCAGTAGAACATTTCTTTGAGTGAAGACCAGAGGGCGTGCTCGGCCATCAAGAGGCATTCCGTAGATCACCGCGTTTGACAGCATGTGGATTTTGCGCCTGGTTCGACCGAGTTCGCCTTGACGGTAAGGAAATACTTGCGCGGAATGCCGATGGCTTCGATACCGCAGGACCAAATGGTTTTGTATTGATGGCTTCACTGTGGTTGTGGGCCGCGCTCAAATTCCAAGTGCAACAAATTTTTTGAATTAATCCATATAGATAGCCGTAGTCGTGCCGTGGAAAAGTGGGAAACGTCCTTTGTTTTCCATCTTTTCCATGGCTTTACTGTGCTATCTCTTGGCCAGTCTTGATGATGCACTGTTGCACTTGGACCTTGAATCCGCCAATTCGGCGAAGGAGAAAGATGAGATACTTGTAAGTAATTGATTTATTTGGTGGACGCGGATGGAGTCGAACCGTCAACCTGTCGGTTAAGAGCCGAATGCTCTGCCAATTGAGCTACGCGTCCATACCATTAGAAAAACCGTGCAATAACAAATTGTGCATATGGCTGAGAAACGTAAAAAACCTCTCGGCCACTTGAAAAATATAACACAGCAGCAAGGCCATTTCAAAACGCCGGGTGAAACAGCGCCAAGCGCCTGCCCTAAAAATTGAAGGCGAGACCGGCGCTGATGCCGCGCTGGTCCTGAGCGAAAATCAGCAGCGAACCATCGCTCAGCAGATACGGACGATAGCCCTGGGCCAGCAAGTTGCGCACATCGAGCGCCATCTCGAAGCTGCCGGGGCCATTGCCGCGCGGATGGATGGGCTGGCGAAGGTGCAGGTTCAGGTAGGGTTGAGCCGCCTCTGGATTGAAAGGCGCAACTGCGGTGACGGTATCTTCCGGCTGCCAGCGGTAGCTGGCCCGCCAACGGGTTCCGGTGCCATCGAGCGTGCCGGAGAGCGAGAGCGCATACGTCTGGGCGCGGCGGGGATGGACGCCAGTAAGCAGCGCCGCCAAGGATGCCGGCCGAGGCGAAGCGGCGACTGTTACGGGCATTACAAGAGCATTGCCGCTGGCGTAGCTGAGACGAAGATCATTGCCGCGGGGAAGACGATGCTCAAAGGTGGCTTCCACGCCAGCCGTGGAGAACTCCGGGCCGGCGGCGTGAAGCAGATCGCTGGCGGAATCCAAAAGCGCCATGTCAGCTGCGGAATCACCGCGGGCCATGCGGCTCATGGCCTCAAGAACCGGATTGTCGATTCTGTCGGCGAAGAGCAGTACCGCAACGCCGGAGCGATCCGTGCTCCGCTTCCAGCCGAGTTCCTGATGGAGCCCGTGCTCGACCGCCAGAGCGCCATGGCGGGCCGAGAACCTGGGCAGCCAAGCCTGGACCTCTGTATCGCCCACCTCCGGCGCGCCGGGCAACTGAGTGGCCATGCGGTAGCGAACGGCGGAGTTGCCAACCTTCCAGTCCACCGAGGCAAAGGGCAGCAGAACAGTCAAGGTGTCGCTGGAGGCTCCTGCAAACCGGGCCAGCACCTGTCCGGACCCCGCTTCGGCCTTGAGCTTATCCCCGAGATTGATTGTTTCCCGACTGTGGACGGCAACCGTGTCCAGTCCTTCGCCTTCGCCAGCCTCCATCTCCGGATGCACGGCGAAGGTCGCCACCGACTGCACCGAACCGGCAAAACCCAAGTCCTGGCGAAAACCGAGCATCGACTCCATGCCGGCATCGGTGCCGGGAGCAAAATCAACGCTAGCCAGCAGTTCGCGGCTGTTTGAGGGCGTCTGTTCGACCGTGGCGGAGATGCGCTCCCCGCTCTCGCCGAAGACGCCTTCCTGGCCGGTCGCCACCAGCCGGGCCTTGAGCCGGGGATGCGTGCCAGCGCCGTCGGAGACAACCACCAAGGGGCCATCCTCAAGCCAGCGCAGCAGGGGGCGGTTGGCCGCCGAGCGCAGCGTCCATTTCCAATCGTCCTGCTGAGCATTGCCGGCGCGCGGCTCGGCTGGCAGCCACTGCATCGCCTCATATAGCGTGCTCAGGGTGAGATTGACAACGGTGCGCGAGCGAACGCGAACATTTTCACGCAGTGAAGGAAGGAACCAAGCGCCCAGGGCCTTGACCGCATAGCGGCCGGATGGGACCGAGAGAATGGTGAAGCGGCCACCCGCGTCGGTGTAGACGCTGGCGATGACGCTGAGATCGGGACGCAGCAACTGCACCTCGGCGCCGATCTGCGGAACGCCAGCCGAATCGCGCACCACGCCTGAAACCGATCCCGGCGCGGCTCCGTAAAGCGGAGCCGCGCTGATGGCGATCAGCGCGGTAAAGAGAACGAGATAAAGCCTGCGGATCATCCTTGTTGGTGACCTTTGGCGTCCCTGGCTGTTTTCCTGCGAATCAAACCCAAGCCCGCACGCGCTTCCGAATCTTGTGCCCGGTAGTCTGTGTGCGGGATTATTACTATTCCACAACAAAAGGCGCCGACTGCGCAATCTCTTGTTTCGAGATTCCGTCATTGATTTTGATCGTAACCTTGTATTTTCCTGGTTCAAGCCCAGCAATCGGAAAAGTTTTCTCCAGAGTTAACTGATCGCTATGCGCTTCCAGATGCTTGGAATCCATTTTGCTTTCCAAAATCACCGTGTCTGTGGCGGGAGTATTGGCAACTCCGGGAGTGGTTTTGACGATCAGGTAGGTCACTGCGGCCTGATTGCTCTTGGTGGCTTCGTCGATCTGTAAATTATAGACCTGCATCCAGAAGCTCAGCTCCTCGCCGCGCTTGAATTTGACCGGAGTGGCGGGATTGGCGCTCACGCGGGGCCGGACGTAGGTATTGCCAATGATGAAGCTGCCGCCACCAATCTCGCGCGAAGAAACAGTGCTGAGTCGGTCGGCAAGGATCAGCGAGGATACGCCTAGTTTATCGTTGCGATAGGTAGGCACATCAAGACTGCTGCCGTAGTAACCCATGTGTTCCTTATTGTTTACGTCCTTGATGGCAATATCCAGGCGATAGTGCTCGGGTTGCAGCGGCAAGGCTTTCCAGTAGACCGACTGGCCGTTCAGCTTTTTTTCCAGCAACTCGGCCGGTTCCGTAATCTCAACCGTATCCTCGAAGGTCTGCACCGTCTTGTGGGTAATGGTGGTGACTCTGCCCAGAATATTCACCACTCCCTTGGACACGCCGTCCTTGGTGACAAAGGTGATGTCGCGGTTCTTGATCTGTATGGTCACTGGAACCAGAACCGTGTTTTCCGTCACTCTGACGAAGTCCGTGCGGACATCGAAGGGGAAAACCGGCCCATAAAGCAGCTTGTGCTCGGACATAAAGGCGTCAAGGTCCTTGAACTTGATCGGTGGCGGCGCGAATAGCTTGGCGCTCAACTCGATGCGGTCGAAGACCTTGGACTGTTGCTGGCTCTGCATCGGGCCGTTGCCAAGACTCTCAATGCCATTCGTAAAGCGATCTGCCTTATTGGCCTTGCCCATCTCTTCCTGCTGGGTCAGACCTGCCCCTGGGACGTGCAACAGCGCATCCTTCTCGCTGCGGTCGATGGTGAAGTGATAATCGCCGCACTGGCAGGTATCCACGAATTCGAGATCGATGTTTTCACCGATGCCTTCGAGATAGCGGTAATGCCAGGTTTCAAAGGGAAAAGTAGCGGTCTGGCCGCCGCCCTCGTCCGTGGGCCGCATGTAAGTACCGCCGGAGGGGTGGGCATCAATGCTGTCAGGCGGGCCGAAGGAGATGTAGATGTGGCCGCGGTCGGTCTTCCAGCCGGGCTTGCCGGCGGCATAGTGCTCGTTGGCATAGGCGATGCGGCGATAGTGCTCTTCGCGGAACTCATTCTCCGGCGAATCCGAATCGGGGTTGCGCCGCAGCCAGAAGTTTTCGATAAAGGCATCGCGCTCCTCGTCGTTGCTGAGCGTCTTGAATGCCTTGCGCTCCTCGTCGGAGATGATGTAGGAAACGTCCTGCTCGAGCCAGGTCTTGTAGGCACCCTTCAGCTCCTGCCGCAAGGCCTTTTGAGCGGCGATCTTTCCCTTGTCAGAGCGCTCACGCTTGAGCGGGTTCGGCTCCTGACCAGCCGTCTGATTCTGGCTGCTGGCCGACAGCGCCTGCGCTGGAGCATTGTTCGCCTGCTGCGCCTTGAGGCCGGCAGCGGAGGTGAAAACCAAGCCGCAACTGAGTGCGACGAAGAAATAGGAAGAGCGGTTTAGCATCATTTACCTTGTCAGCTCCTGCGAACCTCTATTCTACGGGTCCCGAAAGGGCTGGGCAAGATTCCGCTGAAGTTGGCTGCTGATTGGACGCCGAAGCGCCGCCAGGGTAAGCGGGAAAGCTGGCTTTGAGAACCGGTAATCCGGCGGTTGGCCAGGAGAAAATTGACGATTCAAGGTTTTCCGGCCAGAAATCCGTATGCCCGCTTGCCGCGCCATGGAGCATTTTAGAAAGATGAATATCAAGGTTGAGCCGCTTGCAAAATTACCTGGAACCCGGCATTACGGGTTCCGCTGCCCCTTCGGCGCCATGGCTTGCTCCGAGGGCGTAGCGGCGTTCTAGAGCATTTCTCCTGATGGTGTAGAGGCATCCCACCCTAGCCGCAAGAACAAATACGCGGCGAGGGTGGGGCACCCAAACTCTATACCTAAAGGAGAAATGCTTTATACGACCTACCCCCACCCGTATTTTTTAGCATAAAATGCTTGTTTTCATTAACTTACAGACAGTACTCCTCTGTAAAATCGTCAAAACAAAGGAGTTGCCCGCAAAATATTCCAGGATAAGGAGTTAGGGCATTTCTCCTGATGGTGTAGAGGAATCCCACCCTAGAGAGCAAATTCAGAAATACTGTGCAGTCAGAAATAGTGCGCGGATGCCGTTTTCTTGAGGAAAACGGCGATTGCCGCATCAACTTCCCCTACACTAATTCTGAATTTGCCCTAGCCGCAAAAACAAAGACGCGGCGAGGGTGGGGCACCCGAACGCTATACCTAAAGGAGAAATGCTTTAGTGGCTCCTTTGCAGGACATGGAGGACGATTGGAGAAAATGCACCTGAGTATTATTGTGCGACGACGCGGCAAAATAATCTGCAAACAACTGAGCCTGTTGCAAACCCTATTGATCCGGCAAGGAAACAGGGACATCGTTTCCCACCCATTTCCGCAAAAAACGCGGAAATGGGTGGGGCACCCTGACAGTATTTAGTCGCCGGATCAATAGGGACTGACGTGCGTCAACTCGTAGCGTTACCATCTATCTGGAGCAGCCATTCTGCCATGTCTCCTTTTTCCCAGATTCCCGATGCCGATGCCGTTGGCGTAGGCCCCTTGTCCATTGCGGTCATCAGCCCGGACGAGCGGCGGCGCAGCGTGGCGATGAAGGCCTTGAGCGAATGCCCTGGCAACCAAATCCAGGAGTTCGTTTCGTGCCCGTCCGATCCCGACGATGTGCCGCGGATGCTGGGGCACAACTTCGACGTCGTAATCGTTGACTTGGACACCAATCCGGAGGGCATGCTCAATCTGGTCGAAGCGATCAGCATCCATGGGCTGGCAACCGCGATGGTCTATTCGGCGTCTATCGATCCGCAGGTGCTGCTCCGGTGCATGCGAGCTGGTGCGCGCGAGTTTTTCAACCTGCCCTTCACTCCCGGCGCAATGTCTGAAGCTCTGGCTCGCGCCTCGTCCATCCGTTCCACGGATCGCACGCCCACGAAAACGGACGGCAAGCTGATCGCCTTTATCAGCGCCAAAGGCGGTTTGGGCGTCACCACGCTGGCCTGCAATTGCGCGGTGGCGCTGGCCCAGGAATCCGAGAAAAAAACACTTTTGATCGACCTCAATCTCCCCCTCGGCGATGCGGCCATCGATCTGGGGATCAAGGCGCGGTACTCGACCTTGAATGCGCTTGAGAATTTCAGTCGGCTCGACACGAGCTTTCTGTCAACCATGCTGGTGAAGCATAGTTCCGAGCTGTTCGTGCTCGCAGCGCCCAGTGAATTGGTCACCGTGCAGGTCTCCGATAACGCCATCAATAAACTGCTGGAAGTCGCCACCCAGGATTTCGATTATGTTGTCGTTGACGCCGGATCGCGGATTGAGCTGCAGCATACGCATCTCTTCGATGATTCCACCTATATCTATCTGGTCACGCAAGTCGGCATTCCCGCGCTGCGCAACTCAAACCGCCTGATCGCCAAGCTCTTTGCCGCGGGCAACCCCAGGCTCTCGATTGTGATTAACAGATATGATCATGGCAACCAGGGAATCAAGGATGAGGATATTGAGAAAGCCCTCACCAGACCGGCTGACTGGAAGATTCCCAACAACTATGCGGCGGTGCGGCAAATGCAAAACTCGGCTGTTCCGCTCACCGAAGAGGACACGGAAATTGCCCGGGCGATCCGGCAGATGGCCCGCGATATGGGCGGCCTGCCCGCCATTCCAAAAAAGAGAAAGGGGTTTGGCTTCTTCCGGTGATTTGATGAGGCCAGTCTTACATCGAAGCTACAGATCATTTCGCCTACCGCAAAAATCATTCCTTGAATCCTGAGCAATCTCTTGTTTGCTCACATTCCGGCTTTTGCCAAAGCTCGAGGAAACGGAATCGGCCAGAAAAAACCTGAAACTGACTCCGCTTGACACTACGCTTGGATAGAATGGTTGGCAGAAGGTGAGGGGAATGCGGCAGGAAACACCGTCACCACGGGAAACCAGCGAAAAGCTTGCCATGAAAGGCCAGCGAAAGGTTATTTTCGACCGGATGGGACAGGGATTGCCGTTGGAAGAAATGCTGGTGCTGAAGCAACCGCATTTCTCGCCGCGCGAAAGCGTTCAGCCTTCGCCTGACATCTCCATCCTGCCGCGAACTTGCTTCATGCAGTTATGGTTCAACCAATCAAGGGCGTTCAGAGTATTTTTCCAATTGATGCTGGCCGAAAGCGGAATGATCCGTGAACTTTTTCTCAAGCGGAAACCGCCCCATACGCAACGGAACGGGGCGCATGAATTGGAAAATTGCTTTAGCAGTCCACCGGTTTCAGGAATGGCAGCGTGCATGGCGCGGAAAGGTCGGCGCCTGAGGTGCGGGATATGAACAGCGGCCCTACCAAAGCTAGAGTGATGGACATCGTTGAATCTCCCCGCGATGGCGGGGGCGTCGTCTCCGTCGCGGTCATCAGCCCGGACGAGCAGCGCCGCACCGCCGCGGTGAAAGCCCTGCGAAAATGGCGCAAGATCCAGATCCGGGAGTTCGCAGACTACCCTTCCAACCCCGGCAACTTATCCTGGACGCTCAATCGCGACTTTGACGCCATTCTTGTTGACCTTGACAGTGATTCCAAGCGCGCCATGCATCTGGTAACAAGCATCTGCATCAATGGGCTGGCAACCGTCATCGTTTATTCGGCGCAGGACAACTCGGAGCTGCTGCTCCAATGTATGCGCGCGGGCGCCCGCGAATTTCTTAAAATGCCCTTCGACCCCGGCGCGGTGACCGACGCTCTGGTTCGCGCTTCGGCCCTTCGCTCGGAGAATGGCCTGCCGGCGAAGGCGGAGGAGGGAAGGCTGCTGGTATTTCTCAGCGCCAAGGGCGGCTCGGGCGTCACCACCCTGGCCTGCAATTTCGCCGTATCGCTGGCTCAGGAATCCGGGCGGAAAACGCTTTTGATTGATCTCAACCTCCCGCTTGGCGGCGCCGCAATTGACCTCGGCATCAAAACGGAGCATTCGATTGCCGATGCGCTTCGGAATTTCAATCGGCTCGACTCCGAATTTCTCTTGGGCTTGCTCGTAAAGCATGACTCCGGGCTATTTGTCCTCGCGGCTCCGGGGGAAATGGCTTCCACGCAAATCATCGATGAGGCGGTTGACAAGCTGTTGGAAGTCGCCCTCCAGAACTTCGATTATGTGGTGGTCGATGCCGGATCGAAACTCAACCTGCAGCACACACACCTGTTCGATGTATCCACCACTGTCTATTTGGTCGTACAGGTCGGCCTGGCCGAATTGCGCAACTCGAACCGCTTTATTTCCAAGCTTTCCGCCGCCAGCAGCCCCCAGCTTGAAATCGTCATCAATCGCTATGATTCCCACTCCCAGGAGATCGCCGAGGAGCATATTACAAGGGCCCTCACCCGTCCGGTTGCATGGAAGATTCCCAACGACTACACCGCCGTGCGCCGGATGCAGGTCACGGCCAAGCCGCTCATGCGGGATGACTCGGAGATTTCCCGCGCGATCCGGCAGATGGCGCGTTCCGTTAGCGGCTATCCGGCGGCCCTCTGACAGGAGCGGCGGCGAGGATAAGCCGGCGCGAAGGGCGATGGGGGGGGGCACAGGCTGCGGAAAAAGGGCTGGATTTGATCCAAACTCTCGAAAAACATCCCTCAGGGCCTAAAGGCCCGTTGATTTTGCACGACTTGCGGCACGACTAAAGTTGTTCAGTCTCATGACATCCTTTACACTTTTCGACCGGAAGTCCTATGGCTGCAATAGAGGCCAGGAAAAGGCGGTTGCTGCGCAACCTTGGAAAAAGAAAGGA
>Ga0224525_1000841_pt1 | contig 12524 bp, 9 predicted proteins | sample CFST100metaG_FD_179874 | JGI IMG/M metagenome (GOLD analysis project Ga0224525, IMG submission 179874) | Peat soil microbial communities from Stordalen Mire, Sweden - C.F.S.T100 | ecosystem: Environmental > Terrestrial > Soil > Wetlands > Peat | place: Sweden: Norrbotten County, Stordalen Mire...
GGGGTAAGAGCTTATATCATAGCGAAGCTATGATATGGTGAGGGGTGTGTTGAAAGAACTTATAACTATCAACTGATAACTTATAACAAAAATGCATAATATCAAGGATCATTTTCGTTATAAGTTATTGGTTGTAAGTTGTCAGTTTTTAACATACCCCGCACACAGATAGCTAAAGCTATCTTGCGCCACCCCTCTCAAGAGGGGAATCACAATACACAATACACAATACGAATCCAACATGATATTTATAATTTAAAATAATAAAAATATGGCTAAGAAAATTTTGGTTATCGAGGATGAGGCGACTTTGCAGAAGGCACTGATAGAGGTCTTGGAGCAGGCGGAGTATGACGTTATTTCCGCTTTGGACGGGGAGAAGGGCTGGAATCTTGCTGCTGCGGAGAAGCCGGATTTGATTCTGCTTGATATCATCCTTCCTAAGATGGATGGTTTTGAGGTTCTTGGGAAATTGAAGGGCGATGAAGGCACGGCAAAAATTCCCGTTGTGCTTTTGACGAATTTGAGCGACCTGAATGATATCCAGAAGGCTTTGGATCTGGGCGCCGATTCTTACCTGGTGAAAGCGGATTTCCATTTGGATGATGTTCTCAAGAAAGTGGAGCAGACGTTGGCGGATTAAGGGTTTGTTTTTGATTGTTTTTAAAATACTATATCAATCTTATAAACTTTTTCTCCTGTAATAATCCCTACATTTTTGTCATTCTGAGGTAATCCGAAGAATCCCTTCATTACAGCAAGTCTTACCTATAGCGCATAGTTCTATCGCAAGAGAGGGATTCCTTCACTTCGTTGCGGAATGACAAATTGATGGTGTTGTTTTGAATAATATAGTTTGATAGGTACGAGCTATATCGAATTAACTCAATCTATAACACAATAGTTTTCTCGATCTACCACCTCACCCTGACCCTCTCCTGGAAGGAGAGGGGAATATAAATGCTCTCAGTGGAAGATCACAGTATAGACTCGGTTATTAAGAATATAAAAACTACGTTACAGTGAAGCTTAAAAACCTAAGGACCAGGTCTGGGGACCTGCTCCTGCATAATGTTAGTTAATAAATTTAGGGGGAAATAAACTATGCAAATTCCGGATCAGCAATTGAAAAGATTTCTTTTGGATCTCGGTTTGATTTCCAAGGAAAAGCTTTCCGAGGCGGAGAAAAAAGCTAAAGAAAATAAGACAGACCTGGAGAAGATTCTGGTTGCGGATGGCTTGGTTTCGGAGCAGGAGCTGACAAAGATAAGTGCCTATACGATAGGCATCCCTTTTGTCGATCTCAAGGAAAGCGAGATCGATCCTCAGGTTTTGAAAATCATTCCCGAACAGATGGCGAGGCAATATAATGCCGTGTCTTTTGATAAACAGGGAAATCAGCTGAAAGTGGCTATGCTCGACCCGAATGATTTGCAGTTCATCGATTTCATCGGCAAGAAAACCGGAATGGAGATCATCCCGTGTCTTGCGGATGAAGAGGGAATAAGAAGAGCGCTGCGGGCTTTTCAGAAAAGTTTGAAGGCGGATTTTGAACATCTTGTCGGGAAGACTGAGCTCAGCGATGACGGTGAAAGGCTGATTATCAAGAATGAAGGCGAAGGTGCCGTCATTGAAGGAGAACAGGGGGTGGATCTGAAGAAAGCGGCGGAAGATTTGCCGGTTGTGAAAATCGTGGATACGCTCCTCAAGCATGCGATTTTGGAAGGGGCGAGCGATATCCATATCGAACCGGAGGAAAAAGATGTGGTGACGCGGTTCCGGATCGACGGCGTGCTGCATGATGCGATGACTCTGCCGCGCCTGATCTTGCCTGGAATCGTGGCGAGAATCAAAGTGCTTGCCAATCTGAAAATAGACGAGCATCGTCTGCCGCAAGATGGACGTTTCAAAGTTGAGTCGCCTGACTATAAGGTTGCTTTTCGTGTTTCGATCATTCCGGTTTTCGACGGGGAAAAGATCGTTATGCGTCTTTTGAACGAGTCGCAGGGAAACCTGACGTTGGAACAGATGGGGTTCCGCAAGAGAGATTACGAAGTGGTGTCGGCGGAAATCGAAAAGCCGAACGGGATGATTCTGGTGGTGGGGCCGACGGGAAGCGGAAAGACGACAACTTTGTATACGATTCTGGGGCTTTTGAACAAGCCGGGGGTGAACATCAGTACGCTTGAGGATCCGATCGAATATAGGATGCCGAGAGTGAATCAGTCGCAGATCAATGCCAAGATAAATTTTACTTTCGCGTCGGGCTTGAGGTCACTCCTCAGGCAGGACCCTGACATTATCATGGTGGGGGAAATCCGAGACGGAGAAACTGCGGAACTTGCGGTGCACGCCGCGCTTACCGGACATCTGGTTCTGTCCACGCTTCACACCAGCAGTGCCGCCGGAACCCTTCCCCGCATCACGGATATGGGGATAGAGAATTTTTTGGTTGCCAGCACGGCGAACGTGATTGTTTCTCAGCGGTTGGTTCGAAAGATATGTGCTGAGTGCGCTGAGGAATATTCCATGGATGAAGGCATGTATACAAGTTTCTCGGAAAGGTTCGATGTTGAAAAACTGGCGGGAATTTTGCGGGACGAAGGGATATCCGAAGAAAAAAATACGAAAGATTTGTGGATGAATCTGAAGTTCAAGAAGGGCAAGGGCTGTTCCAAGTGCCGAGGCGGATACAAGGGAAGATTGGGAATTTTTGAAGTTTTGTCTATCACTGAAAATATCGGAAAACTTATAAATAGTGCGGCGAATGCGGAAGAAATCGAAAAGGAAGCGGTCAAAGAAGGCATGAACACCATGCTTGAGGATGGAATCGTGAAGGCGGTGAGAGGGATTACTACGATAGAAGAGGTTATGAGAGTGACGAAGGAATAACTACATCTGCATCTGATTCCCCTCTTGAGAGGGGTAAGAGCTCATATTATAGCGAAGCCATAATACGGCGAGGGGTGTGTGGAACGTTAAATTTATATCGACAGTCTTTAACACACCCCGCACACAAACAGCTGACGCTGTTTTGCGCCACCCCTCTCAAGAGGGGAATAAATACAAATTCTTTCTCATCCTATAAAATTATATTATTTCTTTTATTACTATTCTAAGTTTCTTCCAGTAAAAAGCATTCTGCATCTGATTCCCCTCTTGAGAGGGGTGGCGCAATTATGGCGCAGCCATAATGTGTGCGGGGTGTGTTAAGAACTTTCCATATGCGCAAAACAATCCCATACAATCCCAAACTGAAACAACTTGCAAGGAATCTAAGAAATCACAGCACATTATCAGAAGCATTACTATGGCAGCACTTAAAAAACAAAAGAATGGAAGGATATGATTTTCACAGGCAAAAGCCTATTGGAAACTATATTCTTGACTTCTTCTGTGATAAACTGATGTTAGCGATTGAAATTGATGGAGCGACCCACGAAAATAAATACAATTCCGATATTAAAAGGCAAGAAGCATTGGAAAGACAAGGCATAACTTTTCTGAGATTTCAAGATATAGATGTGAAAAGAAATATGGAAGGAGTAGTTGAGACAATCAGAAGCTGGGTGACAGAGCACGGTTCCCTACACACCCCGCACACAGATAGCTAAAGCTATCTTGCGCTACCCCTCTCAAGAGGGGAATCTGGATGCAGAATACTTTTTCAAATATAAGTTTTACAAGAATAATATTTTATTTTAGATAAGTTTTATTATAAGTTATCAATATGTCTTCTCAATTTTCTTATAAAGCAAAAACGGTTGATGGCAAGCTGCAGAGCGGGATGATGGCTTGCGAGAACCGGACGGAATTGGGGGCGCTTCTTAAAAAGAAAGGGCTGACTTTGGTTTCGGCACAGAAGACCGGCGAGAAAAAAGGAATGGACATAAAACTTCCGGATTTTTTGAGAAGCGTGGGCGTTGTCGATAAGATGCTTTTTACGCGCAATCTGGCGGTGATGCTTCGGGCGGGACTTTCTTTCTCGAGGGCGCTTGGTATTCTTGCTGAGCAGACCAAAAGTTCTTATTTTCGCGAAATCCTTCAGGCCGTCGAGGCGGATGTGCAGAAAGGAAGCGCGCTTGCGGACAGCTTGCAGAAATATCCGAAAGTTTTTAATCGCTTGTTCGTGAGCATGGTGAGAGTGGGTGAGGCCGGAGGAAATCTGGAAGAGGTTCTGGAAATGCTTTCGATACAGCTTAAGAAAGATTATGAAATCACTTCGAAAGTGCGGGGCGCGATGATGTATCCCTGCGTGATTTTGGCGGCGATGAGTCTGATTGGAATTCTGATGATGACTTTTGTTTTTCCTTCGCTTCTGAAAATGTTTTCCGAATCCAAGGCCGATCTTCCTGTTACTACCAAGGCCTTGATTTTTATAAGCGATGCCCTGCAAAATTATGGTATTTTTATTTTTATAGGCTTCGTAATCTTGGTTTTTGTCTTTGTGAAGATTATAAAAACTCCCCAAGGCAAGAAGTCTTTCGATGGACTCATGCTGAAAGCTCCTATTGCGGGAGGAATCATTATGAAAGTGAATGTGGCCCGTTTTTCAAGAACGCTGAGTTCTATGATCACCAGTGGAGTTTCCATCGTGGAATCTCTCGAAACGATTTCTTCGACTTTGGGAAATTATTATTATAGTGACAGTGCCGCGAAAGCTTGCGAATCAGTGCAGAAAGGAGTCAATCTGAGCGAGGTGATGCTCGGATACGGAAAACTTTATCCCAGTATGATGATCCATATGATCGAAGTGGGCGAGGAAACAGGAAGCCTGGAAATCACGCTCAAGCAAGTCGCTGAATTTTATGAAGACGAGGTGGATCAGTTCACTTCGAATCTGTCTTCGATCATAGAACCGGTGCTTATGCTCGTAATGGGAGGCGCGGTCGGAATTTTCGCAATGGCGCTTATCCAGCCGATGTATTCCATTATGGAGACGATGTAGAAATAACTTATAACTTGCAACTATTTTTATACTGTCATCTCGAAAGCCGTACTCGGCTGAGAGATCTGTAAACCATATCATATCAAAGCACCAAATTCAAAATCTCAAGTTCCAAATAATAATATCTCAAAACTCAAATGTCAAAGCTCAAAACCAAAACTTGAAACCATAAAACTCAGGAATTACGAATTTGAACACATAAACTTTCTTTTCTGCAACAATTCCTACACTTTTGTCATTCTGAGGTAACCCGAAGAATCCCTTCATTACATTAAGTCTTACCCATATAGTATAGTTCTATCGTATGGAAGGGATTCCTCCGCTCTGCTGTGGAATGACAAAATGAAAGTGTTATTTCACAATGGTATAGTTTGGCAGATTTTAATTAAATTTCATAAGCCATGAAACTATTAAAATACAAAAAGACAAAGAGTTTTAAGCTGCGGTTTTGACTTTTGAGTTTGATCATTTGCGATTTGATTATGCCGGAGGCTTAATTTATAATAATACCACTATACGATGTTTATTGTGCATGGTGCCGGGATCCTTCGGATTACCTCAGGATGACATAACCGCAAAATATTTAGCCAGTCACATTTTAACAGGAGGAAATGAAAAAGTTTTGCCAGAAAAATAAAAATGCAAAAGGTTTTACCATTATTGAAACTGTAGTCAGTATAGCTATTTTTGCTGTTATTTCCATGACTCTTTTTAATCTTTTCAATAGCGTTCTGAGGAATATCAGGAGCAATAAGGCTATTCTTACTGCCAACAGCATCGCCTTGGAGCAATTGGAAATTGTTCGGGGAATGGATTTTAATAACGTAAAAACCGATGTGGGCTGGGTTCCGGCCGGGCCGCTTGCTTCCACTAAAACTTTGGCGCGGGGAGGAATCGGTTTCACTATAAAGACCGACATAGCCTGGATGGATGATTCTTATGACGGATGCAATGATACGTGCGGTTCGGGAGGAACCAGCCCTTGCAGCGCCAACTGTACGAATCCCAGCAATGACACATTTCCATTTGATTATAAAAAAGTGAGAATAAGAGTTTCTTGGAAAAATCCTATCGGTGGCGGGAACAGGGAAATCGGAATGAGCACAAATATCGTGCCACCCGGACTGGAAGGACTGAATCCCGGCAAGGGCGGGCTATATCTGACGGCATTCGACTCTCTGGGAAATGCTCTTTATAATACCGATGTTACTGTGAGCAGCGCCTCCACGGGGTATAATCTGACTCCCGCAACCGGGGGGAAAACCGACTTGAATGGAAATATATGGATTCCGGATCTGAATCCTGCGGCTGACTACTATATAAAAGTTACAAAAAGCGGTTATAGTACCGCCGAAACTTATGCAGTCAATAATAATTCAGCTTCTCCGAATTATGATCCTATACCTAGTCCGGGCTACGCTCTGGTTATCAATCAGAAAATCACATCGTTGGGTTTTTCGATCGATACTTTGGGAAGTATGAATATAAAAACTGTCCATTTCAGCAATCCGAACAATTGGCAGGCGAATGCCGGAAATGCGGGAGATCAGACGGAGACTTCAGAGGTTCTGGATGCGAGTGGAAATCTTTTTGTTGCGTGGGCGGACACGAGAGACGGCGGCATAAAGCATATCTATATGCAGAAACTTACTTATAGCGCAGCAGGCGGGAATTATATAAGATCTTGGGGGTCGGATGTCAGAGTTGTCAATCAGCCGAATGCGTCGAATCCCGGTTTGAAAATCTTGCCGGATGGTTCGCTGTATCTCGTCTGGAGCGATGATCGAAGCGGCAATGGCAATATCTATCTTCACAAAATAAATACGACAAACGGCAGCTTGATCGGCAGTGAATATGGAGTCAGCCATGATTCTTCCGGCAATATACAAAGAAATCCCGATCTGGCAAACGATCAGGATGGCAACATATATTTTGCATGGGAAGATAATCGCAGCGGAAACTGGGACATATATGCGCAAAAATTTATTCTTTCCTCCGGAACTTTCTGGGGAAGCGATTTGAAAGTAAACAGCTTTGATTCCAATGATCAAGTAAATGCCAAAATCATTTTGGACAGAGATACTGATAGCGGCGCGACAAATCTTAATAATTTTTATGTGGTATGGCAGAGCAATCATCAGGGGAATTTCGATATATTTTTGAGAAAATTTAACAAAGACGGCGCGGCCGATGCGAGCTTTTCTTCGGAAAAGCAGATAAATTCCGACGGAGGATCCTTGGACCAATACGTTCCGAGCATGGCTTTCGATGGAAGCAACTATCTTTATATCGCTTGGGCGGATGACAGGAACTCCCAGCCTGATATTTATCTCCAGAAAATTGACAAGAGCGGAGTCGATCAATTCGGAACGGACATCAAAATAAATGATGACGCTTTCGCAACGGCAAGAAGGCTGAATCCTTCAATCGGATATTATTCCGATGGAGCCATTTATGTCTCATGGGAAGACAGTCGAAACGGAGGCACCGGCTATAATATTTATGCTTCAAAAATCAATTCGACAGCGACAAGACAATGGACGTATGATTTTCTTCTTGCCAGTACTATGACCAGCAATCAGGCGAATTCTTCCACGCTATGCGATCCTTCTTCCGGTCGGGCGATCACAGTCTGGCAAGACAACAGGAGTACGACTACTTACGATATTTATGGCGCCGTCTATAGCGATATGGGGAATGTGACAAGGGCTAACATTCCGATAAAAATCACCGGCACGAAGCCCAAAGGCAAATATATTAGCAATCCTTCGCCTGTACAGTATACTTCAATTCCCAAATATTCAAAGACTTTCACGAGCGATGCCAGCGGAAATATAACCGTCGATGCGGCAGCAGGCGGTCTGGAGTGGGATAGTTACAGTTTCTCCGCGGGCAGTCCATACAGCATAATATCGATCGATCTTCCTTCCCCGATTTCCATTTTGCCAAGCGGATCAGCTACGGTGGTAATAAATGTTGGGCCCTAATATGAAAAAAAATATAAAAAAAACAGGTTTTACTCTTATCGAAGTCATGATTTCAATAGCGATTTTTACTGTGCTTATGACCGCTATCAGCATCATTTTTCTTTCTCTTTATAGGCAGCAGGGGGCCGATTTCGGAATGATTCAAAGGACGCACGATGCCAACAACGTCATAGATATGATGAGTGTGCAGATAAGAAAGGCAAACAGGGCGGAAAATGGAAATTTTACTTTGGCAACTGCGACGGCAAGTTCTCTGACTTTTTATTCCGATATTGATAACGACGGCCTTACGGAAAAAGTGTCATATTTTTTACAGGGAACTGATCTTAAAAAAAACGTGATCGAACCTGGAACCGGCTTGAATTATCCGGGGGCGGGGACCACTTCGATCATATGCGGCAATGTCCAGAATGGAACCAATCCGATTTTTACATATTATAACAATACTTATACCGGAACTGGAAATTCTCTTGCTTTGCCAGTTCAAGTTTTGAATGTCCGGGTAATAGGGATAGCATTGGATCTGAACTCCATAGATCATGAATCTTCTTATCCTCTTCATGTTGAAACGAAAGTCCAGCTTCGAAATTCGGAATAAATTGCAAATAATATCTCAAAACTCAAATGTCAAATCTCAAAACCAAAGCCTAAAGCCGTAAAACTTAGGACTTATGCGTTTGAACAGATAAGTTTTCTTTCTAGTAATAATCCCCGCCCTTTTGTCATTCTGAGGTACTCCGAAGAATCCCTTCCTTACATTAAGTCTTACTTGTATTATGTTATTCATATCGTATGAGAGGGATTCCTCCGCTCTGCTGCGGAATGACAAAATGATGGTTTTATCTTGAATGGTATAATTTGGCAGACATAATCAAATCGCATAAGCCATAAAAATATTAAAAATACAAAAAGATAAAGGGTTTTAAGTTTTGGTTTTGAGATTTGACATTTGAGTTTTGAGATATCATGAGTTTAATCTAAATTCGTAAATCATAATTTTATTATTTCTCTGATAAGCATAATCCATAATAAATTCGATATATGTTAAAGAAAGAATTATTTTGTGAAAAAGGAATGGTCACTCCTCTCGTCCTGATTATTTTAGCGATATTTTTCGTGTTCGCTACCAGCATTATGAGTTGGTCTCTCTCGGAAACGAGAAACGTGGTTTCGAAAGAAAGGAATACGGAGGCCTTGCAAGTCGCCGAGGCTGGTGTCAGTTATTACAAATGGCATTTGGCTCATAACGGTAATGATTATAAGGATGGGAAATCTTGGTGCTGCAATGGCAACAGTTCTTCAACTCCTGCGACCTGCGGCGGTGCGTGCGGTCCTTATATTGAAACCTATAAAGATTATAACGGAAATACGATCGGAGAATTCGATCTCACTATAACTCCATCCGCGGTTGGTTCCACGATTATGCAAGTCAAATCTGTCGGAAAGATTTATGAAGATGCGAGCATTCAAGAGACCGTGACTGCAAAATTAGGAAAAGAGTCTTTGGCAAAATACAGCTTTCTTACCAATTCTCCAATATGGATAGGAGAAAATGAAAGCACTTCAGGACCTCTGCATTCGAACGGGGGAATCCGTTTTGACGGAACCTGCAATTCTGAAGTTACCAGTGCGGTCACGAGTTATGATGCCGGAGCGGCCAATCATGGCGTGACCGGCACGAAACCGGGAATTTGGGGAAGCACCGATCCGGCAATCACGCAATATTGGAGTTTTCCCGAGCCGACAATAGACTTCGGGCTTTTTACCGTGGATATGGCTGGCATAAAGACGAGTGCTCAGTCGGGAGGAATCTATCTGGCGGCAAGCGGCGCTAACGGTTATAAGCTTGTTTTCAGAAGCGACGGCAAAATAGATAAATATAAAGTTACGTCTGTGAATCAATCGGTGACTTATGCAAATGATTCCGGAGGGTGGTCGTCGGATCAGGAAGGAGTTAATGCAACAACTTCTCTCGGAACTGTAAGTATGCCTGCTAATGGAGTCATTTTTGCGCAAGATAATGTATGGGTGCAGGGGACAGTCAAAGGCAAAGTGACAGTGGCAGTCTCAAAGTTTGCGACCAGTGCAAGCAATTATGCGAGGATAATCATTAGTGATAACACGAAATATCTCGCAAGGGACGGAAGCAATGCTCTGGGACTTATGGCAGAGGGCGATATCTTGATTCCGAAGTCCGCTCCGGACAATTTGACCATAGACGGGGTTATGCTTTCACAAAAAGGCCATGTTTACAGAAGATATTATTCACCTGTCGCAATCAAGACGAATATTGAGGTTTATGGAGGAATCATAACTAATCTGTTTTGGACTTGGACTTGGGTTAATAGCGATGATAGCACTATTGTCACTGATGGATATCGCAATACCAATACCATTTATGACAATTATCTGACTTACGGTCCGCCACCTTCTTTTCCCACGGAAGCCAATTTCAAAATCATTTCATGGTCGGAAAATAATTAGTCTTAAAATCAGTTTTGTGTTAAAATATTTTTAGAGAAGATAATAATCTCAAAAGCAAAACTTAAAACCTTATAGCTTTTTGTATTTTAATATTTTCATGGCTTATGCGATTTGATTATGTCTTCCAAACCGTGCCATCCAAAGTAAAATCATCATCTTGTCATTCCGAGGAGCGCATTTGGCGACGAGGAATCTCTTCCTTACGATAGAACTGTGCGATATAGGCAAGATTTGATGTAAGGAAGGGATTCTTCGGATTACCTCAGAATGACAAAAGGGCGGGGATTGTTGCGGGAAAGAAAGTTTATGTGTTCAAATGCGTAAGTCCTGAGTTTTAAGGCTTTAGGTTTTAGTTTTGAGATTTGAGTTTTTACTTTTGAGTTTAATCGTTTGAAATTTAAGTTTCGAGATTTTATACATATGTCTATCTTTCATCAAAACTTACATCCTTTCGGAATCGATTTCAGTGATCGGGTTATTAAGATTGCCCAGTTGGAGAAAAAAAATGAAAGGCTGATATTATCGAGTTATATAAGAGAAGATATTCCTGAAGGGATCATAGAGGACGGAGAAATAAAAAAGCCGGAAGAACTGGCGGGGTTTATAAAAAAAGCCTTGGCCGGTTGCAAGCCCAATCCGCTAAAATCGAAATTTGTAATCTACTCGATTCCGGAAACGAAAGGATTTATCCGTGTCATTAAAATTCCTTATACTGAAAAAGAAGGACTGGAGAATGTGATTTTCACGGAAGTGGAGCAGCTTTTTCCTATCAGTCCCGATGAATCCTATGTGGATTGGCAGGTTTTGGGAAGCGCGGATAATAATCGGACGCTGGAAGTGCTGGTTGCTGCCGTGCCTCAAAATGTTGTGGATTCTTATTCGGAAAGCTTGACGCTTGCGGGACTCAAACCGGTTGCCGCCGAGATCGAGTCGATCGCGATATCTCGCAGTCTCATAAATGAAAATGCTTCCCAAAAACCGGTGCTCATTATCGACATGGGAAAGGACAGGACAGGTTTTATCATTTTCAAATCCCCGGCAGTCCAGTTCACTGCCAGTATTCCGGTATGCGGCAAGGAAACTAATCGGGCGATTGCCCGGAAAATGGGAATAAGCGAGGCGGAAGCGGAAGCCCTCAAGAACAAATGCGGACTTGACCCTAAAGAAGATTGCAGCGAAATTTATAAGGCCATGGATTCCAGCCTGAATGAAATGACAGGCTATATCAATAAGCTGCTCGAATATTATCACGAACATCATAAGAACGAAGCGGACATTTCGAAGGTTGTCATCTGCGGCGGAGAATCGAAAATAGCCGGAGTCAGTCCGTTTCTTTCTTTGAAGATCAAAAAAGAAATTGAAAAAGGAAATCCCTGGATAAATATAATTTCCACGAAATATAAAGAAATACCGATAATCTCGCGCAGTGATTCTCTGGTGTTCGTTACGGTTCTGGGACTTGCTTTACGCGGCATTGAAGAAGATATCTCGCTCTAATTTTGATATTATGATAAAAATAAATCTACTTTCCCCGTGGGACAAGGAAAATCTGAAATGGGAAAAAATGAATAATCTGGTGATGCAGGGCATTGTTTGGATTGTCATAGTTGAGATATTTTTTGTGGCAATGTTTTTCTTCTCTATGGAATATCTCAGAATAGAAGGAGGCTCGGTAAGTTCTCAGCTTGCCAATATGGACAATCAGCCGGGCATCAAGGAAGTGAAAAATATGGAGGCGGATATCGTTGACTATTCGGGAAAGATAAATAGCATATATTCTTTGCAAAAAACTCATCTAGCCTGGACTCTTCTTTTCGATAAGATTTCCACCATAGTTCCAAATGATGTCAGATTGGATAGTATTTCCGTTCAAGAATTTGTTCCGCCAGCCGACGTAAAAGCCTCCAAAGCGAAAAAGGGCAAAAATGACACCGCTGACGATAAGAAAAAATTCATCGTTGAAGTCGTAGGAAAGGCCAAAACCAGAGACGATCTCCTGTCTTTCGAAAAGAATTTGAAGAATTGCGATATGTTTTCCGAACTCGCATACGATGATTCCAATTATGTGAAATCGGTCGATATAAATTTCAAATATACTTTTTACG
>Ga0224525_1000844_pt1 | contig 12514 bp, 5 predicted proteins | sample CFST100metaG_FD_179874 | JGI IMG/M metagenome (GOLD analysis project Ga0224525, IMG submission 179874) | Peat soil microbial communities from Stordalen Mire, Sweden - C.F.S.T100 | ecosystem: Environmental > Terrestrial > Soil > Wetlands > Peat | place: Sweden: Norrbotten County, Stordalen Mire...
ATAAAATTCACTCAAAATCGCTAAATTTGAATCGAGTATTACATGACATGCACATCCGCAAGGTACACACGGAGGAGAAGGCCCCTTAAAACCTTAATTTACTTTTAGCATCTGTCACCTTGATCTGCACATAATCGCACAAGGTATCATTGTACCACCACCATCCCCGTCGAAACGATCTTTCCCGCGCGGATGACGCGGATAAGGAGCGGCTGCGGGGCGAGGCCCGTCAGCTTCATTGCCGAAGCTCCTTGGGCTTGACGCACGCACCGGCCCGAAACGGTATATACGGATAGGCGATCTTGCCGGGTCACGCCGGAAATAACAAGGGTTGATTTGACCAATCGGTAGCGTATCGTTGTTGTTTGCATCGATTTGACGCCATCGATGACCGGATTGGCTATGGTGTGTATATTTACACGAGCAATATAATTTGATACTTGGCCGCCGGCGAAATTAAAATTGCCGCCGACATATAGCAATGAATCGAACAATACCATGGCATTTACGCTGCTTAATAAATTACCGGTTCGTGTTTCGAGTCCGGAGCCCAGTGCAAACCATTTCTTACCATTCCAGACCGCTATATTATGCGCGGGATACCGACGCGCGATCGTATCAAAACAGCCTCCCACAAACAAATTTCCGTTCTTGTCGAACAATAGCGCAAAAATGTTTTTTTCCGGATACAGGTATGGGTTTCTTAAGGAGCTTAATTTCCCGCTCGCCAATAAATTCCATGATGTCCCGTCCCATTTCGAAATACCGCCGTTAATTCCACCGGCATAAAGATCCCCGTTGGGGGAAAAGGCGATGGATACCACCGTTTCATTAAAGCCAGTGTCAAGAGCACTCCAGGCGCTCCCGTTCCATCGGGCGATACCTCTGGCCGCGACTCCGCCGATGTAGGTAAAGTATCCACCGGCATAGAGCATGCCGTTATTGTCGAACGCAAGGGAATTTATTCCCATATAGTAGGAAATGCTCACGCGGGAAGAAGTATCAAGCGAAATTCCCTTCCCAAGCGGCGACCACGCGGCGCCATCCCATTTCGCTATGCAGCCGGTGTTGATGCCGCCGACCGAATCGAAGTTGCCGCCGGCATAGAGATTGCCGTTCTTATCATTTACAATAACGGCGACGGAATTGTTCATTCCGGTTCCGAGCGGGCTCCAGGCCTTGCCGTCCCATTTCGCGATTTCCCTGGCGGGACTACCTCCCGCGGAATCGAACATCCCGCCCGCGTAAAGGTTTTTATTGCTGTCGAGGGACAGCGTATAGGCCGTATTGTTCAGTCCTTTTCCCAACGCTTTCCATTTACTTCCATCCCATTGAGCAATATGGTTGGCCAAGAAACCGCCGATGAAGGCAAAATACCCGCCTACGTATATCCCTCCCGCGCCATCCTTGGCAATCGCTAAGATCTTGTCCGATGTTGTCGGGCCGATGGTACTCCAGGCGCTTCCGTTCCATTTGGCGATGCCTCCCATGGCGATGCCATCGGCGGTGTCGAATCCCGACGCGAAAAGGTCCCCATTTCCATCGACGGCAAGAGAAGAAAAAAGACCCGCATTCGTTCCTCTTCCGAGCTTTTGCCATTGACTTCCGTCCCATTTCGCGATATGGTTTACCCGTACGTTGCCGATCGAATCGAATTCGCCGCCGGCGTAAACATTGCCGTTGCTGTCACACGCAAGTGATACAACCCTCTTATTCATTCCCGGCCCAAGAGCGCGCCAGGTTGCTCCATCCCATTTTGCTATACACTTGCATGGAACGCCGCCGACGCTGTCGAACGTTCCGCCGAGATATAGAGCGCCTTTATTATCATACGTAAACGCATATTCCGTACCATGCATTTTAAAGGGGAACGTATTAACATGATTCCCGCTGAATTTGACAAGGTAACTTACATTTGAATCATTATAGCCTATTGCGCATAGTTTCCCGCTTGTATCCTTGGCGAAAGGGCCGAAACCCCAGTATGCCGATGCAGTCGAATCCCATTTGTTTCCATCCCATTTTGCAATGTCGTTGACAAAAATTCCGCCGGCGGTATCAAAACTTCCATCGGCAAAAAGATTTCCGCTATCATCACATGCGAGATAATTAATGATTCCTTGTTTGTATTGGGACCCCGCTATTCCTTTCCCAAGTGCGCTCCATTTGCTTCCATCCCATTGGGCTATCCTTGCGGCGGGAACGCCGCCCGCGGAATCGAAAGACCCTCCCGCGTAAAGTATTCCTTTTTTGTCCATGGCAAGAGTGCTTATCCAGGAATGTATTCCCGTTCCGGCGCCCAAAGCGCTCCATTTACTCCCATCCCATTGCGCGATATTCCCGGCATATGTGGCGCCTACAATGGTAAAAAATCCCGCGATATAAAGACGGCCGCTTTTCAAAAGAAGCGCTCTCACATTACCATAGGCTCCCGCAAAGCCGCCCATGCTCACCCAATCGGCATCCGTGATCGTCGGATCAATGGTCACCGGGTATGCCGCCCCGGCATCCTCCACCATTATTTTCAACTCGCTTCCATTCATCGCTTCCATTTTCGCAACAAGCGTCTTGCCCTTCGCATCCATCGTTTGTAAATTGCCGTAGACGAACTTCCTGCCGGCCGGGATCGTGACGGCAATACCGCTACTTCCCATGGTCGCCATTGCGCCTCGAATTGTCAGCATTAACGTCATTACGCCTTGTCCCCTCGGCTTTTTCTCTATGACAAAATCCTGACGGATGCCGTCGGAACTCGCCGAAAACCGCTCGACCACGATTTCACGGTCGAGCAGCACGGAATGCCCGTCCTGGGAAGAAACAGTACCTTTCGCGGAAACATTTACCATGCGAGAACCTCGTCCCATTGCCACGGGGTCGATCGAGAAGTCGCCTTTACCTTCCGATTCGGAGATTGACCGGATGATTGCGCCTTGAGGTGCGATGTACGCTTCAAGCTTTTGCAGGGGTGCTGAGAGCCGGAGACCTTCGGAGGTGACATTCACGCCCTGTGCAACGACTTTCTTGTCCGCCTCCGCCCCGAGTTGGTTAATAGGGATGGCAAAAGATGAAGACACGGCAAGTATTGCTAGTGCAAAAAGAACAACCGCATTGTACCTAATGGAGATTACGCTGTTTATTATCATTAAAAACCCTTTCTCTTGAATTTCGCGCTCATCAATTTTGCCGTCATGCCCCAAAATCCCCCGTAGGGAGACTTAGAGGGAAAGCTGTTGTTGATTTTAGCAATTCGCTTGTCAATTACTTACGTAACTAAGCCGTCCTCCCCCTTCACCACGCAAACACCCTCGAAGCCGCCTTCAGATTGCCGCAGATGGCCGTTACCACATATAACCCTGGAGCGTGGGAATGTGATAGGATGATATCATGAACTCCCGCGCTTTTATGCATCAAAATCTCTTCGATCATCTGTCCTTTGGGATTGAAAACATTGATGACATAATTGCCCGCGATAGGAAACGAAGCGGTCAAACGCATTCCATGAAAATCAATGAATTTTATGGCTGAACCGCGCGGTATTGTTTTTCCGCCGTTCTGAATTGCTATGGGCATTTGCCCGAATTCATACGCGCCGATGCAAGGAGGATCGGGCCGGACAAACCCGCGTTGATCGGTTGTAATCTCGATTATTTGCGTCCCTATTGGAATGGGGGACTTTGTCGCTACGCAAATCCAGTCGGTTCCGTTAAAATAAACGGGTTTGATGTTGGTCACTTCTTTTTTGTAATACGTTGTGTCGAACAAAGTATCGTAAAAAAAGTATCCGCAGCGGATGCCTTCTCCAAGGGCCATTGCGTTATGATAGAGCGCGATGGTTTTAGTCGGGCCGCCGTTGTCGGCGAGTTTCACGGTGTCTTTCCCGAAAACTTCCTTATTGATCCAATTGTATTCGGCCACGGAAGTATCGCCGTACACATTATCGCCGACGTAATTTTTTCTGCCGGCATATACAACGCCGTCGCCGCCGGCATTGCCGATAAAAATATTATTTAACCCATACGTTTGATAATTGCCATCGCCAAATCCGCCATCAAAGCCGAGGCCCGTTCCATTCCGGGCAGTATCGCCGAATATCGTAGTATAGATGAGATTACCAATAGCGTTATGTTCATCAATAAACCCACCATTACCGCTATAGACTCCGCCGCCTTCAGCCTGTCCGTTACATAAATTCAGGTCGCATGCTGCAAACGATGTATTGTAGCATACCGTCGAATTGACAATAGACACAAGTCCCAGCAAATTGCAGACGCCGCCGCCCCGTGCTTCGGCGGAAAGATTAATCAGGGACCACGTAGGATAGGTAGTGCATGAATTATTGGTAATGGTCGAGTTGAAAATAAGCAGGTTCCCGGTATGATTAAAAATTCCACCGCCGTACGAAGTTCCGTCTTGCGAACCTCCAATGGAAGCTGCATTATGATCGATGGTGGAGTTGGTTATTGTTACGGTACCGTGATCATTGTATATTCCACCGCCCCGACTTGCGCGATTTTGTGAAATTATCGAATTGGTAATAACCAACTTCCCGCGATAGCTGTAGATCCCGCCCCCCTGACCGGCATAGGAGCAGCAAAAAGCGCCGCCGGTGTTGCTTTGAGTGTTTCCGCTTATCGTGCATGCATTGAGGTTTACGGTAGCAAGAGAATCGTAGATTCCTCCCCCAAGGTAAAGAAATTCTCCTCCCGTTATTGTAACGCTGTCCATTTTAACTTCCGTAGTTGCTCCTAATATGGAGATCACCCCGCCCTGATACACCACTCCTCCGTTGCTTCGCAAAGACAAATTCGAAAGAAGTACTTTCCCTCTCGAAATAGTGAAACCACCCCAAGGACTTTTAATCGTCATTCTTTTATTATTCGAAATAACTTGACAAGTTAGGGCGGCGATTTATTTTCTGATAGGGTAGGGACTTCTTTGCGGATGATTAAAAAGATGGAGAAAATCAGTGACTCATTTGGAAGAAGATATGAAGATTCATTTTTGTCATTTTCGGGGAAACGTTAAAATCGGAATGTTTCATTTGTTTTTGAAAAACAGAAGATAATAATATTAATCACATTTATGTGCCTTTTGAAAGTGTCTGCCCTGAGTGGGCCGGAGACTGAGACACAGCAATTTTCGATTGGAGGAATAACCATGCGCAAAATAATAAGCTGGATTGTAATGGTGTTTATATTTCCGCTAATCCTGCTTCCTTGCCATGCCTGGGGGGCGCAAGATTCGGGTTTTACACTGGACGTTCTCGCATCCGCTGCCAAAGAGGTATCATTTACGGTGCCCCCCTCAGGATCCATACCGATACGGATCATGCAAAAAGGTGCTCCCGTTCCCGGCATGAAAGTCGATCTCTACCTGTCGGAGTTCGTTGGAGAACAGGGACTATCCGTCGGTGTCAAGCTGACAGTTGACACTATGCCTCTTACTCCGGCAGCTGAACTGAAGAGGGTCCCCTTTTCCGGGGTATTTCTTCCGATTCACCTGACGGTGCCGCCGCTTCCCGCCCCTGGCAAGTATTCCGGCACTTTAGTGTTAGTGAATCCCAAAAATACTTCGAGGGAAGTGTGGTTGTTTAAGCTGACCTCCGCACAGGAAATGCGCCCGGCGACATTGGTTTTGGATCAAGGATCTGCAACACTCAGTGGGATTAAACCTGTACTGTTTGGAAAAAATAAAGATCCATCCATCACTGTGCACTTACGGGACAAAACAGGCTTCTGGATGCTAGATGGCATCATTGCACGCCTGGAACCAGGATTGATAGTTCCTGGAAATGGATTTAGCATAGAGCGCGACCTGTCTGCCGAGTTTAATAACAAATCTGTCGATAATATCGGGACTTCCCCACCCACTGGAACCCGTTCGGTCTTGCCCGGCCAACAGGCTACCCTGAAGTTTCAATTCAAGAATTTAGATGTCGGTACATACACGGTTCCGTTGCGGGTTATTGCTTCCAACTCCGGCCAGGACGACCAACAGCGTCTGACTGTCACCATTAAGGTAAAACACTGGTGGTTTTGGGCTGCGCTTATTCTTGTCTTAGCCGCAATAGTTTCATTTATAGGCACACAATTGGCGATCGCCATACGCCGAAAGTCGGCTTTTCTCGAACGTGGTCAGGGGATGCGCCCGGCATGGCTTTCCACGGAAAAACCTTCGCTACCTGTGATATGGTACCGTGCGAAGGTGCGACAGATCGAAGATTTAAGCAATCGATTCTGGTTGACGGGGCAGACAGGAATCGACTTGAAGCTCACTCAGGCGGCAGGAATGCTGCCGATCCTTGATCGAATTCACCATCTCCGTAACCGTCTCAACCAGAGCCTGGAAGAGGAACCGATCAGAAACAGGGCAATCTGGCATTTGGATAGTATCATAAGCGGAATAGACGCGGACCCGAGCGATCAAGAAATAACCCAAATTAAAGCAGAGTTAGATGCGCTGGAAAAATGTCTTGACCCTATGCAAACAGACGGTTGCTATTGGGATGCGCTACGGCCCCGTATCAGTAAGCTGCTTTCAGAAATCGAAACCGACAATTTCCCGGCTGAGGGAAAAGATGAAATGCTGCTGCTTAAAAAGGACCTTGAAGATGGTGTGAAATCGCAACCGAACCACAATGAGCTGACAATGCTCGAAAGGAGATATCAGCGTCTTCTCATCCTTTGGAATTATCATGAGAGGGAAGACACAGAATTGTTTTTAAAACTCTTTGTAGTGAAACAAGACTCTATAAGCCAATTATTCGCTACTGTCGATAAGGCTGTTTGGGAACGCCTGAAGGAGATTAAGAATAAAAACAAACTTTGGCCAGAAGGCCCATTGCCTGATTCCTTGAACCCAATCGAGGCATATATGCCAGTAACATTCGAGCTGGATGTGAGCGACGATCCCAAACTCATGGAAACATTTCTAGTTAAGAAAAAACTTAAATATATATGGAAATTTGAGATCAACCAGGAGAATATTCGGCATAAAAATGGAAAAAAAGGTGAGCTTGAGGTGACATCAGCAGAACCTAAGGTGACCCAGTATTCACCTATACCAGGACAGATAGTACTTAAAGAAGTACGAATCCTGAATGCATCGGAAAAAGAGCCGATCGTTATTCAAAGATCGGAAGCTAATGAAAAGGAAGGCCGATGGGTTGTTCCTGTTTCTAAATCGAGTGAATTTAGAATCTGGCGCATTGCTGAAAAGGCCGACTTTATAGCCCTCGCCATCGCTTCAATTGCCGGAGTAACCAGCGGTCTTATGCTTTATATGCAGAACCCTACCTTCGGTTCAGCCCAAGATTACCTTCAGTTATTTATGTGGGGCGCGGGGATCGATCAGGGGAAGAACCTCATCCAAGCCCTTGGTAGTTGGGGGTCAGGCAAACAATAGGCAGGGGGGCTGCAGGGTAAACGGTTGACGCATGTACTATCCAGGAAAACAAAACGAGGGAACGATGACCGGACATGATCTAATAAATTCCGATGGAATTCAGGGAAAAATTCACACAATCCGGGGCCTTCAGCTGATGATTGATAGTGACCTGGCTGAGCTATACCAAGTCGGAGCAAAAGTGCTGAATCAGGGCGTGAAACGAAATATTGGAAGATTTCCTCTTGAATTCATTTTCCAACTGACTTCTGAGGAGTACAATTCTTTAAGGTCACAATTTGTGACCTTAAACAAAAAGCGAGGGGAACACCGAAAATACCTTCCTTATGCGTTCACCGAACAGGTGATTGCCGATCGCCAGGCGGCATTTCTTACACGGGATGATTTCCGGCTGACGCCCATGACCGAGGAGCCGGAGGTAACAAGCCCGGATCCGGACTGCTCAAAACCACGCCGGCAATCGAAAAAAATGGGCAGAAGGATTTTCACTTATGAACCCGACTTCGTGAGATTCCTCTAAAAAGACTTTTTTTTACTTATCTCTTTCTTTTCGCTATCCCCCATTTATATTTTCATAAACAATCGTTTTTGACAATCTGAAGCAGCTTATGCAATCCTCATAACGATCGCTGCTTCTTTGGGCAGCTTCATTCAATTGGATTCTTTCTGGAATATGCCTACACTAAACTGGGGCTTGATCAGCGACGGTGGCATTTTTGAGTCGCTGATGCATGCTATTCTCTTTGCTGAAAACGCGGGCACTATTCTCTTTGGTCGCCCTGGCAAGGATTCTGGACAGGATGCCCGCACTATCGATGGAACGTCTGTATACCAGGCGAAATACCGGCAAGGTCTTGTCATGGATAACGCCATAATCCTTGCGCTGGAGGAACTGGAAAAGATCAGGGTGTATCGCCAGCATGGGCATCCCAATCAAGTGCATTGGCGGAAAGCCCGACGCTGGGTTCTTGTCGCCAATTTCTCCATCAACCCCAATGACGACGTTAAGTGGCAGACGCGGGTGGTTCCCGCCTTTCAAAAAGAGGGTCTAGCGGCTGACTATTGGCACATCGATATCTTAGAGGGCAAGCTCTCCCAGCATTCCGAAGTCCGGGATGTATTCTTTGGCGACGAGAACCGAGTGTTGGTTGGACTAAAGGAGGCGCACGACTTACTCATTGCCGAGTGTGTGGGCAGCGAGTTTCTCGACGTCGCGATGATGGGGCGCGATAGCGAATTATCGCTGATCAAAACTTTCGCAGCCTCAGGGGATAAGCGAGTGTTGCCGTTGGTCGGCCCTGGGGGGATTGGCAAATCGCGTCTTTTGTATGAAGGCCTCATCGCATTGGTAAACGAAGGGTGGCATGTTCTCTGGGCCTTACCGGGAACCATGGCCAAGTCATCACAGTGGTTTCGGCTACTGAACGGCGCTCAACAGACCTGCGTCGCTATCGACGATCCCGATGACCCTGGTCTATTACGGTCAGTGATCGAACAACTATCAACCGTGGAACGTAGGAACTGGAGGGTCATAATTGCCACCCGTACAGAAAAAGCGGAAGCCCTCCGCAGATTCCGGCATCACCGTCACGTTCACGAGCCGATCGAGTTGCGACCTCTTGACGAGCCAATTTCGCAGGCGTTAATAAATGCTTGTCTCGTCGGTCATGCCCCCCCCTCTTGGCTGCATTCGGTCTACCGTTCTACGCATGGCATTCCTGGTTGGCTCTGCCTCATCGCTGAACTTACTAAGAGAGAAGCATTGACAGAGCTTCCGTCAAGTATTGATGATGTTGCGTCCTCCTATTTGGACTCATGTCTTAGCGCGCTTGGTGACCATCAAAGGGACCAAGCCCTGACACTCCTTCGTTGGCTGGCGCTTTGGGGTACACTGAGGGAAACCGGAAATGTGGAGCAGGCAGAATTCCACTTCCTCGAATCTAAGGGTATCTCAGCCCATACAGCACGAAATCTACTGGCACAATTGGTCAGGACCGGTATCGTCAGGAACTGGGGTGTGGCCAAGCGCCTTTTTGCCATAGAACCCTTGATCATCCGGCAGCAGATCCTCGTTAGTTGGATTCTGCGCACAAATGCTGACGCATACGATGTTAGCGACAGTGGCAGGGAACTCATGACTCAATTGGTCAAAGGCCAGATCCCCGCCGTAGATTCGGCTCTGAAGACATTGTCACAGGTGGTTCAAGTGCGACTCACAGAATCGGAGGCGGCGCTATTCCTTCGACCCATTTTCAGCGCAATGGCAACGAGTGCCGTTGAGGGCACCTTGCTTGACCAATATCATGTCGTCAGTCTCGTCGAAAAGGTTGGTTCCGCCGACCCGGAAAGTGCTCTTGATGTCCTCAAAACAATCCGGGAGAAAGTCATGAAAAGTATGGATATCGAGGACCTTTACTGGGGAACGCAGACTTTAACCCATTCTGCCCTGGTTGCCAATTTTCCCTGGACGTTATTCCAGATCGCGGAATGCGCCTCCGACCGGCTTGTAGCGCGTCGGTACATCAATGAGTTCCGACAGTTGGTCGCACTGGAAGACTCTGATGTATTGCATGCTTCCTCAGGCAAGAAACCACGACAATTGCTCCATCGGCTTCTTTGCGAATCGAAGAATTCCGAAACTTTTGCTCAACCTGCCTATGAATTGGCGATAGCGGAGCTTACCATTCCGACCTCTTGGCCATTCGTCGGACTGCTGACTGGGTGCTTGCTGAATCCTATCCGAGAGTCAACCGAATGGGTTGCGAACTGGACGCTCAGCATTTCGAGACGGGCGTTCTTGCCCGCGAGTACCGAATGGCGTTTGGCCGAAGATCTCAGAAATAAAATATTCGCGGCTCTACGGAACGATCCTACCCCTGCATTCCGCGGCCCGCTATGGCGGGTTTTGGCTGAATCCCACCATTCGTTTCATCGCGCGGTGATGCATGGCAATGTGAAAGGCCCCGCTGTTAAGCCCTACCAGGCGCTTCTAGTAAGCGATCTGGAAACTTGTACGGAAATATTGAAGACTCCGCCTGTTACGATCTCGGTCGAAGAAGCGACTGCCGCTCGGGAAATGTGGACCTGGTATCTGGAATACGGGAAAGACCATTCCCTCGTGGTTCTCGCCAACCAATGTGAGGACATCTACAATAACCTTCCGATTTCAAGGTGGCGTCTCAATGACTTCTTTCAATTCGACAGGAATGACAAACTTGCCCCGGAGACAGCACGGATCGCTGCTGCCTTTCGAAGTGCTACTGGACCAGAGGTGATCTCAGAGTTCTTTGAGGCGGCAAAACAGTATTTGAATGCCGCTCGGCAAGGGCACAGGGATGGGGCCGACGACAGGCGTATTTTTGATTTGGCCAAGGTCTGTGGTGATCAGCTTGATCTTGACCCTAATCCGGCCGGGAACGCATTATCCCTTTTCGTGAAAGCCACACTAGATCGGCTGGATGCAGAACATGGCAATATGCTCGCGTGGGAATTTGCTGTCAGGCTATGTCAGCGGCATCTGTTCACCATCAAAAGTAAAGGGGACCAGGCGTTAGCGCTAGGGCTTGCAGAAATCTTGGAAATAACGAAAGCAAAATCCCGACTTCTGTGGGGTTTGTATAGCAATGTCCATCCAGCAACAACAGGAACGCTTACCAGTACGGAATTGAAATACATTCTGCAATATGAAGATGGGTTTTCAGTTCGGGATCAGTTTTGTTTACTCGGCGCGTTCAACGCGGTCGATTCCCAGACGATACAGGATCGACTTCATGCAAATCTTCAAAATATGCGTAATGACCCAGTCGAAGCCAGTCATTGCCTGGAAGCCTTCATTATATCGGTACACATCGCGGCGCTTCGCTACATCTGGCCGCCACAAAAACTCCCAGTTGCCTGGATAATCGAGATGATTTCTAAATTCGGCATAGATGGTTCACTCTTCGATATGTATGAGCTTGAATGGTTGCGTGACCAAGCTGGATACCACATGACCATAAATGAAACGACAAAACTAATCCGATCAAGGATGGCGCTTGAGAAATCGCCGAAACCCAGCGATAGTTTTTTGGTCATACCGCTAAGCCTTAAAATGGATGATTGGTGTAAATTTGACCAGAACAAGAGTGCCGACCGTATGGTATTTCGAGACTTCTGCGCTCTTGCCCTAGAACAAAATGTTACTGCCATCCTCTGGATGCCGAAGTTCCTGGCTCAGATTGACCCGACAGGTTCCGGTGTCGCAGATTTCGTAAATGACTTCTTGGCATCCAACCCAAGAATCGATGGCGATCGATTGGTTCGATTAGGGTACCTAGGATCTGCATATGAAGATACTTCGGACGCATGGGCAAATATCGCAAAACCAATCTGCCAGAAGGCTGAAGCTTTTTCGCGAGATGTACGAGAACGCACATACTTTGGGCTTGCCCGGAAACAAACGCCAGTATTGACAAGCATGCCAGGTGAGGTCGCAGACTGGTACGTTCAAGTCCGGGATGACGCCAAACATCTACTTGAGCTTACGCCTGATGAGTCGCCCCTAAAGGATTATCGACGATGGGCCTTACGCCGTGCGGAAGATGACCTCCGCCGCGAGGAAGGTATAGCGGAGGAAGTTACCGATGACTGACCTCAGAGTACAAGTAATACAAGGCGCGAATGAACTCAGGTCTGCGTGGGCTATTTTGCAAACTGGCTCGACAAGTTCCACATTGCAATTGCCTCCGAAGTGTTATGAGCAATGGATCAAGCGTGCTTTGCTGTACCAGACACTCAATGGCACTGCAGAGATATTCCCAGCAAGAGAATTTGCGTGGGACGCTGTTCGCGCGATAGCATCTCCCATGAGTATTATAGACCACATACGTAACATCGTGTCATACGGATCGCTCAAGACCGACTTCGCAGTAGCAAGGCATCTCGCACTAACTACCTACGTAGCGGTAACATGGTCCGCTTACGACCGGTTGGCAAATGTCTGTGGACGGCTTGCAGGGATCGCGGATTTGGCAGAAAACCCTAAACAGAATCCTAAGGCCTGTGAGGACTTCCTGGGCAAGAAAGACACAATGGGTTTCTCGGGGCATCTCCACATTCAGCAGGCATACTC
>Ga0224525_1000846_pt1 | contig 12482 bp, 16 predicted proteins | sample CFST100metaG_FD_179874 | JGI IMG/M metagenome (GOLD analysis project Ga0224525, IMG submission 179874) | Peat soil microbial communities from Stordalen Mire, Sweden - C.F.S.T100 | ecosystem: Environmental > Terrestrial > Soil > Wetlands > Peat | place: Sweden: Norrbotten County, Stordalen Mire...
GCCATCCCGCTTTTAACGGCAGTGTTATGAAAAAAAGCCTCCAGAGCCTCAAGCCCGCCGGCAGAAGCACCGATGCCTACCACAGGAAAATCAGAAGTGGATTTTGATGGAAAAAGAATTTTTTTATCCGCTTTTTTCATTAATGCCCCTTATGCTTTGAATTGATTTTTCTCAAAATTTTGAACAAATAACTTGGACGTATATTTAGATAATTATACACTAAAAATAAGAATTTTGCGGATTTTTAAGGAGTTATAGAAGCGTATTTTTCTTCCGATGCCGTATAAACCCACTTTAAATGATGTGTCCCTTTTTCACTGAGGATTAATTTATATTTCTGCCATCCGTTATCCCTGTACTGGACAGACTGAACTTTGCCGTTCAAAATAAATGACATTATTCCGGCATTGGAGCCCCTCCACCAGAATTCAAGCGTTGTCGGGCCTTCCACTATCACGGGTATGTTCCCGAATATCGAGCAGCTGACAGCATCTATGCCGTCAGGCATAAAACTATAATCATCATCGGAAGAAGGAGCACTTGAAAAGGGATTTTTTTTGGGGGGGTCAGCTGTTGACCGCCTTGAAATGTTATATTGAGCGATATTTGTGACGCTTGCGACATTTATATTATCTTCTCCGGCATCCAGACAGGCGGCAGGAAAAGCAATTATAAATATTGCCGAGAACAATATTAATATATTACTTTTTATTTCCGGTATTATCCCGTTTCTATTCATTTGCATAACGCACACCCATCAAAAAATATATTATATTTTAGCTATATTCCTATTTTTAAGTATACCCGGGCGGGTTCTGATGATAAAGACCTGGATTCGTGCTTTCTTGGACTTCTTTCACCGGCCGTATTAGCCAGTGGCATTTGTAGCTGCAGGATATCATCCTGCCGGCAGTGTTTTTGACGGTGTCATTCTTTGACTGATGGAAAAGCAGGGAAAAAAAGTGGCTCCCGGGTATGGTATTAATCCTGAAAAGTTGTATAATTAAAACAGATATATTTTTAAGGCGATAATACAACGCAGGATCAAAAGGGGGAAATATGAAGAAAATCGGGTTACTTTTGTCGGCAGTTATATGTTTTTGGTACGTTTCCGGATGCTCAAAGAATTCGTCCACAACCGCAGCTGATGTGGTTCCCACAGCTACAGCTGTCGGGGTTTATGCAGAGGCGTATATCATAAACCGTACGGACACGACGAACATCACGGCAGCTTATGTGGTCTTGCGGCACGGAAATTCCATTGGTTCGGTCATCACGGACGCCGCAATCTCAATGAACCAGTCAACGCTTGCCTATGACGCCGTCTCAAACTCCTACACAAGCACGTCCATACCCTTTGCCGCCGAAGGCACCACGGCTACGGTTTCCATAACCTGCACGGCAGGCACACTCTACGGATCGGTTGTGATCCCGCCGTACGTGACAGTAACCGCTCCGGCGCAAAACATCACGGTATCAGGTTCGACATATCCATTTTATATAACAATAACAGCCGACGCAAATCCGGGAGCCTTTATGGTAGTTTCCGATAAAATGTCGTCTGCCTATTATATGCTTTCCGGAGGAAGCGGTGACGTGAGGATATTCACCATGTCGCCCGGCCTGGCCGGTTCGGGAAATGTCATAGTGACAGTTAAATCCTCAAATACCGGGGTGATAACAGGCGGGGTGTCAGGTTCAATATTCGCGGCCCGGGACTGCGGCGGGCAGCTGGCGATGACTGTAAATTAAGGAGGATATATGAAAAAACTTGATCTAAAAAAGGAACTTAAAGGCCTTTACTCCGCGAAGAAAGACCCTGTGCTTGTAAAGGTGCCCGGGCTTAACTACATCATGATAGACGGCAGAGGCGACCCGAATAAAAGTATGGAATTTCAGGCGGCCGTAGGGGGGTTATTTACGGCTTCTTATACGCTCAAATTCATGGTCAAGAAAGGCGATGCGGGCATTGATTACGGCGTCATGCCGCTTGAGGGGCAATGGTGGGCTGACGATAACCTGGATTTTCTTGACGGCAACAAATCAAAATGGCACTGGACCGTATCCATAATGCAGCCTGACTTTATAACTCCAAAAATGTTCGCAAAAGCCGTAAAAAAAGCCGCTGAAAAGAAAAAGGACCTGCCTTTGAATAAACTGCGTTTTGAAAAACTCAAAGACGGCCTTTCCGCGCAGCTGCTTCATAGAGGCCCGTTTTCCGAAGAGGGCCCGGCCATAAAAAGAATGCATGATTTTATAAAAGAGCAGGGTTATGCCCTGAAAGGCAAACACAGGGAGATATACCTGAATAATTTTTTGAAGGTAAAGCCTGAGAAGATGAAGACCATATTGAGACAGCCCGTCGGATAGGACGGCAGCAGATAAAAAAACATATGTAAGGCATAATATTATTTGACTTACTTTATTTGATGTGGTAAGTTTTATTTTAAAGGAGGCATATAATATGCAAACTATCACAGTCACACAAAAAGGGCAGGTTGTAATACCGGCTAAAATAAGAGAACTGCTTCACATCAAAAAAGGTACAAAACTGATCGTAAAACAGGACGAACGCGGCATCCTGATGACGCCGGTGGAAAACGGGTACATAACGGCCATGAAAGGGGCCCTTAAGGCGGATGGATTAATGACGCAATTTTTGCTGAATGAACGCTCCATAGAATCCGCAGGCATGGACGGCAAATGGAAAAAATAGCGCTGGACACGCACGCCGTCGCTGCGTTTTTCTACAATGAGCCCGGCGCCGATGTGGTGGAACAGATCCTGCTGAAAACCCGCAAAAATAAAACAACGCTGATCATGTCCGCTGTCAATTACGGCGAACTTTTTTATGCCGTACTGAAAAAGTCTGGAAACACCGCTGCCCTGAAAGCCCGGGATATGATAGACGCCATACCGGTAAAGATAATTGACGTAAACCGCGACATAGCGCTCCTTGCCGGAAGTTATAAAGCCGCGAATAAAATGTCGTTTGCTGACTGCTTTTGCGCCGCCACGGCAAGAATTTACGGTGCTTCAATTGTGACGGGCGACAGGGAATTTAAAGAGGTGGAAGAAGAGATCAGGATAATATGGATAAGGTAATAATAGAGAACTAATTTTTATTTTCGTCAATCCGGACTTTTATGAAAAATATAATGACAATAACAGGAATGATCAATTCCGCTGTTAAAACCCACGGCCGGACTCTTTCCGCAATGCTGAAAATGCTGATAATTAGCCAGAGGACGAGCCAGCATATTTTTTTTATGGTTTTTCCGTCGAACTGCGGTATAAGATCATTGGCCGCGGCATAACCGGAGAAATTAAAAATGAGTTCCAAACAGATAGACGCCGCAAATACCGATACTATTAATAATATCGCGAGATGCCGGCAGAGCAGAACTGATAAGCTATCGATCATGTTTTGCATCATATAACCTCCCTGATAATAATTTACCCGTATATGAATAATTATAGCATAATAAAAAGCAACGGGTCCACGTTCGCGGTGTTTTTGTCACGGGATGATTGCGTTTCACGTTTTTTCGGGCAGCTCCGCTCTACTTGACATTTACCCGGCTCGCTGATATTATATTACCACTGGTAACTAAAAGGATAATATAAGGAGGGCCTGATGAAAAAGCAGATCACAAAAGACCGGATCATTGCCACAACGCTCGCGCTGATACAGGATCAAAACGATTTGCAGGGCTTAAATCTCCGCGAAATTGCACGGGCTCTGGGATGCGCCCATACAAATTTATACAATCATTTCCCCTCCTATACCGGCCTATTATGGGAAACGCTCTCCGCCGTTCAGACAAAATTCATGGCGGTTTTGAAGGAAAACATATCAGGCGCGAAAACAGCAGAGATGAAACTCAGGTCCTTTTTTTCAACATTTTTACAGGTGTATCTGGACAATAAAGGCTGGTTCAGGCTTGCCTGGCTTGAATATATCGGGGACAACCGCCCGCAAAGCAATATTGAAACAACAAAAAGAACCAGGGAAGAACTTGACCGGTACGCGGCCGGCATCTGGGAAGGGATCAGCGGGACAGTACCGGATATGAAAAAAATAAGCCGTGTTATGCATACAACCCATTGTTATATCATAGGGGAAATATCAAATTACATTTCAGGGCGCAGGCTCATAGACAATGAAGCTCAATTTAAAAAAAATACGGCCAGGGAAGCGATGCGGCTGTTTTTACTATGCATGCGGGAGCGGTGATATATTATGGCATGCGATCTTGTGCTGTTTGGTGCCGGGCTTGTCAAAAAACAGGCTGTCAGCGAAGTTGTAAAATGCAATAATATTACGGTGAACTTCGGGCTTTTCCTGACAGAAGCACAGGCAGTTGAACTGATAGAAACGCGCTCCCGCGCGCTCATGGATACAGGGCGCGTTGAATTCGGCGGCGGGATTGTCGATAAGGTCATTTTAATGTTCTGTGATTCCCCGTATATCTCAATGCATAATTACGAGGAAACACTGCATGAGCTCATAGAGATATTTTATTATTATAAGAATGAGGCCCTTGACCTTATCGGCGACGACGAGCTTATCAAATATATGAAAACAGCCTTTAACGGCATCTGTCAGGGCTCCCTCGACCTGCTTGCAGGCCGCGAACTGTACAACCTTGCCCGCGGCCTGCGCTTCGGCTATAGCCTTCCCGATCCTGATGATACATACGGCTGTGACGGGGAGTATGAAGATGAATAGCATACAGAAAAGCGGCAGGATAAACCGCGATGAATTAAGCGAAGAATTTTACTTCCAGGCCCTGCTTGAGAAGGCCTGTTCCCTTGAAATGCTTTCCATGCAGTCCCTGGAAAAAGTACAGCTTGAGTGCCTTGCCATTCTGGCAAAGCAGACGGAGCTCTATAATAAAGGAAACAGCAGTTCCGTCCGTATCGAGACCGCGAAGGATATTCTTGATTCCATAATGTTCACCATAGGAACAGCCTTAAAGACATATCCCGTTTCCGATGATGCCGTGGCCGCCGTCAAAAGCGGGAATATGGGAACCTTTTACCGGCAGGGATCGAAGCAAATCGACGTGATGATCAAAACAGCGAAGGCACTGCACGCATTCATTCTGCGTGATGTGTTTGAAACTGATAATATTTTCTACAGCCCGACAATCATAGACGCGATAAACGGATTTTTCAAGCTGTATGATCCGGCTTTCGGCGCGCATAAGATACATATTACCGCCGATTATCCGGTGTATAATCCCATGAAGAAAAAGGCCGGGATTGAGTTCATAATAAATTACCTGGAAAATATCTGTTATGAAAATTTATTCTGCCTGAATTTTTCACCCGGAGCCGTGCGGGGCCTGCTCTGCGGATATATAGATGACTATCAGGGGTCGGTTATTAATATATACGAACATGTACTGTCCGCGGTCATCGGATGCGTACTCTCCGGCGCAAACCCGCGCCTGCTGAGCCTTAACAGGCCAAACCTGAAGTATCTTGAAGGGCTTTTAAAAGGAAAAACCGGGCCTGAAATCGACCTGATAGTGGCCGGGGCATTTGTAAAAGCCGGAGGGATATTTTCTTTTCCGGAGGGCGTAAAGCGGTATATATCCCGCAGCCTCCCTCTCATCGCGCGGTCGATAGAAGTAGCTGAAAAAAACAGCACTCTCAAGAGTGTTTTCATCATACCGGAAGATCCGGCAAAAGGCGCAAAACTTTGTATCTCACCCGGGGAAAAAATGGATGATGAATTGTACCGCAGTGTTATATCAGGGATCATGAAGTCCCGCACCGTGAAGGACAAATTTGCCGTAATAAGCAAATACATCGGCTCCCTTGCGGACCTGGAAGACGTACTTCTTGACGCCGGCCTTTCCGGCAATGAGATCATCTATGTGCTGCGCAGGCTCAGCCGCACCGAAATTGCGGTGCTGCTGAAAAAATATCCGGCTTCCCCCGGATATGAAATATCCGAACTAAGAACAAACGAACAGGTCCTGAGAAAAAGTTTATACAAATACATATATTCACTGCCGGCGGGAAAACAAAATCGGCTGATAAAAATCTCGGAAACAATGCAGATGGAATAGCCATGTATTTCTCAGTTCAAAACCGGTGGCTGACACCGGTTTTGAACTGAGAAGACGGCTGGTTTAAAACAGATTATGCCGGGACGGATATTATTTACCGGCACTATTTTGGTTTTATAATGTGGAATCAAAATGATTCCAGCTATTCCAATTTACGCCGGCGGGTGTACAATAGGACAATGATATCGGGTAAAAACCCTGGAGGGAAAAATGAAAAAAATTTCGTTGTTCTATTGTTGCTTGGTTTTATTTTGTATTTTGTTTGTGGCTTTTGGGTGCAAGCAGAAAAGTAATCCGGCGGGAGCGACAGATCCGACCTCAACAAATACTCCGTTTTATACAAAAACGATAACTCCTACAGTAACGATCACAGGCACGACAACGCCTACTCCTACAGCTACGACCACAAATACGCCAAATATCACGATATACAGCTTTGAAAGCGGACTTGACGGATGGAGCAAGAATTCGCTGGGCATGGGTGTAACAACCGTGGCATATAATACTGACACCGCATATACTCATTCAGGCAGCGCCGGATCCTTAAGGGCGGATAGTTCTTTTTATTCTCCATACAATCTCGGCTGGGTCAGTCTGACCTTATCACACGCTGTAAACATGACCGGCAAGACGATCTCCGCGTGGATATATGTCCCGTCATCGCTCGCGGCGGTGTCCTCCACATATACCGCGTTTATTGAAATATACGGAAGCAATTCATATCAAACCGGAACAAGCTACAGCCTGAATACATCCGGCTGGGTACAGCTTCAATACACGCCGTCAGGCGCAGGCGAGGACGCGGTGACAAAAGTGGTAATAGTAGTATTGCGCACACTGCCTGATGACTGGAGCGGGAGTTATTATCTGGATGATATAAGCTGGTAAAAGGGCGATATGAATAATTATTGAAAAGCAGGATCATGGTCAGGCAGCTTTTTATATTTTTATCATAGCTTGAAAGGATAGGCAATGGACAAAAATGCAATTGACGTACTTGAGTTCATAATTGGAATATCGATAGTGCCATTAATTGTATTGTTCGTAATTATAAAGGATAAAATTGCAGAATGTTTAAGACCGCGGATAAGCGATAAAGAAGGCATAGTACTTGAAGAAATAATAAGGAATTTTGAATCCGGGAAAAAAGAAAAAGTGGTGGATTTGTTCATGGGCACTTTTGTTAAAAAAGATATATCCGACGGATTTTACATAAGATTGCAGGAGTATTTGATCTATGAATTGGAAGATAAGGATAACGCAGCGCGGCTGGCAGATATATATAAAAATATAAAAGGCAGAAATTTAAGCGGTTCCAAAGAACGTTTAAAAGAAAACGCGCGATAAACAGCGATGATTTTGTACGCCGGCCGGCATCCTCGCAAAATTCCAGTTTAGATCATGAACCATGTATGGTTACTTTAATAAAAATCCGCGCTGTCGGGCGCATGTTATGCGCCCGTTACGGGTTCATAAACCTCAAAAATTCAGTTGTAGTTTTAGACCGTTGTATTTGTAGCGGCAGGATATAATCCTGCCGGAGCTTTGCGGGGGTTTCTGTAAATGCACGTCCGGTAAAAATAAGTTTGACAGTTTTTTATAAAAATGATAAATTATCATCGCTTAAAAAATGATAAGGAGGCAGGAATTAACATGAAAAAGGCTTTTGTTGCGTCATTGGTTGTTTTTGTTATGGCTTTAACTTTTATCATCGGCTGCAAGAAAAATAATTCACCTTTATCTCCGGCCACTCCGGCAAATACAGTTGTTGTAAATACGGCTACGGCGACAGCGACAAGTACCATTACAGCGACAAGTACCATTACAGCGACAAGTACCATTACAGCAACAAGTACCGTTACAGCAACTATTACCGCTACAGCAACAAGTACCACTACAGCAACTATGACCGCAACCATAACTCCGTGTGCGGGCAATCTTACTTTTGGATCCGACGGTTCTTATGATGTAGGAAGTGTAGCCAACGCTTTTATCGCCAGCTCATATGTAAATCTTAATTATGCGCGGATGACCGGATTCTCGGTTTTAGCAGAAGCCACGGGAAATGTAATAGCGGCGATTTATGCGGATAACAGCGGCGCGCCGGGAAATCTCATTGCACAATCAGCCTCAACAGCGGTTACCAGTGGATGGGCAACCATCAATATCACCCCTGTTGAGCTCACACCCGGTACCTACTGGCTGGGGTATGTGTCTGATACTGATGGTATTGTTTGGTGCAAAAACAGCGTAGGTTCATCATATTTTTCATACCCTATGACATACGGGACATTGCCCGGAACGTTTAGCGAGCTGCCGAACATAGATTCATGGCCTCAAAATGTATGTGTCAAGGCGATATGCGTTTGTCCTCAATAAAATGATCGGATAAAAAAACACCGCAGCGCAAGCAGCTGCGGTGTTTTTTTATTTTAAGAAAGGCCAGCGTTGTCAGGCGCATGATATGCGCCCGCTGCGTGGAGTAGGGAAAAAGCTGCTTTTAAAACTTGTCTGACCCTGCGGGTTATTGCCGCAGATACCTTTTATATTCGTTTTGTAAAGTTGGTCATGTATTTCTCAGTTCAAAACTGGTGCCTGGCACCAGTTTTGAACTGAGAAAAGTATATCTGTAGCGGCAGGATATCATCCTGCCGGATTCTTGAAGGTGTTCCTGTAAATGCCGGATTGGCTTTGTGCTGACCGCGGGTTCTGGGATAATTTTATTGTTCCACCCCATGCGGAAACGAAATGATGATCTGTATTGTATTATTTTAAAAAAGGTGTAGATTATAAACCGGTTAGGGAAAACCAAAATAAAAAGATACAGTAGATACCATGCTTGCACGCGCTTGTGCGAAGATCCGTTTTCAAAAAACTTCAGGATAACTCTGCGTGATAGGTACGCGCGGGTTTTAAAATAAAAGCATGGACCAGGCTCCGGTATTTTTCATTTTTTTAAAGACAGCTTGACAAATCACGCGGTATGTAATATATTGCATATAGGGGTTATACAGGGGGGCGTAATGTGCTACATTGCAGAGCTATATATCAGTGAATCGGGAAATAATCCGGTCGAAGATTTTATCATGGTACAAGACATTGAGACGCAGGATTGGATATTATCGGGAATAAGACAGTTTGAGCAGCATAAAGGCAGGATTAATAATCAGAATTTAGAGACAAAGCATATCAGGAACAAGGTGTTTGAGTTAAAGTTTAAAAAATTATCCATAAGAATTCTGTTTGCGTATCATCCCGTAAAGAGAAAAGTAATCCTGCTGTTAAGCGGAGTTATAAAGAAAAGGGCCGACTTAAAGAATGCAGATATTAAAACGGCGGAAGACAGGTATGATGAAGTTAAAAATCGTGCATAACGAGAAAAAGGGATAAAACCATGAAGAAGAAGGCTGCAAAACAGGCTGCGTCAGCAAGCATCTGGGAAAGCCCGGGAATCAAAAAGATAATGTCAAATCCCGGACGCAGGGCGGGCATTGAGGCAAAGTATCAATATCTTGAATTTTTAGAGGATATTGAAAAGCTGAGAAAGGAAAAAGGGATCTCACAAAACGTACTTTCCAAAATGACGGAGATTTCCCAGGAGGAATTATCCCGGATTGAGCACGGCAAAAGGAACATCACATTTGAAACATATTTTCGTATTCTGCACAGTCTCGGATATCGGCCGGAGATAAAATATCATAAAATAAAGCAGGCGCACGCGTCCTGATAAAAATGCATGCGTTAAAAAACAGGATCATGAATCAGGCACCGACGCCTTTTTATTCTTTTTATATTTGTTTTACAAAGTTGATCATGTAATTCTCAGTTCAAAACTGGTGCCGGGCACCGGTTTTGAACTGAGAAAAGTTTATCTGTAGCGGCAGGATATCATCCTGCCGGATTCTTGAGAGCTGACCAATTATACCGATAAAAGGGATACTAAGATAACAGAGGCAGCGACAGGGGCAGCCGGGATGGTAACAGCGTTAGCAACTTTAAAAAGCGTACATGAGCGGACAGGGTGTGATTTATCAAGGGTAAATTTCCCGCAGCTTGCTGCATGAATGATGTTTTTGTGGCTGGCAGTTGAATACCCCGTCATCTCTACTGAGAAAAAAAGCTTTATTACAATTTGTTCAATCAACTGAACAAATTGTTGACAGACCCGGAAAGGTTGTGATAATATATTAATAATATGAAACGATATCTTAGAAAAAACTTATACAGCAAATTAGAGAATTACTTAAACAGTGATGTAAATTTTATACAGGCGGTTGTCGGTCCGCGGCAGGTGGGAAAGACTACGCTTGTGAAACAGATTTATGACGCATGGGAAGGGCCAAAATTTTATGAAACCGCCGATATGCCGGGTGTGATTGATGAAAAATGGATATATCAAATATGGGCAAAAGCAAGGGAAGAGGAAAAAAAAGAACATAAAAAAACACTGTTGATAGTGGATGAAATACAAAAAATAACACAGTGGAGTAAAGCGGTAAAACGACTTTTTGATGAAGATAAATTTGCGCAAAGGCGTTTGAAGGTAGTTATACTTGGGTCTTCTTCTTTATTAATGCAAAGGGGTCTGACTGAAAGCCTTGCGGGGCGGTTTGAACTGCACAGGCACAGTCAATGGTCGTATAAAGAATGCAAGGATTATTTTAATTTGAGCCTGAAGGAATACCTGTATTATGGAAGCTATCCGGCAGCACTGCCGCTGCGTAAAAATAATGAAAGATGGGTTGACTACATAAGGGCTTCATTAATTGAAACTGTAATATCAAAAGATGTCTTGCTGATGAATCCGATCACAAAACCGGCTTTATTAAGGCAGGCTTTTGCCCTGTGCCTTAATTATCCGGCGCAAATATTGAGCTATCAAAACATGCTTGGACAGCTGCAGGAAGCCGGAAATGCTTCAACGCTGGCGTTTTATCTGCGTTTACTCGCAAATGCATTTTTCATGGCTCCGCTTGAAAAATACAGCGGCAGTAAGATAAGGCAAAAAAGTTCGTCTCCAAAAATATTGTTTTTAGATAACTCCATGATATCTGCAAATTCAGGAAAAACTATGAAGCAGGCTTTTGGCGATAAAAGTTACTGGGGCAGGTTATTAGAAAACGCAGTCGGCGCGAGGTTATACTGGCTCGCGCAGGAAGAAGGCTGGGAACTGTTTTATTGGAGAGAAAGGGATTTTGAAGTGGATTATGTGCTCAGTAAAGGGAGCAGGCTGATAGCTGTCGAAGTAAAGTCCGGCTGCCCGGGTAAAGCTTCTGCGTCGCTTGATATTTTTAAAAACAGGTATAAAAAAGTTGAAAAAGCAGTAATATCATTAAAAAAGCAAAAAAGCACCTCCGATGTAAAGTATTATGAGGCAAAAGAATTTTTTTTAAATCCGGAAAAAATAATCCGGTCATAGAAAATGTATGTAAAACCGGTGCCGGGCACCGGTTTTGAACTGAGAAAAGTTTATCTGCAGCGGCAGAATATCATCCTGCCGGATTCTTGCGGGTGTTCCTGCAAACGCCGGATTGGCTCTGTATTGACCGCGGGTTTTGGGATATTTTTATTGTTCCACCATGCGAAAACGAAATGATAATCTGTATTGTATTATTTTAAAAAAGGTGTAGATTATAAACCAGTTAGGGAAAACCAAAATAAAAAGATACAGGAGATACCATGCTTGCGCGCGCTTGTGCGAAGATCCGTTTTTCAAAAAACTTCAGGATAACTCTGCAAGCTATTTTATTGGTATAAGGGGGCGTTATGAAAAAAGCATTTTGTTTCATGGCGGCGGTTTTGTTCGTTGTGTTTGCGGTGGGATGCAGCAGTGTGACCATTAAAAAGGTGGCGAAAGGCGATACAACAACCGAAGGGCTCAGGTTTTACAGGCCTGCTCCGTACCTTGTGGTTACAAAAGACACGGCAAAGGATACTTCTCTTACATATAAGATAATTTACCTGCCTGATAAAAGCGAAGAATACACTATCCAGACAAACGCGGGTATAGGGACCGTAGAAAATACATATACACTTACAGACGGATGGGAGCTTACCAATTATACCGATAAAAGGGACACTAAGATAACAGAGGCAGTGACAGGGGCAGCTGGTATGGTAACAGCGTTAGCAACTTTAAAAAGCGTACATGAGGATGATAAAACTCTTCAGGCCATCACCCCAGGCATATACGCGCTTGAATTTGATGAAAATGGGATGATAAAAGGCATTAAGCAGGTAATAAAGTTTTAATCCATATAAAACCGCCGGTTTCAGCCGGTGGCGAGAGTTTGGGGTGCCCAATTTTTTTGCGACAGTGTCAGTAAAGAGCACATAGGAGTTGTGTACAACCCGGTCTCCTGATAAAATGATACTATAGGAGGCGACAAAATGGAAGAA
>Ga0224525_1000851_pt1 | contig 12434 bp, 12 predicted proteins | sample CFST100metaG_FD_179874 | JGI IMG/M metagenome (GOLD analysis project Ga0224525, IMG submission 179874) | Peat soil microbial communities from Stordalen Mire, Sweden - C.F.S.T100 | ecosystem: Environmental > Terrestrial > Soil > Wetlands > Peat | place: Sweden: Norrbotten County, Stordalen Mire...
CTGCTTCCTGAACAATCTTTACTTTTTCTTCTAATGTTAGTTTTTTTGCGCTCATAGTTATTGGTTTCAAAGTTAATTATTTTAACTTTGTCTCTACGAGTCTAATCTATTAGGGGGCTAGAACATTCATAGACACGACAGTTTAAGACAGACACTGACAGACATGAAAAAAAACATAAATTGACCCGCTTCGCATTTTAAAAAGCATTAACTATAAAATGACCCATATGAAAAATTTGATTAAATTAATTTCGTGCATTTTTGCAATCATGGTTTTATTCTCTTGCAATAAGACAAAGAATTATAAAGAATTAATAATTGGGAAATGGCAAATTGATTCTTTGTTTAGTTATTATAAAGGTGAAGAAAGAATGTTCAAACCAGGTAATGATGAACATTTAATTATTGGTACTTGGTATAACCCTAGATTTTGGGAATTTAATAAGTATAATGAAAAAAAGGATTTTAGATTAAACTATAAGGAAGGAAAAAGCATTTTTTCTTATGAGATTATTGGTGATACAATAATTTTCAGCAATTCACAATTAAATAATAAATCTAAATGGGCCATAGTCAATTTAACTGACACCAATCTTGTTCTAGAAAGCAATGCCACCTATGTCCAAGGTGACAGTAAGACAATAAATAGATTTTATTTTACTAAAAGAAATAAATTATCAAATGATAAATTAATAATTGGAAACTGGAAAATAAAAAATATTTTTTCATGTATGTATGAATATGACAAATTTGGCAATCCAGAATTAACGGACACTTCAAGCATGAAGGATATTTCAATAAATTATATTTTCACTAATGATAATTATAAAATGATAAATACAGGAAAAACGTATTTAAATCAATCTTATAAAATTAGCGAAGACTCTTTGATAACGAAAGGGTATCCATTCTTCATTCAGAAACTAAACGAAAAGGAATTTATTTTGTCTGTAGACGGCACTGAAAGCGCATTTGGCAAAAACTCTAGTACAATATTAATAACAAAAATTGTTGGAGAGAAAATAAAATAATATACTTTCAACCACAAAAATAAATGAGGAAAAAATTAATTGTATTGATGGGTAATATTGGAACAGGCAAAACTAATTATCGAAACATAACTTATTTAAATGGTGAAATAATTGTCTGTCCTGACGATTGGCATATGTCAAAGGAACAGTTACACAAAAAATTATTTTCTGATATTGAAAACGGATTAAGCGAAAATAAGACAGTGGTTGTGGATGGAATTAATATGAAGAGAAAAGATAGAGACCAATTATTATATTTTGCCAAACGTGCTAAATGTCCTGCAATATTGATTGATTTTGGTCCCGGTAATGATGATTCCTTAAAACGTAGAATAAATAATTCTTTAGATACTTCAGCAGAAGAATGGACATTTTATCATTTGGAAAATTTAAAAAATTATGAGAAACCATTACCGGAAGAAGGGTTTGATGAAATTATACCAAGATATTAGAAAATGGATCTAAAAATGCCCCGACACACGAAAGATTAAAAAACAAATGACGCTGGACACAGACAAGAAAGATAAGATTTGCACAGGCTATAACTTTATATTGCTTCAATGGCTTGTGGTTGACGGGTTTCAGCGGTGCAACTTAAAATTATTATTTCGGCGGACTCGTCTGTCTTCGCCTGACAGTCAGCCATTGCAAGCAATACAGTTTCGTTAGGCAACATACTAAGACAACATGAGAATTTACTTTCTATTCATATTAATTCTGACCTACACTTGCGGACAATGTCAAGACAAATATTTTAATGTCTGCCATCTTACAAAAGATTCAATTCCTAGCGACACTCTATATAAAGGAAAATTTATTGAAGGGAAAAAGTGGACTGACAAAAATGGACAAAATCTTTTAATCGTTTCAAGGATAGGTCCAAAAATATTATACTCTCCAGACGGGACAGCCTTTTGGTGGAAAACATATTTTTTCATTAACCGTTATGTAAAACAAAATCAAATTTATAAACTTTATTGTCAATATACTGATTCAGTTAGAGGCTTATATATGATCCCGACTTGGGCTTCATTATTATTTAATTCGACTACCGTTACTGACTTAGATTCAAATGGTATTGCTGAAACGATACATATTTTTTGCAATCAATTTTCAAGTGACGTCCAACCACCAGACATGAAATTAGTATTTAATGACGGTTATAGAAATTGTATTTTAAATGGTCAAATGTACTTCCGTTCTTGTTGCCCAATAAAATCTATTACAGATACTACTAATCTAAAGAAATTTGAGTATGATCTTGGAAAATTATATCTCAGTAAGGGTAGAAAATACAATTCGCAAGATGCTTACAATAATTTTTTGACAATTGGTCGTTATGAAAATTCTCATGATTTTGATTCCTTACCTCCAATTTTTATTGAATTTGCAAGAAAAATTTGGAGTGACAACATGTGTAATCTTCGGGACGAAGAATTAATGATGTTATATGGGAGAGATTTTATTTGGTAGTACGTTGCCTAACTTTGTGTTTTTTTAATGGCTTGTGGTTGACGGTGGAGCGATGAATAATTTATTAACTTTATCACGGCAGACTCGTCTGTCTCCGCCAGACAGTCCGCCACTCAAAAAAACATACGTTCGTTATGCAGCATATTAAATTCTAAGATTATGAAAAAACTATTACTATTAAACCTAATTCTAGGAGTTTACTTAGACTCATACTCTCAGACTAATGTCTATCATAAGTTTCCAACAGACAATGCTGTTTGGCGAGAATATAGTTATGACTATCTTCCCGAATCAAGTGCCCATTCATGTAATGACTATCAAAACATAATAGATGGGGATACAATAGTAGGAAGTTATACATATCATATAATAAGATCTTTTGGATTATCATATGTGTATCCATATTGTGGTTACCCAGCGAATATGTACACTCCAATTTTTTTCAACAACTATTATGGAGCTTTCAGAGAAGACACAGTTAGCAGGAAAATATTTTTTCTACCTCCTGGTAGTACTAATGACACCTTGCTATATGACTTTAATTTAAATCTCGGTGACACTCTTGCTCTCTCATATATAAATAATCCAACCTTTACTGGGATTAATACTGTAACTTCAATTGACTCCATATTAATTGGTACTGAATATCATAAGAGATTTGAGATTTCAGCCTATAATTGGGGCGGTAATTTTTCTCCATATGTATATCTGATTGAAGGCATTGGTAGCACTTTCGGTTTGGTTGCTCAATTAAAACCTGAACCTGAAGTTCCAAGTGGGTCGACACTTTTATGCTTTAAAGTAAATGGTTCTACTGCCTACCCAGACATCAATTATCAGTGCGATATAGTTACATCAATAAAAGAGAATGAGATTCAAACAAGAAATATTATACAGATATCTCCTAATCCATTTAACCTGACAACTGAAATATTTCTTGACAAAGCATTCAAATCTATCACGATTGATATATATAATAGTCAAGGTGAAATTGTTAATCGAAAAATATTCTCAAATCGTGATAAAATCGAAATTGACAGAATCGGACTTAGATGCGGATTGTATCTATGTAAAATTACTTTAGACAATAATATAATTGTAAAAAAAGTAGTAGTAAATGATTAATACTCTGCATATCTTTATATTGCTTCAATGGCTCATGGTTGAAGGGTTTCAGCGGTGCAACTTAAAATTATTATTTCGGCAGACTCGTCTGTGTGCGCCTGACAGTGAGCCATTGCAAGCAATACACTTTCGTTATGCGCAAGTTGTATAATGACTGTAGAAATTAAAAATTAAACTATGACAGATACAAGCTACCAAGAAATTGACGAAAACCAGGATTTCGAATCGACTCTTACAAATGATATTGTTGACGATAGACCGGATTTGTTCGAGAAATATTTATTTCCTCCACTGATAAAAAGGGTACAGGCAATAATTATTGATATTGTAATTATTATAACAGTATTTTTCGCAGCGACATATATTTTTAATTTAATAGGTGATGTACCTACATGGATAAGAACATTTGTATTTGTTTTTATGCTGTTTCTATATGATCCACTTCTTATCTCATTGACTGGTGGCACTATTGGACATCATATGCTGGAGATTAAAGTTTGTAGAGTTTCTAATCCCGAAAAAAAAATATCAATTCCAGATGCATTTTTCCGTTTTATAATAAAATCATTAATAGGATGGTTGTCATTTTTGACTATTTCATTTAATAATAAAAAACGTGCTATTCATGACTTTGCAGGTAGTTCAGTTGTGATTTCAAAGGGACAAGTAAAAACAACATGCGCATAACTTTATACTGCTCCAATGGCCTTATTTTGCTGACGCATATGGAAAATATCAAATAATATATATATAACAGAAAAGTTAATTTTGCTATTTAATATTTGCTATCAACTATTTAATTTTTAATTAGAAAGTCAGTCGTTGCAAATAGTACACGGTCATTGGTAACAGTGCGTAAAATTGAGAATGCCGATTATAACAGACATTTTTTTTAAACAGATAACAACAAAAAAATGAAAACAAAAATATTCTTCTTTATAGTGTTTTTAGTATTTGCAAATTTTCTCTTTTCAAATATGGGTTTTGCACAGGTATGCTTTTCCACGCCAACAAATTATACTGCTGGAACAACTCCCCGTTCGGTTGTAACTGCCGATTTTAACGGGGACGGTAAAATAGATTTAGCTGTCCCTAATGCTGGTTCAAATAACATATCAATATTGATTGGAGATGGTTTAGGAAGTTTTTCATCAGCTACCAACTTTGCAACAGGGACAGCTCCTCGTTCTGTTACAAGTGCAGATTTTAACGGAGACAGCATTATGGATTTGGCAACCGCAAACTATGATTCAAACAACATATCGGTATTACTTGGAAATGGAGCAGGTAGTTTTTCAACAGCCACCAATTTTTCTGTAGGAACAGGTCCAAATTTTATTATCAGTGATGATTTTAACGGAGACGGATTGATTGATTTAGCTACGGCTAATGCTCAATCAAATAATATTTCTGTATTGTTAGGTAATGGATCAGGAAGTTTTTCAGTACCAAATAATATTTCATTAGGAGATAGGCTCATTGCCATTATCAGTGGTGATTTTAACGGAGACGGGAATAAAGATATAGCCGCAACATCTGATTTGTCAGATTTGGCATATATATTATTGGGAAATGGAACCGGTAGTTTTTCGCTAAGCACAAGCTATACAGTTGGTACACGCGCCGGTGCTATTATATGTTCGGATTTTAACGGAGACGGGAATAAAGATTTGGCTGTTGCTAATTATCTTTCAAATAACGTATCGGTTTTATCTGGCAATGGTCTTGGAAGTTTTTCCGCCGCCACAAATTATGCAGTTGGATTGACACCTTATGGATTAACCAGTGCTGACTTTAACGGTGATGGAAAAATAGATTTGGCTACGGCTAATTATCATTCAGATAGTATATCTGTATTACTCGGAAATGGTTCTGGAAGTTTCTCGGCAGATACAAATTTTGCAGTTGGAACAGCCTTAAATCTTTATTGTATTACAAGTGCTGATTTTAATGGAGACGGCAAAATGGATTTGGTCACGGCAGAAGAAAATACAAATAGCGCAAGCGTCTTATTAAACTGCACTATTACAGGTTTAGCAGATTTTTATTCTGCAAAGTCAATATCCATTTACCCAAATCCTTTTTATTCATCAACAACCATACATACAGAAAAAGTTCTTAAATGTGCAACTTTCACCGTTTACAATTCATGTGGCCAACAAGTAAAGCAGATTAAACATATATGCGGACAAACAATCATTATGCACCGCGACAATTTACCAAACGGTCTTTATTTTATGTACCTGACCCAGGACAATGAAATTTTGTCAACAGAAAAAATAATAATTACAGATTAATCATAAGTCCAATCGCTCTTTTTATAATGCTTCAATGGCTTGATAGTAGTAAGTAGTATGTAGTGAGAAGGATGAGTATTAAACTTGCGACTTGTATCTTGCGACTTGGAATTTGAATAGAAAGTCAGACATTGCAAGCAATACAGTCTCGTGGTCGTTCAGTGTTAAATAGAATGACTACAGTACTTATTGAATATCATTTAATTCTTTTTCGGCTAATTTTATAATGAATTAGTGGAATACTATTAAAAATACATAATGAAAAAATTTTTAAAAAACCCAATTTTTCTGCAAGGCATTCTTGGTATTATTATTCTAGGGTCATTAATTGGAATGTTCAGTGCATTTCAGAAAGATTCAATTTATCATTCTACAATAGGTAAATTTTCTCAAAATTATGAGAGAACCAATTCCAATGATGGCTATCAGATAAATCAGGTTTCAAAGCCATTTATTGAAATTAATAATGGTAATCTTGAAACATGGGATGCAAATATTTTAAAAAGCATAAAAGACAATGGGTATGATTTAAATAGTGGTCCCTTTAATTTTGTGAGGGGAGCTTTTTTCCCTTTATTACCTTTTGTTTGGGCACTAACACCAGGCGACACCAAGGGTGTTTGCATTTTTAATTATTTGTTGTTTGTAATTTCAATAATCCTATTGATTAAACATTTTTTCTCGGGCGATTCAAAGTCAAAAACCATCTTATTTATCTTTTCAATAATTCTGCCTTCTACAATTATCTATTGCATACCTTATACAGAATCTTTGTTTCTGTTTACAGTAACTATAGCGGTGATAGGGATTTTAAAAGGACGTTATCCTTTATATTTTATTGGCATATTTTTATTAGCCATGACCAGGCCAGCGGCAATATTTGTTTTTCTTTCCATTGGATTAATAGAGTTGATAAGACTGATGCATGGCTTAAAGTTTAGCATTTTCATAAAGGAGTTATTCTTTAAACTTCTCCCTTTTATTATCGGATTTTTTGCGGTACTTTTCATTCAGTATCTATACACAAATTCATGGACAGCTCTTATTCGGGCAGAGAGATATTGGGATGGTAAAATTCAACCTGTGGTTGGGATTTCGGACTGGTCAGTTGAAGGGTTTGGTTTAAATGTGTTTTCATTACTGGTTATTTGTATTCCTTCATTTATATTTAACGTTGTTAAGTTTTTTATACTTCCTTTTACTCTTTTAAAAGAACCAATTATCAAAGCATCATCAATTGAAGTAACAAATGAATATCTGGTCTTATTGGCTACGACTTATTTTAGCGGAATATTTTTATTTACTGCAATATACTCGGGAGGTAACATACACAGTTTATTCCGTTTTATTTTGACAACTCCCATGTTTTACATTATCCTGATATTATTTTTTAATAAGACAAAGCGTTTATCTGAATTATTAAGACATGGTTTAGCAATTATTCCAATCGTAAGTTTATTTTTGTTTCTGCTTTTTACTGAATACGGCGGTGAAAGATTTAGTTATCATCTTTTCGGTTTGTTTTTATTTCTTTTCTATTACCTCTTTTACATATACCATGACAAATTAAGATCATGGTTACAAGTATCAACAGTGATTGTATTAGGACTGTTTAGTATTATCTGGACAACATTCCTTTTTAATAGTTTTTTATCAGACGGATGGATATTTACTTAATAAAAAAACACCGAAACGCTAACTTGGTATTCCTCCAATGGCATGCGGTTGAAGGGATTCAGCGGTGCAACCTAAAATTATTATTTCGCCCTCATGAATCGCTTGCACGCAAGCTCATTTCTGTTGTGTTATTGTTTGCCCTTGTCCAGCGATGTTCATGCCATAAGTGTGCAAACATTCAGAAGGTGGCTTTCTGTTCACAAAAAAAGAATTAACCATCAATCACAGCATATACCACTTAATGTTGTTGTATTACAACTAAAAGTGGCGTAATTACAACTATAAGTGTTTGTTTTTATTTGATTCCGGAAATGAATCCGAGTAATTTTGCAGTGTGGAAAAAAATAAAAAGGAGGGTTGACCTATGTTAGGCACTAAGATGATTGGCAATAAAATTGCCGAAGCACGAAAGAAAATAAATATATCCCAGGCCGAGCTCGCTCAGCGTCTGTTCATCAGTTCGCAGGCAGTAGGAAAGTGGGAGCGCGGCGAATCAATGCCCGACATTATTACTTTTAACCGCCTGGCGGAAATCCTGGGTGTTGACTTAAACTATTTTTCGGAAAACTTCCAATCAAGGGAAGCTGAAACAAATTCTAAGCGTACCATTGACATTGGTGACGACATTGAGGAAAAGGTACAGGATGTCGACAATAACTCCCCATCGGTGGAACGGCAGGTGCTGGCAAACTTCAGCGGGAGCAATTTGCCGGAGAGCGATTTCGCAGGTGTTACCGCGAGGAATGGGAAATTTTATGGAAGCGCACTGCGGGGCTCCGACTTTTCGGGTGCGGACCTAAGCGGCAGCTCGTTTAAGGCAAGCGATGTGCGCGATACTAATTTTGACAATGCAGATCTTACTGACTGCAACTTTTACGCTCTTGACCTTTCGGGAGCGAGCTTCCATCAATCCATTCTTGTGCGCACCAATTTCAGTACATCGGCACTGGCGGGAGCCAAATTTTCCGATGTAAAACTTACCGACGTAAAACTGACATTGACAGATCTTAGAAAATCAGTTTTTGAAAACTGTATTTTCGATGGCGTGGACTTCGACAAATCGGATATGCGGGGTATGTGCCTGGATGGGATGACATTTATCGGTGTCAAGTTTGACAATACAGCGCTGAAGGACGCTACTTTCAAAGGTGCGACTCTCAAAAATGTATCTTTCCGCGCTCCGCATGCATTGACTAATAAATATTACCGTACTATCAAGGCCATAAAGTTTGACGGTGCGATGATGGATAAGCTGAGCTACAACACCCTCAAGAGCATGGGAGCCGATTTGGATAAGGTTAATATTATTTGAAGAATATGCAAAACAACGCACTCAAGTTGAAAGGGCTGCTCATAACTGTAAATTACTTCAATGGCTTCTGTTGAAAGGATTAGTAAGAAGCAAGTAGTAAGTTGCTATTTCGGCGCCTTATTTACAAGGTATAATCCTATTGCCCCGAAAACAACATTCGGAATCCATACTGCAATAACAGGAGGCAGGTTGCCGTTGGTGGCAAAAGTGGTTGTTATCTGCATGAAAAGAATAAAAGCAAAACTCAGCGAAAGACCAACGCCAAGATGCAATCCAATGCCTCCGCGCATTTTCCTGCTCGAAAGCGAAACACCTATCAGCGTAAGCACAACAGTGGCAAAAGGATAAGCAATACGTTTTTGTTTTTCAACCTGCGAGTAAGCAAGGTTATCAGATCCTTTTAATTTTTCATCAGCTATGTAATCGTTAAGCTGCGACCAGTTCATGGTTTCCACGTTGTGAAGATTTTCCATGAAATCGTTTGGCTTCAGGTTTAATATAGTGTCAATCTGTTTGCCCGATTTTATTTTTTCCTTCAACCCGTCAATGGTTCGGATAAAATATTTTTCAATGGTCCACGATCCTTTAATACTGTCCCAACGGGCAAGATCGGATGTAAGCTTGTAATACAAACCTGTTTCATTTATTTTCTCAATGGAGAAATGATAGGCTATGTTAATATCGCTGTTATAATGTTCAGCATACACAAATGTTCCGGGGCTAATCTGCATATGTATATTCATCTCCTTGGAGTGCTTGGCATTCCTGATATATGTCATTTCAAAATCCAGTCGTTTTTTATTGGCCGGAGGGATTAGGAAATTGGAAAGCACAAATGTAAATGCTGCAAGAAAGAATGCGGAAATCATGTAAGGCCGTAACAGCCTTTTGTAGCTGATACCACTGCTTAGTATGGCTACTATTTCTGTATTTGAAGCAAGTTTTGATGTGAAATAGATTACTGCAATAAACGTAAACAGGTAGCTGTAAAGGTTGGCAAAGTAAGGAATGAAATTCAGGTAATAATTGAAAATAATTTCTTTAAGCGGAGCTTCCTTTTCAATAAAGTCATCAATCTTTTCAGAGATATCAAAAATGATAACAATAATAATGATAAGCCCTATAGCATAGAAGAATGTTCCGAGGAACTTTTTTATTATATATGTGTCGAGCCTTTTGATGATTTTCTTTTTGCTGAGGATGCAAAGTTAAAAATACTGGCGAATGTAAGTACGCAATTTTAGATGGGATATTGTTTTAAATAATTAATTTAGCCTTGCAATATGGAACAGCCCGGCTTGATTTATAAAATTGGAATTACCATGATTCCCGGTATTGGCGATGTCAATGCAAAAAAACTTATTGCCTATTGCGGAGGAGTTGAAGCGGTTTTTAAGGAAAAGAAAAAGGCCCTGCTTAAAATTCCCGGAATAAAACAAACTATAGCAGAAGCAGTAATTAAAAGCGAGGTTTTATCAAGGGCCGAACAGGAAATTAAATTCATTGAGAAAAACGAAATCACCCCGCTTTTCTTTTTTGATAATGGATATCCGGAACGATTGAAGCATTGCAACGATAGTCCTGTGATGCTTTATTACAAAGGAAATGCAGACTTGAATGAAAAGAAAATTGTTGGTGTGGTTGGTACGCGTAATGCTACCGATTACGGAATGCAGGTGTGCCAGAAAATTATTGAAGGACTCGTACCATATGATGTGTTGATTGTAAGCGGGCTTGCATACGGTATTGATGTGTACGCGCATAAAATGGCACTGCAGTGCGGACTTAATACTGTGGGTGTTCTGGGGCATGGGTTAGATATTATTTATCCCAGTCTTCATAAAAGCACCGCAGAGAAAATGGTGAAACAAGGAGGCTTATTATCGGATTTTACAAGTGAGACCCAGTTTATTCCTGAAAATTTTCCAAAACGAAACAGGATAGTAGCAGGAATGGTTGATGCTCTCATAGTGGTAGAAGCTGCAAAGAAGGGCGGAGCGCTGATTACGGCCGATATCGCTAACAGCTATAACCGCGATGTGTTTGCTGTCCCTGGAAGGGTCACCGATCATTATTCGGAAGGATGCAACAACCTCATAAAAATAAATAAAGCTGCACTTGTCAATTCAGCAAAAGATATTATCTACATCATGGGCTGGGAAGAAAAGAAGGAAAAGAAATCCACAAATATTCAGAAACAATTATTTGTTGAACTTTCTCCTGATGAAAAAAAGGTCGTGGATCTCCTGAATGGTTCAGGTTCCATGTCAGTTGATATGATCAGCATAAAAGTAGATCTTCAGTCAAGCAAAGTAGCAGCTGTTTTGTTAAACCTCGAATTTCTGGGAATACTTAAATGTATGCCGGGAAAAATGTATCAGTTATTATGAATGGAATCGTAACAAAATCAACAGGTAGCTGGTACACGGTAATGACTGAGGATGGCCTTCGGCATGACTGCAAACTGAAGGGGAAATTTAAAATAAAAGGAATCAGCAGCACCAATCCTATATCTGTAGGTGACAAAGTTCATTTCGATTTTTTAAGTGATAAGGATATTGGAATGATTACCAAAATTGAGGACAGGGCCAATTACATTGTTCGCAAATCAACAAAACTTTCCAAACGTCAGCATATCATTGCCTGCAATATTGATCAGGCAATAATAGTTGTAACACTGGCTTTTCCCCGCACATCCACGGGTTTCGTTGACAGATTTCTTGTTACTGCCGAAGAATATCATATTCCTGCTTTCATTGTTTTCAATAAAATTGATTTGTATCCTGATGATTATAAAACATATTTAAGTGAACTGAAAAGTCTATACGAAGGAATTGGTTACGGGTGCCTTGTCACATCTGCATTTACAGGAGAGGGACTTGATCAGTTAAAGGAATTGCTGAAGGATAAAATAAATCTTTTTGTCGGACATTCCGGTGTGGGTAAATCTGCGTTGGTAAATACAATTCAGCCCGGATTAAATTTAAAGCTGGGTGAAATTTCATTACACCATCTGAAAGGGCAGCATACCACCACTTTTGCTGAAATGCATCCTTTGTCATTTGGTGGATTTATTGTCGACACTCCTGGTATCAAGGAACTGGGAATGATCCATGTAAAGCCATCCGAGATTGCGGGATATTTTCCTGAGATGCGTGCTTTACTGCCACAATGCAAATATTATAACTGCACACATATCCATGAACCTGGCTGTGCCGTACTGAGCGCCCTGGAAAAAGGGGAAATCAGTTCATCGCGTTATTCTAACTATATTGGTATGCTTGATGATAAAGGAATAGAAAAGAGCCAGGAGTGGGAGTAAATCAAATTATTTCTGAAATAAAAAGCGGGTCCAGATTAATATCTGGACCCGCTTTTAGAATTAATCAAACTGCTCCTGTTTTCCGCACTTTTTCGGGACACCCGCTGTAACCCTTGCTATTATTGATAAGTTTTTTAATTTTGGGTGTCCCGAAATTTTGAAACATGTTTGTAAGAGAGAAGAAAAATCGTTCAGGA
>Ga0224525_1000852_pt1 | contig 12434 bp, 11 predicted proteins | sample CFST100metaG_FD_179874 | JGI IMG/M metagenome (GOLD analysis project Ga0224525, IMG submission 179874) | Peat soil microbial communities from Stordalen Mire, Sweden - C.F.S.T100 | ecosystem: Environmental > Terrestrial > Soil > Wetlands > Peat | place: Sweden: Norrbotten County, Stordalen Mire...
TGGAAGTTAACACTTCAGTTATCGACACCCTTCTAAAACAAAACCCCGATAAGAGATTCTTCGAGGTTATTTTACCTAAGCTGAGAGGAGAAACGGGTTAGGGCTGTTTTGAGGTGTGAGTGGTTACATAAAATATTAAATCACAAATCTCAAATTACAAGCTCCAAATAAATCTCAAATTCAAATATTCAAATCCAAAACTGACATTTTCTGTCTTCCTTCGCTCTGTTAAAACTACACGGAAGCGAGCCAGTCTATACGGACTCTCTGTGTCATAGCTGTATTTGTTTATAATTTTTAATTTTGGTCATTGTAATTTATTTGGAACTTGTGATTTTGAATTTGGTGCTTTATTATATTTGTTTCATCAATAAAATTCCTCGAAACTCTACTTCGGGGTAATTCATTGTAATTAAATCTCTATGCAATCCCCCGCTTTCAATCCGAGTTTTTTTGCAGCATTCCCGCCCTGCCAGATAATTTCCAAGAATCTCTTATCTCCTATTCCGGAACTTCCTTCCACGATGCCGATCTTTTTGTCAGGAAGATCCTTGAGCCTTTCATAAAACTCAAGCTTGCACTTTTTGCCTTTGATCAAAATCTCCACTTTATCTCCGTTTTTGAAATTGAAATCCCTACCAAGGAGCGTGGTCTTCACATTACCGAAATTATCAACAAACCAAACCGCCTCCGGTGCATCTTTAATCTCCGAAAGGTCATATTGTTCTTTCGGAAGATCATATTTTCTCCAAATCCAGTCTGCTGCGCGCGGCAAAAAATTGAAGCTTCGGAATTGTGTCTTTATAATCCGATCCTTAATCTCCGGCACCATCTCCTCGTTGCTTATGAAGCTCATCACATTTTCTATATCAAGGAGATAAAACTCATTAATAAGATCCAACTTCTTACAAAGCGATAGAACCAATCCATCCACGGAAGAAACAATAAGAGTTTTCCCGACCCAAAAATAACCGAATGGCGTTCCGTTTTTCCATTTCTTGGCGCTGCCGTGCCGAGGCGCAACATTCGCCAGAATGATCCCCTCCCGCCCTTCAAAAGCATCAAGTGCATCCACCAGAAATCCTGCCGCTTCAAGCTCAGAATCTACGGCAAAACAATTTACTCCGGCACGGGCAAAAAGCGCACCTGCGCGAGAGATCTGCCGAAGGCGGGCATTCTCATCGAAACAATCATTGATGATAGAAATTTGCATTTTATTATTAATTATTTTTTAAATATTAAAAAAACGGCCTCGACGGACCGTTGTTTTCAAAGCAAAAACTCCGATCCTTCTAGCCAAGCATCATGTTACCCATCATCATTTTTTCGGAATCTTTTTTCATATCCTAGAACTAAAGAAACTTTATAGAAATATGATATAAAATATAGATGATCGTGTCAAGAAAAATATTTATCGCACTACTAGAGGTGCGACCTTTCAGATGCCTAAAGGTCGGACCTCGTTAATAGAATTCTCGCAACTTGAAAGTTTAATCTCGTTCGCACGAATATGACTATTTCATAAACCCCGAGGACTGACCTTAAAATATCTGAAAGGTCAGACCTCTTTCTCCAACTCTCCCATCACAAACCCGATCATCTCCTCCAGATACTCTTTTGAAAAATCAAACTTGATTCCTGCAGCCTCATAAATTTCCGGGACGGATTTGCTGTAGCCGAGCTTCATGAAGTTTTTATAATTCCGAATCGCCTTTTCGGGATTTTCCTTGAACTGTTTATAGAGCGCAATTGCGCCTAATTGAGAAATGGCATATTCGATATAATAGAAAGGTATTTCGAAGATATGCAGAGTCTTCATCCAGCTAATTTCCTTCTCCTGTTCCAATCCCGACCAATCCACGCCGGCGTTGAACCTATCCCTTATTCTCGCATATTCTTCATCTCTTTTTGATGCCGAATATTCAGGATGCAGATAAATCCAGTGTTGAAAAGTATCTACAACGGCCACAATTAAAAACATGAATATAGAACCCTCCAGTTGCTCTTTTTTAGCTTTCCTAATGTCATTCTTATCAATATAAAATTCATCAAGATAGTCTGTGACGAGAAGCTCCATGGACATAGAGGCAAGCTCTGCCACTTCGCTAGGAGTATTTCTATACTCCGATATTCTTTCATCTTTTTTTGCGAAAGAGTGAAGAGAATGTCCCGATTCATGAAGAAGCGTTTGCACATCATATTGAACTCCTACCGCATTCATAAAGATAAAAGCTGAGCCTGTTTCAGGCAAGGAAATGCAATACCCTCCAGGGGCTTTTCCTTTACGATTATCCAAATCTAAAAGTCCGTGCTCAGACATTGATTTAATGATATCGGAAAATTCCGGGTCAATACGAGAAAGCATTCGAAGTGAATCGGCTAATAATTTTTTTGTATCAGAAAATGGTTTTAAAATTTTTCCATCCAAGTCCACTGACATATCCCATGGCCTCAAACTTTCCAGACCAAGTTCCTTCCTACGATCTTCATTAATTTTTTTCATAACAGGCAAGGCTGCCGCTTCGATTGCTTCGTGGAACTTATAGAGGTCTTCCGGAGTATAATCGAATCTCCCTAAAGCTTTGTGCATATAATCTCGATAATTCTCAAAGCCGGCATTTTTTGCAATCTTGATACGGAGCATTTTCATCTCATCAAACAACTCTTCAAACTCCTTCTTTTTCTCAAGCATTTTCCCCATAGACAATCTCCACGCCTTTTCACGCCTTTCCCTATTATTATCTTTCAAAACCAGATCCATTTCCTTGAGAGTCTTTTCCTCGCCCTCAAACTCAACAGTGAGTTTTGAATAAATTTCCCCATATTTGCTGGAGAGCTCATTCTCTTTCACAAAAAGTGGAATGTTTTCCTCACGAAAAATATCGATTTCGTTCTGGATAATCTTGCCGAGATGCGTGTATCTCTCTTGAGGAAGCTTTTCAAAAAATTCACTTTTACAAATTTTCTTATCAAGTTCGAAAAAATATGGCTGCGCAGGAGCAACGATCTGCTCATAAAAATCCGCCTGCTCTTTGGACAGCATCTCATCATCCGCGTGCTGCGTCATTTTTATGGTTTTCCAAGCACCCACCTCCTCCATTATACTGCTGAGTTCACTGTATTTCTCTATGAACCGTATCAAATCTCCCGAAGACAGGATCGGGTCATTCAGCATTTCCTGCAAGGCTTTCCCCAACTCAGCCCAATTTTCAATATTGAATTCAGGCGAGAAATAGACTCGTTTTTTCTTTTTAATTTTTTCATTCATAAGCAAAATATAAAAATAAGACCCTTCTATTTTAGCAGAGATTTTGGAAACAAGCTATAGTGCACAATAAGATTGTTCTTATCCTAACTGGCAAGAAAAATCATTTATTACTGATATTGCATTCATTCAAAAACTTTCCAATAAAAATCTTTAAATCATCCAAAGAAAGTTCTATTTTCTTTTCAGCGACGTATTGCTTATATATCTTATTAAAACATGACTGATTTTTAACCTCTCCCTCCCAATCCTGCCCATCTCCTGTAAGGCTGATAGACGTAGTACTAATCTTGTCATTTGCTATATCATATTTATAGTTCACAGTACCGAAACAACCGGCAGCGCTGCCATCTAGTCCGTAATCTTTTTGATCTTTATCTGTTTCAAAAAAGTTGGCAATGTCTTCTGCCGTAATGTCTTGAGAAATAGTCAGAAAGCCATTTTCAAAATTACAATCAGCGATTCCGCCCTCGCACCTGTCGCCTCCGATACCGTCCAGTTGTTCATTTTTAAGAAATTCCAACTTGCTGCCGTTTATTTTTACCCACATGATTCCATCAAATACTCCGGAGCCGCCGCCATTTTCTCTTACTGCCACAAGAAAATTATCGTCTTTTTTGGCAAAAACACGATAAGAAACAAAACCCTGAGAACTGTCGTCCGAAGAAAAATCTGCGTTCAACCAACCATCTTCTTGCGTTTCTGCAATCTTGCCAGTGTTACAAGAATTAAGATCATTTCCTGTACTATCAGGTTCTGAAAAAACGAAAGAATCTAAACAAAGAGGGTTGATTGTTTTTCCTTGATATGAAAAAGATTTCATGGCAACATCACTACTCTCTATCAAAGAAGCAGACGTTATAGAATTGTTATTGTTCTTCGGCTGATATTGTTTATTTGATACTTCCGTTTTTATTTGTTGATTACCTGCTCTTTTTTCTGGCGTTGTAAAACGTTGATAAACAAAAACTCCGCCGCAAAAAACTATTAATGCAACGATGATAATTACGATACCGAGCGGGGTTGAAATCTCTTTGTTAAATTTGTACATGAATTTAAGATTATAAATATCATAAAACTATATTTGCATAGTATTGCTCACAGATTTCTCCCTCCGGTCGAAATGACAATATACAAAATTCTTACTTCTCCAACTTTTTAATCGCTCCCAAAACGAAATATGCCAGAATTCCTCCACTCAGCGCAGTGAAAAGCTGGGGCCAGCTCATCATGAGTGCGACTTGCGAGGCGACTTTTACGGGAATGAAAAATTTGATTACGAATAAGCTCGTAGCCGATAAGAATGCAAATTTCAGGAAACTGGCAGCGACCACTCCTCTCAGAAAATATTTATTTTTGAGTAGTGAAAAAACGATGATCAAAATTGCATTACTGAAAATAATAAAAGGCACCATCGGCAAGATAGCTGCCGGCAAAAGTCCGGTTGAAGAGGAAATGACACTTGGTATGATCCCGATCAGAATTGCCGCCGGAACTCCGAGTGTTGCCGTGGCGATAAAAAGCGTGGCATTCACTAAAGTTCCAGTGAGCGCCTGGACGCCCAGCGCCGGTGCCAAGATTGCAACAGCTAAAAGTGCAATAAACCGGACTGCGACGAGAGAAATGCTTTTTGTTTTTTGCAAAGTATCATCTTTTACAAGCACATTTTCCAAAGACGTAGAACTTTTATTTTTCATTTCTTGCATATTATTTTTAATAAATTAATTATTCTCATATAAGAATTATGCCAATCATATTTATTGTGCACTCGTATTTGATTCCCCTCTTGAGAGGGGTGGCGCTGGTGTTCGTAGGGAACAAAAATTTTTATTCCCTACAAATGCCGTGCGGAGTGTGTAACTAACTGACGACTCATAACCGATAATGGGATAATATTTGATATTATGCATTTTTGTTATAAGTTATCAGTTGATAGTTATAAGTTCTTTCCACACACCCCTCGCCGTGCTATAGCTTCGCTATAGCACGAGCTCTTTCCCCTCTCAAGAGGGGAATCTATAAATAAACTAATCAAAACGACCTTTTATTCCTTAATCTCCACTTCTCTCTTCTTCTTGGAATATTTCGTGTGGCAGATTTTGTGTGCGTTTTTTTCTTCTCCCAAGAAATCTTTGTATAATTTTTCAACGATCGGACTTTGATGTGCGAGCCGGATTTTCTTGTCTTTATCGATCGAATATAATCCCGCCGCGCGTTTTTTGCGGATTTCTTTGTCTGTAGGCACGGGCTGTCCGCCGCCGCCGATGCATCCGCCTGGACATGCCATCACTTCCACGTAGTCATAAAGGTGCGGATTTTCACCGAGCTCCTGCAGGATTTTTTGCGCATTGGCGATTCCGCTCACGACGGCAACTTTGATTTTCTTGCCAGCAACGTCCACTTCCGCTTTTTTTGTTCCTTCCATTCCGCGCACGCTCTCAAAATTTATATTCTCGAGCTCGCTGCCGGTAATCTCTTTATAAGCCGTCCGCAGCGCCGATTCCATCACTCCTCCCGAAGCTCCATAGATCACGCCCGCGCCCGTCGGCACTCCAAGCGCATCATCCATTTCTTCCGGTTCGATTTTTTTGAGATCGATCTTATGATTATAAAAAAGTCGCCCCAGTTCCCGCGTCGTAAGCACATAATCGACCGGCTTTATTCCGTCCATCCAAAGCTCCTCGCGCGTGATCTCATATTTTTTGGAAACGCACGGCATCACTGAAACAACGACGATATCTTTCGGGTCAATGCCTTCTTTCTCGGCGAAATAATTCTTAATGAGTCCGCCGAGAATGATCTGTGGGGAACGGACGGAAGTCAGATTGGGAAGATAATCCGAGCGGAAAAATTCCAAATACTTGACCCATGCCGGACAACAGGAAGTGAACATCGGCATAGTTCCTTTGTTTTTTATGCGACTCACGAGTTCTTTGGCTTCCTCGACCGTCGTAACATCCGCCGCAACCGAAGTGTCAAAAACTTTATACGCCCCGAGCTTCCGAATTGCCGCCGTCATCTGCCCCAACATATTCACCCCCGGTTCCATTCCGAATTCTTCGCCGATACTGGTCCGGATTGCGGGCGCAACTTGGAATATAACTTTTTTAGTTTTGTCTTTGAGCGGGTCTTCCACATTCTCGAATTCCCCCACCGCTTCAAACGCTCCCACCGGACAATGAACGATGCACTGTCCGCAATAGATGCAGTCTTTGTTCTCTTCCAGACACGGCTTTATCTGATAAAAAGTGTCCTTCTGCCTCTTTTCCAAAAAGCTGATTCCCTGTTTGCGGCACATTTCGGTGCAATTTCCGCAATCGATGCACTTACTGCTGTCAAAAATGAGTGCCGGGCCAAACTGATAGACCGGATAGCCAGTCTTGCGGTCGGGAAGGCGGTTTATTCTTACCTTGAATTTCTTGGCATATTCCAAAAGTTTGCAATTGTGGCTCACGATGCAATCGCCGCACTCTTCCTTATGCTGAACAAACATGAGTTCCAGATTGGTCTGGCGCGCGCGAAGTATGGACGGCGAATCAGTCAGAACCTCCATTCCATTTTCAGCTTTCGTCGAGCAGGCGGTATACATCCCCTTTTTTCCCTTGATTTCCACAAGGCACATCCGACAGCTCGCTTTTTCTTTCAGATCCGGATGATGGCACAGGGTCGGAATGAAAATTCCATTGTCATTCGCGACCTCAAGAATCGTCTGTCCCGGAGTCGCCTCGATTTTCTTTCCGTCTATATCCAAGATTATCTTATTTTTGTTTTCCATCAAAGTACTTTATTTATTAAACTTCTAAAAGGAGTCGCTACACTTTTTCCCAAAGAACAAAAGCTCGTATTTTCCAGAACGAAGAACAGATCATCCAAAAATTCACGGTCCAGATTTTTCGCTTTCACCATTTCCGAAATCCTATAGACTCCTTCACGGCAAGGCACGCATTTGTCGCAATTCTCCTCAAGAAAAAAGTCCGCCCATTTTTTCATAAGCTCATAGGGATCCGTTTTCTTTTTATCAAAAATGATAATGGAAGATGCACCAAGAACCGGCTGATCAAGCTCGGCCGGAAGAAGAATTTCTCCCGCAGCGCCACCGCCGACTTGGACAAAAAAATCAAACTCCGGCATATTTCCAGACTCCTGCAAAACTTTTCTTATGGTCGTATCGGCTGGAAATTCCCAAACTCCTTCCTTCTTTGCCGCTCCGCTCACACAAAAAAACTTAGTATTTTTATATTCGCCCTTCATGATCTTCGCAACATGATAGAAAGTCTCAACGTTATTGATAAGCGTCGGAAATCCCCAAAGTCCCGCTTCGCCCGGAAACGGAGGCTTCTTGCGCACAACCGGCCTTTTTCCCTCAATCACCTCGCACGCCGCCGTTTCCTCGCCGCCGAGATATCCCCATTTCTTTTCGAAAATAACGATCGGCAAACCTTTGCAAAGCTTCTCGAGTTTGATCTTTAATTTTTTATAATATTCTTTATTGAGATAGATATATGCAATGCTATTGTCAATCGTCTCCAGTGCAATCTTGATTCCCTCGACAACTTCCTCCGGATATTGCTCCCAAAGATATAAATCCTTAAAAACCCCCGGCTCCCCCTCCGAACTGTTGCAGATTATGAATTTCTTATTCGCCTTCTGGTTTTTCACCATTTCCCATTTGGTCGATGTCGGAAATCCTGCGCCTCCGCGTCCTGTGAGTCCCGACTCTTTGATTTTTAAAATCACGTCTTCTTTTTTATTCATAAGAATGTTTTTATTTTATTTGTCCTTTAGAATATTATACAACAAAAATTGTTTTGGCGAAATGAGTTGAAGATTGAACGCTTGCATTAATTGCATTTCGTATCCGCATTTGTAGAGACGCATAATCATGCGTCTAAATAACAGACGAGAAACATATTTTATCCGTATCCGTAGAGACGCAATTTATCGCGTCTTTGACACAGCCCTGATATAATAAAACCTCTTGCTATATTTCATCTCACCCTCCCGATTTGTCATTCCGGGTCCAGCCCGGAATCTTCTGTACATTTCGTTATATTTTATTTTTTGCACCACATTATATGTTGCGCCACATAACAACTGCGAAATAGTTATATTTATTCAGGATATAAGGTGTAAGCGTTTTATAATGAAGATTCCGGGTCAAGCCCGGAATGACAATAATAAAAGACGTAAAATGAACCAAAAAACAGCAAACCTTCATCCGCTGTTTTTTATCGATTCCTATATGCGGGAGCAGTGTCTCTGACTTGCTCCATCTATTAACCGCCTTCAAAATATATATCTCTTGAAGACTTTTCCAAAGCCGCAAATGGTTTGTGAGTTGGGAAAAAGTGGGAAAGGAAGATATAGAATTGTTTTCCATCTTCCTTAACCCTTTTTAATAATTCCTGTTGATCCAGAGGCAGAAATGACAGGAGCCTGCGCTTCGCTTCTTTCTTGAAGAATTTGGGCTACTGTTTCATTAAAGCCTAAATCGGAAATTTTGTTCTGAGTGAAAGCCTCGTGTGCTGCGATAATATCTTCAGCAGCTTTTTTAAGGATGCTTCTTACAATCTTATCAAAATCTGAACTCTGTGACATTTCTTTTACACTCCTATATTTGCGCCAGATTTTCCACCCGACACTATTTTATTTTTGCGCTGCGTCCCAGACAACACTGTCTCTGCAACGACTTAACCATAGCTCTAAAATATAAAGCTATAATTAAGTCATTGCACGATATTTATATTTATATTTATATTTTTTTTCAAAAAACCCTGCTTTGACATCCTCCTCCTGCCTGTCATTGCGAGGAGGAGGCAATCCCGAAACTATAATTCACATAATGTTATTATCGGCATGGTATCGGGATTGCCTCCTCCTCGCAATGACAGTAATATAGAGAACTTATCAATGAATCACTTTAATAACCTATTATCTTAGCACAATATACAAAACTTGTCAAACCCACAGAAAAGCAACAAAAAGCAAGGTTTCAAAATAGCCTTGCTTGATGTTTATATAAAACCTTAACTCTTATTCTCCCCAAGCGTCACCGTAATCTCGCTCTCTTGCCCTTTATGATAAATCTTGAGTTTGACCTGGTCCCCCGGCTTGTATTTTCCGATGAGCTCGACCAGCGTGTTCTGATCGGTGATCTTTTCGCCATTCACTTCCAAGACGATATCATTTTCCATGAGCCCAGCTTTGTCCGCCGGAGAACCGGGAATGATTGCCAGGTCGCTCGGATTCTGTCCGCGCATGATTATGGCTCCGTAATTATATGGCAGATTGTTCTGCTTCTGAATCTCATCGGTAATGTTCGTGGTTCTCACTCCCAAAAACGCCACGCTTTCTTTTTGGATAGTTCCCGAAGCCTTGGCTTGGTCATAGGCAGACTTCACATCGTTTATTGGAATGGCAAACCCGATACTCTGCGCTTCCGCCATCGCCACGTTAAGGCCGATTACGTTTCCTTCAATGTCCAAAAGCGGTCCACCGGAATTTCCCGGGTTCACAGCGGCATCTGTCTGAATAAGACCCTTCAAGTTCTCCACGCCGTTTTCAGTTCCCGAAGCGGATATGGAACGTGCAAGTCCGGAAATAACTCCTTTGCTGACAGTATTATCAAACTGTCCCAAAGCATAACCGATGGCAATTGCAGTCTGTCCAACTTTGAGGCTGCCGGAATCTCCAAGATTCAAGAATGGCAAATCATCATTATTTATTTTCAAAATGGCAATGTCTTTGTTCGGATTCGGGTCCCGCGCAACCACCGTCGCCTCCACCTTTTCGCCTTTGTGCTTGTCGTCATGCAAAATGACAGTGTATTTCGCGCTCTCATCTTCCACTACATGTTTATTAGTGATAATATAGCCATCTTGAGAAACAATGAACCCACTGCCCGCGCCGATCTGCTGCTGCTGGGTGCCGTTCTGCACCTGCGACGGAATCTGGAAGTCGAAAAAATCCTTGTAAAGCATCTCATATTTAGGAACTTCCGCTGTGGCGATGATACTGACCACCGCCGGAGATGCATTCTTAGCAACATCGATCACTTGTGATTCCTCCTCGACCACTTTCACCGGCTGCACATTTTCCATAACCCCTCCTTTGTATTTACTCTGGAGAAAATAGTCTACTGCGCCAAAAACGAAAAGTCCGTTCAAAAGAATGATCAGCAGTATAAGAAGCAGTTTGGACAAAAACCCACCTCTCTTTCTTCCTCCTTTCATTTCATCATTCATCTTTGTCGCATAAGGATTTTCCGCGGCAGAGGCATTACCCGTGTCCGATTTCGGAGTTTCTTGCTGCAAAGATTCGGAAGCTTCCGGCTTATTCTGCGTATTTTCCTCATTGATTCGTTCTTCTGATGTGTCCATATTTTTAAAATTAGAAATTATATACTATATTACGATTATTTTGAAATATTTTTTCAAAATAATCGTACCTAAGAATTCATCCGACCCTGCCCATCATCCCCCGATTAGGTCGAAGGCAGGCTCTTATGAGAATTCCTGCTTCTACATGTCATCCTGAGGTACTCCGAAGGATCCCGTTACCATGATTCACCATGCGTTATATCACTTTTATATTACATGGCACATGGATTCTTCATTCCAGATTACCTCCAATGCGAGTGACACATCCTATTTATATATTCAAGCAATTCTCAACCAAAAAACAGAATAGCCTTTCTATCCAAAACTGATAAACTGTAATATTTAGATCCACAAGCGCCAAGTTCCGCTGTGAGTGATTGCGAAAATTTTATGAGCTTATCCGTAGAGACGCATAATTATGCGTCTTGGAATGTCTTATGATATGAACTGGAAACTATTTTATTTCCAAAAGTTCCACTTCAAAAATCAACGTAGAACCTGCCGGAATGCCAGGCATTGCCGTATTTCCATAACCGAGCTCCGGAGGAATCGTAAGTTTCCTTTTTTCACCAACTTTCATTCCGATAATCCCCTGATCCCATCCTTGAATGACTTGACCGACGCCTATCCGGGTTTCAAAAGGCTGATTTCTTTTGTAAGAGGAATCAAAAACGGTTCCATCTTCAAGCGTACCGGTATAATTAACAACTACGGTATCATCCGCTTTGACTACTTTATCGCCGGAACCTTCTTGTAGGGTCTCCATTTTAAGACTGGAGATGTTGCTTTGTTGTGAGCTTGAATCCAAATTGGAATTCGAACTGTTTTGCTGCGAATTTTTATCCGCAATAGTACCACTCGGCTTCTTCACATTCTGGCTTGCGACGATAAGAATCAAAAGAAGAACGACGGATGACAATACGATTAAATTTTTCTTACTGATCATAAACAATTTTAGTTATGCTGATTAAAAGCTTTGTATTGATCATATGACTTTTGCAATCATATGGCCATTACGATAAAAACAAATATTTTTATATAAATATCACTGCCCCAACTATTATCTTTTTCCCGTCCCGCAATAATAATTGCCGAGAAGCTTGTTCTCTTTGGCAACAGGACAAGATCCGCAGAGACATGTTTGCTTGCGCATATCACAAGAACATTTTTCTCTTGCGCAGAAAAGTCCAAGAGCTCTTTCTTTCATGCCTTTATTATGGCTAGGACACTTTACACAGCTGCATTTTTGAAAATTCTGATTATTATCTTCTAACATCTTGTTTTGAGTTATTTAATTCCAAAATTGGAACCTTAATCGCCTCCTAGTCCAAATTAAAAGCATTATAGCAGATTTTCATAAAATTGGGAAGAAAATGGGCATGTGAACAGCGAAACTATGAACTATTTCTCCTGCAATAAAACTTACCTTTTGTCATTCTGAACAGAGGTAACCCGTAGTGAAGAATCCCTTCATAACAGCAAGTCTTATCCACATCGCATAGTTCGAGTGTAATTAAGAGGGATTCCTCGACTCGCCGCGCCACAACTATGGCAAAGCGGGCAAGCTCGAAATGACAAAAGGTAAGTTTATTTTAAATGACACGGCTTGGCAAACTATGAGCCAAGCGAATATAACCGGCATATGATTAACTCCATAAACATATCATAAATCCTGATTTTCTATTTTTAAAACACATTTATAGACATAAAAGCTAGAATAAGCTCCCCTGTCCAAGCAGTCTGGCTTCCACTTTCTTTACCGGCATAATATTTATAGCTTTTCTTTTCCT
>Ga0224525_1000853_pt1 | contig 12399 bp, 7 predicted proteins | sample CFST100metaG_FD_179874 | JGI IMG/M metagenome (GOLD analysis project Ga0224525, IMG submission 179874) | Peat soil microbial communities from Stordalen Mire, Sweden - C.F.S.T100 | ecosystem: Environmental > Terrestrial > Soil > Wetlands > Peat | place: Sweden: Norrbotten County, Stordalen Mire...
TCACTTGGGACAATGGTTCGCCATCATATGATCCAAACACCGCCGGCACCTATGTATTCTCTGGAACGCTAACGCTCCCAGAGAATGTTACTAATACAAATAATCTTAATGCAACGGCAAACGTGATAATAGCTCAACAGGAAGTACCAGCACAAAATTCTCAAATAGAAAATCCAACCGATGCTGTAAGTGAAATAGTTCAAACAGCTACGTCTGGATTATTAAATGGTATATGGAATTTTATAAAATTGGGAATTGGTTTGCCAATTAAAAAAATAGCTTCTTTGACAGCTATGCAAGAAATTAAAAATGATTTTGCAAATAGTATAAATATATTGCAGGCAGGATTATTTGCGCCAATAGAAAAAATGTTTGGTTATTGACTTTGTATTATAAGAAGATAAAATATAAGTAGCTCTGATGTTTTAAATTTTCTATATTACTTTTTTTACGGGAGTCCAAATTTGTTCAGACCGTGGTTTGGGCATGAGGACACCCACTTAAATCATCATAGAAATCTATAAGCATCAGAGCATTAAAAAGCATTTGTAAAAACAAATGTTTTTTAATTTATAAAAGTTATTCACAGCTGTGGATTTACTACATATTTTATGCACTTTACATACTTTTTTAAAAGAAATATAATTAAGATACTCAAAATTATTTATTAAATAAAATATTTATATTATGGCAAGAGAAACTAAATCACCTAAAGATGTGGTAATTAAAGATTCATCTTTAGCAATTAGAATTTTTGATTGGATGGCAAAATATAGCATTTATGCTGTAATATTTTTAATTCCAATTTTTTTCTTGCCATGGACGGCAGATGTTTTAGATTTTAACAAGCAAGCTTTATTGGTTATATTGGTTTTTATTTCTCTTTTTGCTTTCTTGTCAAAAGTTTTAGTTTCAGGAAAAATTGAAATAAAAAATAGTTTTATGCATGTGATTGCCGGTATTCTATTTTTAGTATATCTTTTGGCAACACTTTTTTCTCCATATAGATACGGAAGTTTTTGGGGGCAATCTCAGCAGGTTTCAGAGAGTATGCTTACGTTAATAGGTCTTTTAATATTTTATTTTTTAATAAGCAATTTCTTCTCAAAGAAAGAAATTCTAATATCATCAGTTGTACTTTGTTTTTCTGCAATAATTGTAGAACTAGTCGGAGCTTTTCAGCTTTTTGGTTTATTTATTTTGCCTTTTGCTTTTGCTAAAACCGCAGCTTTTAACACAATAGGCTCGGCTGGAAGTTTAGGCATTTTTACAGCAATACTTTTTCCGTTAGCAATGGTGTTGTTAATTGTTACTAAAAAATGGTGGAGATTTCTATTTGCTTTGCAAATAATCCTTTCGGTTTTAATACTTGTTTTGATTAATTATTCTATAATTTGGTGGGTTATTATAATTGGATCTGCTTTAATTTTAATATTAGGCACAATGAAAAGTGATTTGTTTGATGGTAAATGGATGGCTTTGCCAATGTTTTTCTTAGCAGTCGCGTTATTTTTTGTGCTTTTGAGTTTGCATATTCCTTGGCTTCCACAAAATGCAAATGAAATTTTTCTTTCACAAAAATCTGGTTTAGATATATCAATGCAATCACTTAAAGAAAAACCAATTTTTGGCTCTGGTCCTGGAACATTTGATTATGATTTTGCAAAGTTTAAAAACCCTGATTTTAGCAAGAGTTCTTTGTGGAATATAAACTTCAACAAATCTTCTTCTAGAATTTTAAATGTTTTAAGCACAACGGGATTGCTTGGACTTTTAGCCATGCTGGCTTTTATTGTATGTCCAATTTTTTATGCCATAAAATTTATGATTGTTAAAAAGAAAGCAGGAGAAGTTTCTGATTTTGAAAAACCATCCAATAAAATTTATTCTATTTTATTTTTAGGATTAACTGTTATTTTAATTGAACAAACTATAGCTTATTTCTTATATAATTCTATTTTAACTTTAGATTTTGTTTATTTTTTTGTAATAGCTGCATTAATCGCGATTATTCCTGCATCTAAAAAAGAATATGTATTAAAACCGTCTTCCGTAATAAACTTGGTGGTAACTCTTGTTTTCACTTTAGTGTTTATTTTTGGTTTGGGTCTTTTAATATTGGGCGGACAAAGATATGCAGCTGAAGTAAATTATTATCAAGGGCTAGCTTCGTATCAAAATAATCAAAAAACAGATGGTTTGAAAAAATTAGAATCAGCTGCCAGTTTAAATCCAAGTTCTGATTTATATTTTATGCAATTGTCTCAAGCGTATCTTTTAAATTTACAAGATGAATTAAAAAATCTAAAATCAGCTCCAGACGATGCAGAAAAAACAAAGATTCAATCTCTTATTTCTAATTCTATAAATGCTGGTAAAATAGCTACAGATATCAATTCTCAAGATTCTGGAGATTGGTCTTCGCGCGGATATGTTTATCAAAATTTGCTTGGAATTTCGCCAGATGCCGCCACATGGGCAATAACATCTTATGATACAGCTTTAAAATTAGATCCATATAATCCTTATTTATATGTTCAAGAAGGAAATGTATATTTGGCTCAAGCTTTAAGTGCAACATCAGCTCAAGCTGATCAAAAAAATCAATTGTTATCGCAAGCTCAAGCCAAATTGGAAAAAGCAGTTTCTTTAACTCCAAGTTATTCTAATGCTTTGTATTCTTTGGGATTAGTTTATGATAATTTGGGGCAAAAAGATAAAGCAATATCAACCTTTACAGCACTTCAGCAACTAAATCCTACAGACAAAACTATTCAGCAAATATTAAATAACTTAAATGCGGGCCAGCCAGCATTGCAAACTGCAACAGCTCCTGTAACAACTCCGCCAAGTGGAACTAGCGGGGCAAATAGCACCGTTGAAAACCCACCAGTAACAGGCAAAACAACTAGTAGTACAAAATAATTTATAATTAAAAAACAGCCCTAAAATGGGCTGTTTTTATTTGAAAGTTATCCACAGATTTATAATTTCATTGACATAAATTTTGTGTTAAAATAGATAAACAATTATGGATAAATATTCATAAATAATTTGATTATCGATTTAATAAAAAAAATATTTAATCGAAAGTTTTTTGACTTAAACAATAGACTGTTTTCAGTTTTAGTTGGTTTGGTTGTTGCTGGGATATTTTGCTCGGGAATGTATGCTTTTGCAGCATACACTTATAATCCTGGAGACATATTAGATCCAATAGGTTGTACTGGCCCAGATGATGCAAATTGTATTGCTCCACCAGCAACTTATTCTTTTGCCTCAAATAATTTTTTAGGCACAGGAAATTTTAGCACAACCGGCACAGGAACTTTTGGAGTGGTAAATGCTTCTAGCGGTTTGTGTATCAATGGTGATTGCAGATATGCTTGGCCTGCTGCTGGTACAGGCTCAAGTCAGTGGTTAGACAATGGGTCAGCAATTTATTATACAGCCGGTAATGTAGGAATTGGTACAACAAATCCTGCCGATAAGCTGGAAGTTTCAGGAAATATAAATATTATAAATGGCGGTTCATATATGTCTGGAGGAAATATATTAATTAGTTTTCCAACAGATACAGTTCAATTTGGTTCTTTGGGAGATTTTAGTAATGTGGCCTTAGGAGGGTTATTTGGTATTAATGTAACAAATCTTGGTAGTCACCTTATTGGAATTGGAGATTATACACAAGATATGTATACAACAAGGATTTTATTAGACGCCGATGCAGATCTTATTACATTTGATGCTGGCACAGCAACCTTTAGTGGTCGTGTTGGTATTGGAAATACAAATCCATCTGTACCTTTGGAAGTTACGGGAGATATTAAATCTACACAGCCACATTCTTATTTGCAAATAAAAGAAAATGCATATCCTTTAAGTGGTGGAGGCGGAACTTTGTATGTTTCTGGAATAGAGCCAAATATAAATTCTTTGCCGGCTTTAAGTGGTGATAGAATATTAGGAACAGATGGGACATTTGCGGTTGTTAATACCGATTTAGCAACTAGTTCTTACGGCCCTAATTTGTTAACAGTAACAAATTATAACAGCACTGCTAAAACTTTTCAAAGTGTTAGTCTTGGAGTAGCAAAAAATAATACCGGCGATTGGTATGGATTTATAGACCAGCCACTTGAAATTATAAATACAAACAACAATAGTTATTATCCAATAACTGCAGGATTCGGCTCATCATTTACAAATGGAACAACAACATTTTCAATTGATGATTATACTTTAACAAACACTACTTTGACAGGAGCTACTGTTCCAGTTTTAAGTTCTGACTTAAAACTAGTTGGTGTAGATAAGATGTTATCTATATATGCAAGAACTTCAGGGCAATTTCCAATGATGATAATGGGTTCTGTTGACTCTAGCGATTTGTATACTCAAATTTATAATCCAACTGCGAATGCAGTAGGTATTTCAAGCGCGAATGCTAGCGGTTCTTCTGCACCATTTAGTAGTTATACTGTAAATGCAGATGCATTTTATTTAAGTGGACAGATTTGTTTAGATGGTGATTGTATTTCTGATTGGTCTGATATTGCCAGTACGGGTACTAGCCAGTGGTTGAATAATAGTTCAGATATTTATTTTAGCGCTGGTAACGTTGGAATTGGCACAACTAATAACGGATCTGCTTCTTTGCAAGTGGCGGCTGCTCCGGGAGGTAGCTGTGACGATTCTAGCTGTGTAACTAAAACAAGTTGCGAAGCATCTCCTGTGGAATGTAACGGTGGAACATGGACGGCCGCCGCGTGTTCGGGTAATTATGTAATAGATGGTACTTGTACAGGTTGGTATGATGATGGATCTGGCACTTGTTCAGGTGATGAAGGATGTGGTAATTATCTTAATGGTTCAGATTGTACCACCAACGGATGCTCTTGGACTCCAAATTATTCTGGTGATTGCTCTATGCTTGACTCAGGTGGATGCGCTGGCTATCCTGGTCAATGTACTTGGAGCGGATCTTCCGGCTCATGCGTTGGTTTAAATGCTGAAACTTGCGAAAGTTATGGAGCGTATGGATGTACAGGTTGGGTAGAAGGTTCGTGTTCAGATTCTAGTTGTTCAACAGAAGCAAGCTGTACTGGCTCTGTAAAAAAATGTGATTCTACATGGTCAGCCGGAGGATACTCAGATTATGCTATAAATGCAACAGGGAATATAACTGCTAGTAACTTTGTATTGCCGGCTAGTGGAGCATTAAAATATGACGATGGTAAAATATTAGCTTATGGAAACACCGATAAAGATAATTATTTATTTGGTAATGCTGGTAATTTAACAATGACTGGACAATATAATACAGCCGTTGGTAGTTATTCCTTTATAGTTAATACTGTAGGGGAAGGTAATTCAGCTTTGGGTTATTTGGCTCTTTCTAGTAATCTTATCGGTTCCTATAATGTAGCTTTGGGCTTCGCCGCTCTTCAGTTTAATACTTCTGGTGGCCATAACTCTGCTGTTGGTGATTATGCTCTTCAAAATAATGATAGTGGTAATGGTAATTCAGCTCTAGGGTCTTATGCTTTGTTTCATAATATTTCAGGAAATAATAATTCAGCAATTGGATGGTATGCTTTAAATACTAATTCAACAGGAACAAATAATACAGCAATAGGCTCGCAGGCGATGCAAGGTAGTACGACGGGAAGTGGTAATACAGCAATTGGTTCTGCTTCTTTATTTTATAATACCGTAGGTAATTTCAACACAGCTTTGGGGACAGAATCATTAATGCGAAACGCGAGTGGGAGTTATAATATTGGTATTGGTTATGATTCACTTTATTCGAATGCTAATGGTGATAATAACATAGGGATTGGCAGATTAACTTTAATGTATTCTCAAGGTAGTAATAATGTAGCTATAGGTAACTATGCCTTGAATGCCGTTGGCAGTTTAGGCGCCACTGGCAGTAACAATGTGGCTTTAGGTTATATGGCTGGGACATATGAAACAGGAGATAATACTTTTTATGTGAATAATAAAGATAGGACAAATCTTTCTGGAGATAGGACACAATCTCTTATTTATGGTATTTTTGCTACTGCTGCTGCTAGCCAATCTTTTACTATGAATGCTGGAAATATTTATATGCCATATCTTAATGCTGGTTCGGCGGGAACAGTTAAGGCTGATACTTCGGGAAAACTTTGGGTTGACTCGTCATCATTAAGATTTAAAGATAATGTTTTACCACTTGCAGAAAATTGGATAACAATATTACAAGTGCAGCCGAAATCTTTTACTTATAAACCAACTGGAGAAAGAGAAATTGGTTATATTGCCGAAGATTTTGATGCACTAGGATTAAACGATTTAGTTGGATATGATAAAGAAGGAAGACCAACTTCAATTAACTATGACAGAATAACTTTATATAATACAGAAATTTTAAAACAACAGCAGATTGAAATAAACGCATTAAAAGAAAAACTTGGCATAGCTATAGATGTAACAACAATTACTCCAGCAGGAACTGCAGGAGACGGCACAGTTTCTGGAGTTACTATTACAGGATTTGACCAAACGGTGCAAGCATCGTTGGCCAATTTGGGCGTAACATTGTCTAGTGGTGTAATGTCACTTAAACAAATTATTGCAGATAATGCTACAGTAAAAACAGCTACTATTGGGCAAATAAATATTCAAAAAATGCAAATGGTTGACCAAGCAACCGGTGATGTTTATTGCACATGGATTGAAAATGGTGAATGGAAAAAAACAAAAGGTGATTGTGCTACTGCCAAAGAAGATTCTACGTCATCTTCATCATTAACTACAACATCTGACAATACTTCTGATTCAACACCTCAACAAATTGATCAAGCGCCAACTGATAATCTTGTAGTTGATAATACTCCTGTTATGCCGGTTATTCCCAATATATCCTCCCTAGCATCTATCTCAGCTATAAACGTAGCCTACGGAACAGAACTTGCTTTGGCTAATCTCCCAACAACAGTTGATGCCACATTGTCAGATAACTCTACACAGTCTCTAACAATCACTTGGGACAATGGTTCGCCATCATATGATCCAAACACCGCCGGCACCTATGTATTCTCTGGAACGCTAACGCTCCCAGAGAATGTTACTAATACAAATAATCTTAATGCAACGGCAAAGATTATAGTAGAAAAACAGCCAGCACTAACAAAAGATACATTAAGCACAGCAGTTGATATAATAGAAAATACAACATCTAGTTTATTAAATGGAGTATTAAATTTTATTAAAAATATAATCAACTCTGCATCAAAAGTTGCTTTATATATTCCAAATATTAAAACGATAACGGCAAGTTTATTACAGGCCATTAAAAAATAGTTAATGAATAAAATTATTCTATTAATATTTATATTATTGGGCCTAACAGCTTCTGTTTTTTTTGTGTCTGCCAGCACTGGCACAATTAATTCTACAAATAAATATGCATGGTCAAATAATATTGGCTGGATAAATTTTGGTTGTTCTAGTTGCAATGTGCAAGTTACTAATGACGCAATAACTGGTTATGCATGGAGCAAAAATTATGGCTGGATAAATTTAAGTCCAACTAATGGGGGAATTCATAATACTTCTGCAGGAGTTTTATCTGGTTATGCTTATGGAAAAAGTTGTGGCTGGATAAATTTTAATAACGTAACTATAGACACTTCAACTGGAAAATTTTCAGGGACAGCTACGGGAAGCATTGTTGGAACTGTTAATTTTTCTTGCACAGAAGCCGGATGCCCAGTTACAACCGATTGGCGACCTGCTACTGTCACAAGTTGCGGTGATGGGGCTTGCAACGGCACAGAAAAATGTAGTAGTTGCCCTGCTGATTGCGGAAGTTGTTCGGGTGGATTTTACCATAATGAGTGTAACGCGCAAAAACAATGCGTTTCTGTGTCTGGCCAAGCAGTAGACCAATGTAGCTCTGCCTCTGATTGTGGTTTAGTTTGTTCTACAGATTCTGATTGCGGAACCAATAATTATATTGACTCATTGTTTTGCCAAGATGGAAATGTATATCAAAATTATATAACTTATACTTGCAATAATGCCGGCCTGGCTAACTCGGCTTGCTCTAATGCCACAGAAGCTAAATTAAAAACAACATGTTCAGATAATGAATCTTGCAATAATGGAAGCTGTGTAAACCCAAATGTTGCTTGCACCGTTGCTTCTGATTGCGGAACAAATAGTTATGATGGTCCAGCATTTTGCAAAAATAATGATTTAGGAAATATATATCAAAATTATATAACTTATACTTGCAGTAATGCTGGCACAGAAAGCTCATCTTGCTCAAACTCAACAGAACCCAATTTAATAACAGCTTGTCCTTTTGGCCAAACTTGCGCTAATGGAATCTGTGTAAATCCAAATGCTAGTCATAACGAGTGTAACAATCAAAAACAATGTATCTCTGTGTCTGGCGCAGGAACAGATCAATGTCAGTCAAGCTCTGATTGCGAAACGCCAAATCAGATAATAATAAAACCAATAGAAACAATTACGACTATTGCTACTATAATAGAAGAGCAAATTCCACCGCCAGTTAAAGTTATAGTGCAACAAACAAAAAAAATAATTAACACTACAACAGGGTCAATAGTTACTAAAACAGTTTCAACAACAGGACTTTTAGTAACAACTATTGCGGCAGCAAGCTCATTTTCTTTATTTGATATATTATTTATTTTGTTAAGGTTATTTGATTTGTTATTAATTACACTTGGTTTAAAGAAAAAAGTTTTACCATGGGGAGTTGTTTACGATTCTATAACAAAACAGCCATTAGACCCTGCCTATGTTATTTTAAAAGATTTAAAAGGTAAAGAAATTGCATCTGCTATAACAGATTTAGACGGTCGTTATGGATTTTTGGTTGAGCCCGGTGTTTACCAAATTGAAGCGCATAAAACAAATTATGATTTCCCATCTAAAAAACTTGCCGGAAAAACTCAAGATGAACTTTATAATAATCTTTATTTTAGCGAAAATATTGAAGTTAAAAAATCCGGAGAAGTTATTACCAAAAATATTCCTTTAGACCCAATAAAATTTGATTGGAACGAATTTGCTAAAAAGAAAAATAATTTGATGAAATTTTATTCTAAATGGACGGCTCAAGTGGGAAGAATATATGATTTTCTTTTCGCAGTAGGCTTTGTAATAGCCGTTATTTCTTATATTTTTGCTCCATATCCATATAATATGATAGTAGCAATATTGTATGTGGTATTCTTAATTTTAAGATTTTTAGGGTTAAAACCGCGGGCTTATGGATATGTTTTTGAGAAATCTACCGGTAATCCTTTGTCATTTGCAATTATTAGAGCTATGTTGCCAAATTCTGAACAGCAAGTTGCTTCTAAGGCTTGCGATAAATATGGAAAATATTATTGCTTAGTTCCTCCAGGAAAATATTATGTAAAAGTAGAAAAAAAGATTGAAGACGGGTCTTACGCCTTAGTTTACACTTCACAAGTTATAGATGTTTCTAAGAAGGGAATTATTAAAGAAGGATTTAAAGTATAAAAAAATCGCCCTTAAATAATAAAGACGATTTTAAATTTTTTAAAATTATATTTTGGATTTTCTCTTTATGCACTTAGCGCAAGCAAGAACTCTTTTGCCAGAAGGCAAATGAAGCCATTGAAGATTTGGATATTTTCTTACTTTATTGGTTGGGTTGTATTTTCCTCTTAATTTTACAAGAGTTACAGCCATACCTGATTTCTTTTTACAAATTGTACAAATTTTCTCTGCCATAATTATTTTTTTAATTTAATAAATATATACTACCATTATATTTTGTATTTTGCAAGAAGCAACAATAAGGTGTAATATAATAGAAAGAAGTCCGTCTTCTATTTAATAATATGTTTACAGCATTAGTTATAACAATTTTTTCTTTGATAGTTTTGCTTTTTTCGGTAATTATCCACGAATTGGCTCATGGCTATGTGGCTTATGGGTTGGGAGACCCAACTGCAAAATATGAAGGAAGATTAACTCTAAATCCTTTAAAACATTTAGATCCTTTTGGTTCTGTAATTTTGCCCCTTCTATTATTAATAGCAACTCAGGGGCAAGGGCCAATTTTTGGTTGGGCCAAACCAGTGCCAATAAATCCATATAATTTTAAAGATCAAAAATGGGGGACTGTTAAAGTTTCTATTGCCGGTCCGGCAACAAATTTTGCAATAGCAATAATTTTTGGTTTATTTATAAGATTTTTAAGTTTTCCCCAAATTGCTCCATTAATGCAATTATTAAGCATTGTAGTTTTTTACAATTTTTTGTGGGGAATATTTAATTTAGTGCCAATTCCTCCGCTTGATGGTTCATGGATATTGTTTAGATTTTTACCGCAAAGTTTAGACAAAACAAAAATGTTTTTACAGCAATATGGAATGTTTATTTTAATATTTTTTATATTTTTTGGAGGACTTTCGGGCCTTGGCAGTATAGCTCAATGGCTTTATAACTTAGTGGTTGGAACCGCTTTTCCTATTTTTTAAATTATACTTATTGACATCATAATAATAATTTGCTAATATGATTTTACCGAGCGCAAAAGCGCTTTTAATTTTAATTTTATAAATGCCAACAATACATCAATTAATTAAGAAAAATAGAAAAAGTAAAAGAAGAGTAAAAAAAGGAGTTGCTTTGCAATTTGGTTTTAACGTTTTAAGAAACAGACCATCACATTATTCTTCTCCATTTAAAAGAGGAGTATGCGTAAAAGTTTTTACACAAACACCTAAAAAACCAAACTCAGCTTTAAGAAAAGTAGCTAGGGTTAAATTGTCTAACGGAATGGAAGTTACAGCTTATATCCCAGGAGAAGGTCACAATTTGCAAGAACACTCAATCGTTTTAATTAGAGGAGGAAGAGTTAAAGACTTGCCAGGAGTAAGATATCACATTGTTAGAGGAGTGTTGGATACAGCAGGAGTTGAAAATAGAAAACAAACAAGAAGCAGATACGGAACTAAAAAAACTAAAGCATAAATCCCGCTCGGCAACAAACTTTTTTCCGCGTCCTCGTCTCCGCTTTGCGGGACTGCGGGGGCTACAAAAAGTTTATTGCCTCGCTTAATTAATTAAAATAACACATGAGACGAGCATATAAAAAACACAAAATAGCACCAGACGGAGTTTATAACGATGTAATGATTTCTCAGTTTATAAACAAAGTTATGAAAGATGGCAAAAAAACAATTGCTCAAAAAATTGTTTACGGAGCTTTTGATATAATAAAAGAAAAAACAAAAAAAGATCCTGTAGAAGTTTTTAAAGAAGCTATTGATAACGCTTCACCATTATTAGAAGTAAAACCAAAAAGAGTTGGAGGTGCAACTTATCAGGTTCCAATGGAAGTTAGAGGAGAAAGAAAGTTAGCTTTGGCTACAAAATGGATTTTAGATGGAGCAAGAGCAAAAAAAGGCAAACCAATGGCCGAAAAATTAGCTCAAGAATTAATTGACTGCACAAATAACCAAGGAAACGCAATCAAAAAGAAAGCAGACACACACAGAATGGCAGAAGCCAACAAAGCCTTCGCTCACTTCGCAAGATAAATATAATATAAGTGCAAAACATGAAACTGTCGTTTCATGTTTTGTTTAAAAACTAAGTAAAAAATAAAATTATGGCTCGACAACATCCATTAGAATCACTTCGTAATATTGGAATTATTGCTCACATTGATGCTGGGAAAACTACTTTTTCTGAGCGTCTTTTATTTTATACTGGAGTTTCTCACAAAATTGGAGAAGTTCACGAAGGAGAAGCAGTTATGGACTGGATGGTTCAAGAAAGAGAAAGAGGAATTACAATTACATCTGCCGCTACAACTATGTATTGGAAAGACCACCAGATAAACTTAATTGATACTCCTGGGCACATAGATTTTACAGCTGAAGTGCAGAGGTCTTTAAGAGTTTTAGATGGTGCAGTGGTTGTTTTTGATGGAGTTGCCGGAGTAGAACCACAATCAGAAACAGTATGGAGACAGGCAGATAAATATTCTGTTCCAAGAATTTGTTTTATTAACAAATTAGACAGAATGGGAGCTTCTTTTGAAAAAAGTTTTAACTCAATTTTATTAAAATTAACTCCAAACGCAGTGGCCGTGGCTATTCCAATGGGAGTTGAAGAAAATTTAGCCGGGGTGGTTGATTTAATAAAAATGAAAGCACTTTATTTTGAAGGAGAAAAGGGAATTCAAGTGATTGAAAAAGAAATTCCAGAAGAATGGAAGGCAGAAGCAGAAGAATGGCACAAAAAAATGCTTGAGAAAATTGCAGGAGAAGACGATGCTTTAACAGAAAAGTTTTTAGAAGGAAAAGAAATTTCTGTTGAAGAAATTAAAGC
>Ga0224525_1000854_pt1 | contig 12357 bp, 8 predicted proteins | sample CFST100metaG_FD_179874 | JGI IMG/M metagenome (GOLD analysis project Ga0224525, IMG submission 179874) | Peat soil microbial communities from Stordalen Mire, Sweden - C.F.S.T100 | ecosystem: Environmental > Terrestrial > Soil > Wetlands > Peat | place: Sweden: Norrbotten County, Stordalen Mire...
GCAACAGAATCAGGCCTCGGTCGCCTCGGCCGCGCCGAAGGGAGCCCAATCCGCGGCGCAATTGGAAGCGGTTCCCAAGGACAGCGCCGCATTACAGGCCCAACCATCAATCGGCGATACCGCGACGATTTACGTTCCCAATTCGGCCGGACGGTTTACGCCGGTCAAGCTTGTCAAGCGAGGGAACGGTTATACGGGGCCGCAGGGCGAGTTTTATCCGCACAGTCCCACGATTGCGCAGTTGAAGGCGTTGTATTCGTACTGACGAACCCGCCGCCCTGCCGGCCGTCTCTCGAAATATACACCGCGCGCAGAAAAAAACGACGGCTAAGCAATCCACCGTTTGCGAATCGTCCGCGGCAACGTCGCTCTGTTTCCTCCTTATCATTATCGCGGCCGTAACGGCGTATCACAATAGTTTTTCCGGCCCTTTCGTATTTGATGATATTCCGGCAATCATCGAAAATTCCTCCATCAGGAACATCGGGGATATCGGGCGAATACTTTCGCCGCCGCTTACCTCGACCGGAGCGGTAGGACGGCCCATAGTCAATCTTTCGCTGGCGGTCAATTACGCGCTGGGCGGAACGAACCCCGTCGGATATCACATTGTCAACCTACTTCTTCACATCATGGTCGCGCTCACGCTTTTCAGCGTTCTTCTGCGAACCCTGCGGCTCTCGCCGCCGCGCGGACCCCTCGAAAACAAATCCCGCTCCATAGCGTTGGCGATAACCCTCCTTTGGACGGTTCACCCGCTTTTAACCGAGTCGATAACATCGGTTATCCAGCGTACCGAGTTGATCGTCGGGTTCTTTTATCTGTCCACTTTCTATTGCGTCATCCGATCTTTCACCTCGACGAAAAAAGCTTTATGGTACGGATGCGCCGTGGCCGCGTGTTTGCTTGGAACGGCAAGCAAGGAAATAATGGCCACGGCGCCGGTCATGGTGTTGCTGTTCGATAGGGCGTTTTTTTCCGGTTCCTTCAAAAAGGCTTTAACGCAACGCGCTCCGCTTTACCTTGGTCTGGCGGCAACGTGGATCATGGTGGGTCTGCTTATATTCGGCGCCAACGATAGGAATGGAACCGTCGGTTTCGGACATGGAATGCCCTGGTGGGAATACGCTTTTACCCAGTGTGAAGCGGTGGTTCGCTACCTTGGTCTCGCCTTGTGGCCCCAAACGTTGATATTCGATTATGGCGTCGATACGGTTAAAAAATTCATTACCATATTGCCCCAGACATGTATACTTATAGCCCTTCTGGCGGCCGTCGTGTATGCTTCGATTCGTCAACCCAAACTCGGATTCGCGGGTTGTTGGTTTTTCGGCATTTTAGCTCCAAGTTCGAGTATTCTGCCGCTCATCACCCAGACGATCGCTGAGCATCGCATGTATCTGCCTTTGGTTTCGGTTGTTGCCCTCGCGGTCGTCGGTCTGTTTTTTAGAGTAACGATAAAAACGGGGCTTGCGATCGTCTTCGTCCTCGTTTCACTGCTTGCGTGGAGGACCATGCGGCGCAATGCGGACTACCGAAGCGCTTTTGCCCTTTGGAGCGATACGATCAGTAAACGCCCGGGGAACGCACGGGCCTATAACGACCTCGGAAACTCATTGAGCGCAATGGGAAAAACGCCGGAGGCGCTTGCATGTTACGATACATCATTGCGCATAAAACCCGATAACGCAATGGCCTATTTCAATAAAGCCGAAACATTACTGGAAATGGGCAAGATGCCCGAGGCGATCGAACAGTTCGATCTGGCGTTACGAATCACCCCCGATTATGTTAAGGCCCTGAAAGGCAAAGGTGAGACGTTGATCCGAACGGGGCGGGATACCGAGGCCGTTCCATTCTACGAAAAAGCCCTGAGGCTGCGGCCCGACGATATTGACGCGGCCGCCGCCATAGGAAGCGCCCGGTTGAAGGAGGGAAGAATCGCGGAATCCATCGAACGGTTCGAGTCCGTCGTGCGAAACGATCCGCGCAACGGCGAGGCGCATAACAATCTCGGTTTTGGTTTCGCCCAAATCGGGCGAATTGACAAGGCGCTTCCTCATTTTGAGGCCGCGATACGCCTTGAGCCTGATTCCGTCAAGGTACATTACAATTATGCGAAGGCGCTTCGACAGGCGGGCCGCTTGGCGGACGCGATTGACCAATACTTGAAAGTCATCCGGATGAAGCCCGATTACGCCACGGCATACTACAATTTGGGGAACCTATACGCCCAAACCGGGCAATTGCCGCAATCCGTTGACGCGTATGAAAAAGCATTGATGTATAAAACCGACTATGCCGAAGCGCATAATAATTTCGGTACGATATTATTCCGCCTTGGCCGTTTGAAGGAGGCCCGCGAACACTATCTATCGGCGTTACACAATAAACCCGACTATCCGCAAGCGAAACAAAACCTTGCCGCTCTCCTTAAATCTCCGGCCAGGCCAGCGATACGAAAATAGCGCGGTGGGAGAAATAACTCCGAAAGACTAATTATCTAACGAATTTCTTAAAATAAATATTTTGTTTAATTATATTTTTTTATTTATATTGTTACTGTTAAAAAATGACTTGGCGGACTTACCTGCATATTCAAATAAGCCAAAGCAATGGATGACCGACATCAGGGAGGATGTAGCGTCGTGGCCCATAAATTAGCGATTACCCCCGATAAATACACCGATTGCGTCGGTGCTTCAACCACCTAAGGAAAAGAGGAATGTAATGAAGTCCATCGCCATCACAATTATCAGTATATGGGTTATCGGCGTTTTTTTTGGGGCAAACGCCGGGGATAAATACTCTTTGGTATCCATCGGTGTAGGCGATACGGGAACCCGTCACAAAATCGCTCTGTGCGGAGCGCCTCTGGAGGATGGGCGTCAGGTGGGGAAAGACAAATTGGAGATTCCGCTCACCGACAATGAAATATCCTGCCTTCAACAAAAAGGGATCCCCTATTCCATCATCAGCTATGATTTGGAGTCGCTCAATCGCGCGACATGCGAAAAAAATAATAGAAAAATCGATTCATTGCGCTTACGGGCGATGTCACCGATGACAACGAATTCGGTCAATGCTTCAGCGCAACAGGGTGATCCCACAAACATGAAATACGGATCACTGGGTGGATATTACTCCTTTAATGAAATAACCGCTGATCTTGACTTGATGCGCTCAAAATATCCCAAACTGATTTCGGTAAAAAAGTCGATCGGAACCACCTCGGGGGGCAATCCCATCTGGATGGTCAAGATCTCCGATAATCCGGATATCACGGAGAATGAACCGGCGGGGGTATTTGACGCCTGTCACCATGCCAGGGAGCCGGGCGCCATGGCCGCGCTCATGTATGCGATGTGGTATCTTCTTGAAAACTACGGCACCAACCAGGAATGCAAATACCTTGTCGACAATCGTGAACTCTATTTTATTCCCATGGTAAATCCCGACGGCTACGTGTACAACCAATCGACCAACCCTTCCGGCGGGGGCATGTGGAGAAAAAACCGTCGCAATAGCGGAGGCGGGAATTACGGCGTCGACATCAATCGTAATTATCCCTACCAATGGGGCTATGATGATTTTGGATCAAGCCCGGACCCAAGCTCGGAAAACTACCGCGGGCCCTCGGCGGCATCGGAACCGGAAGCCCAATCAATTATTTCTCTTATCAACAGCCATACTATCAAGGTTGGAGCGACGACGCATTCATACGGAAACTTGTACCTGACCGCCTACGGATATGATGAGTTTGACCCGGAGCAACTTGACGTGCACAACGAGTACCTTGAGTATGTCTCAGCCCTGAATGAGTATTCGTGTGGAACAGCATTCTTGGCCAACAACGTTGCCAACGGTCGCTTGCAGGATTGGCAATTGCACGAGCGGGGGATTATTAATATTGAGCCTGAAATAGGAAGCCAGGGGTTCTGGCCAAGCTTAGAATTCATTTTTCCAGAATGCAGGGAAAACCTTCGATGCTTTCTGTATCTTTTCTGGATGGCCGGCGCGCGGGTCGAACATAACCGATTTTCGCTGGCAAGCGGCGGGAACCTCGCCATCGGAGCCAATCAACTTGTCATGAACCTTCAAAACCGGGGTCAAAGCGCCTCGGAGCCGCTTGCGCTTACTTTCAGCGCAAGCGATCCGTATATAACGATAACGGACGCGACAATAGCGGTCGGATCTCTTTCCAGTAGGGAAATCAGGAATGTATCAATGCGGTTTAACGTAGCGTCTACCTGTCCGGCAGGTCATACCGTTAAACTAACCGTTTCGCAAAATCAAGGCGGATTTCAAAGAACCGCGTCAGCGCTTTTTTCATTAAACGGAAATTATAATTTCCTGTCGTTCAAAAACAACGGTGAAACGAAAACATATCTCAACGGCGATGGCCAATTGTTTATGAACCAAACCGCCCTTAAACAAACCGTTCCTCAAGGATTGCTCTTTCACGACTCCAACGGAAAAGGGTTTGGCGTATGCGCCGATGGATTTTTACAATTCACCGGTTCTCTTTTTAACGAGTATCAATACGAACAAATGAACAACGCCCAAATAACGACCGGCGGCCTCATCATCAGGAATGCAAACAATCCTATTATGGCTTCATCCGATATCGGCAACATGCTGATATCGGGCGAGAAAATAATCCAGACGCTTTTCCATTAAGCATGATGAACCTTATTAACCTTTTCTAACAAGGAGGCTCGAATGAGCAGTATGAATTATGTTCGCGTTAACAGAGCGGTTGCGACGGTCGCGGTATGCCTTGCCATGGGAATCGGGACGGTAATGGCGGATAATGTGTGGACCGGCAGCGATAAAACATCCACGACTTCCCGAACCGGGTCCGTCGGCATCGGAACCTCGACGGTCGGCAGCAAGCTGCAGGTAAGCGGCAACTCGGCAATCGGATATTCATCAAGTACCGCAGCGCCGTCGAACGGGTTGGCGGTTTCCGGCAATGTCGGCGTCGGCACCACGACGATAGGCAGCAAACTGCAGGTCAACGGCAACTCCGCGATCGGGTATTCGTCAAGTACCGCGGCGCCATCAAACGGTCTTGCCGTCAGCGGCAACACGGGTATCGGCATCACTAATCCCAGCTGCAAGCTTCACGTTAACGGCGCCGCGGCCGTCGGTTTCTCCGCTGCGCAGACTGTTCCGACCAATGGCCTTCTTGTCAATGGCAACGTCGGCATCGGCACCACAACCGCAAGCGGAAAGCTTTCGGTATATTCGGCGAATACTACGCAACCGGCAATTTCGGCCACATCATATAACGGCGGTCCCGTCGTGGTTATTGATGGTCAGGGAAGCACGGGGTCGGCGCTGGTGGTCTATGGTCCGGACATGAGTGGAAGGTCCGCGGAGTTTTGGGGCGATGTCCTTCTTGAAGATAACATGAATGTCATGGGCACTATACAGTGCTCTTCCTTACAAATCAACAACTGGACCATCGAAGCTCCCGACTATGTTTTTGAAAAGGATTACAAGCTCCTGAGCCTTAAGGAAGTAGAAAAGAAAATATCGGCGGAAAAACACCTTCCTGAAGTCCCAAGCGCGGCTGAAATGAAGAAAAACGGCGTTAATTTGTCCGACTTGAACATGACGCTTCTTAAAAAAGTGGAAGAGCTTACTCTCTACATGATAGAGCAGAATAATAAAATTGAAAGCCAAAATAAGAAAATCGAAGACTTGGAAAAGAAAATATCACGATAAAATTGATTTCTTTGAAAGCTACAGGCGCGTAAAAATGGGTTGTTCCCATTGTAACTGCCATTGTACGCTTTTAATCCGTTTATTCGGGTTATGCCGGCGCGAGGCGAGAAGGGGTAAAAGCATGGCAGCACCCAGTCCGGCTTCCGCCAAATAGGTTATTTTAACTGCGCAATGCAGAAAGAAAGAGAGTATAGCGTATGTCCAAAAGAAAATTCAGTATTTTATCGTGCGCGTTACCGGGCCTTTGCATCATGCTTTTATTGCAAGCCGGATGGGGAAAGGACTGGTATGACCTGCGCGGCGGACAGACTCAAATGAAATCGGCGGCTGCCGCGGTAGATCCGATCCCGGTAAAGCCGTCGTTTATCATGACGGCGATTAATAAATCGGGCTCGACCGCGCAAAGCAAAAACGATATCGATCGTTATACCATACAATTCGATATCCCGGGATTTTCAATCGATAAAAAGAAAATAGGAAATGAGGAATATTCAACCGTAAGGATACCCGATTGCTCCTGGCAAAACAGCGATATCGGCAAGCCGGAGGTTCCGGTCAAAATCGTTATGGTGCCCCTGCCTTCGGGCAAAAAGCCCATCACGAAAGTGACCATCGGACGGGAAGTGGATGTTGTCCTTGGCCAAATCCAGCCGGCTCAAAAGCCCCAAATTGATGGAAGAGCGGTTAAAGCCGTTCCATTTACAAAAGATAGCGCCTTTTATGCGTCGAACGGCGCCTATCCGAGCAACAACATTTTCTCAAGCAGCGTCGTAAAAATGAGAAATCATCGTTTTTTAAGCTTGGAGATTTCACCGATGACATCATTGCCCGCTGAAGGAAAAATCAGAGTCGCGGCCCAAATGAGTATTGATGTAATGCTTGAAAATGATCCCGCTTCCACCGCAGACGCCGATGACAGTCTTTCGGACCCGAATGGATTCGACAGGTTTTTACTAAAACAATAATGTAATGCCCGATCAATGAAAAATGTTTTGACTATTCACAGGGAGAAACCAGATGAACCGAAAAATCAACATCATAGGATGCGTGGGGCTGCTGTTTGTCTTGTCGATATCATTATCGGCTCAAACGACGCCATCCCGCTATATGATTCTCATGAACGATCAATTCGCGACAAATAGCCTTTTACAGGATTTTATTTATTGGAAGCAGGTCAAGGGATATCAGGTAGTCCAGGAAAAAACCTCCCAAATCCCAGCGAAGACGTATGGCGCTCCCGACTCACAGGAAATCGTCACTTATTTACGGGGACTTCCGACTAACCAATATCCGACCTATTTATTGATAATAGGCAGCGAAGATCGCGTTACAGGCGTTGATGGATGGTATTTTGCGACATCGGATGGAGGATACACCGATCTGTATTACGCCTGCCGCGACGCAAATGACTATATCCCGGATCTTTTTTATGGACGATTGCCCGCCTTGAACAACGACGAATTAACCTTAATGCTTCAAAAAGTATTATCCATGGATCGCACCCCACCCGCATCAACCATGTACAACAAAGTAGTCGTCGCCGGGGATCTGCAGGTAGACGTTGACAACAGCGATGGGAATCTTTATTGCGAGACCGCCGATGCCGTGGCGTGCTATTTTGAACAGGACATTGGGCATAAGGGCTATTCATGCTCACGCGCCATCGTAAGCGACCTTGGCGACGCAAGCACCTTATGGAACCGGAATGGAATTCTTTGGACCAGCGGCACGCAAACCATCGGAAGCCGGGTGGCCGATGGTTTCGGCTCCGATGCCGTAGCAACCATCAACAACAACATCAATGCCGGCGTGGCGCTTTTGTTCCATCGCGACCATGGCGTGGTAGACGGCTTTGAAAATCCCAATTATTCGACGTATGACGTCCAAAATCTTTACAACGGTGAAAATCGCCCCTTACTCTTGTCCATAAACTGTTTGACAGGAGCTTATCATCGACCGGACGATTTCGCGAAAGAGTGGCTGATTCATCCCAATGGCGGCGCCTATGGAGTTATCGCGGCGGTCGATGTTTCTTTCCCATGGGTTAACGATTGGTTCACCCACGGAATGTTTATCGGACTGTTGCCCGATTACCGGGCCATGCATAGCAATTCGACAACCCCCAATTGGGAAGGCGACCTGCCGGCGCCGCAGGCGCCATTCGCCGAGGGAAAATCATTCAGATTGGGACCGATGCTCAATTGCGGAAAGATGTATATGTATAATAATTATGCGCATGATGTGAGGCTTTTTCAGCTTTTCCATGTTTTGGGCGACCCGGAAATGGAAGTCCGTCTCAATACGCCTCAAACGATAACCCCCTCCTACCCGGGCGCATTATCAACCGGAACGACTTCCCTAACGGTAACCGCCGGCGCTCCCGGCCTTCAGGTGTGCATTTTCGGCGCGGGGTATACTCCGGCGCAACAAACGGCCGTGACCACCGGTAATTCATTCGCTTTCACCATAGCGACTCCCACGACCGGATTGATCCATACAACCATTACGGGGTTGAATCGCAGACCGCATGAAGGCATCATTCGGGTGGGAAGCGGACTGGTATTCGGCAGTAATAAAATGCTCATCGGAACGGATGGTAACGCACACGTTTCGGGGTATCAAACGACGAGCGCTCAATCCGGATTGCAGTTCGGATCATCAGTTACCGTTTCGACGGATCAAGGCAACCTGCAAAGAAACTCCGTCCGAGCCAATTACGGCTCCTGGTTTGATACGCCCGGGAATCTCACCGGCGGTTTGGTTTTTCGCGGGCCCGATGGAAAGGCGCACATGCATGTTGGGTCGAACGGCGTCGTTACGGTTCGCAATAGATTTAACTCGATGTAACCTCGTAGTTACAGCAGTGCGGCTCATAAAAACAACATACGGGCGGTCTTTTACATAGTAGACCGCCCGTATGCTCCCTACATCGCGTTAGGTCGCCTTGACATTCTTCAAGAAACCGGTCAACTCGATTCCCTCCTTCGCTCCGGTCTTCGATTCTCTCTTACTTATAGGAGCGACCATTAGGAGCGACCATGGTCTATTTGATGTTGTATGCGGCATCGGGCTTTTTCAGCCTTGCCCTCCAGGTGATTTGGCAAAGGCAGCTTTTAATCATTACCGGCGGAACCATGTACTCGGTGGCCGGCATCATCAGCGTCTGGATGATCGGACTGGCAATCGGAAGTTTTTTCGGGGGAAAACTCAGCCGCAATGAAAAAACCGCCGGCGCCCTGTTTTGTTTGACGCAAATACTAGCAGGCGCGTATGTTCTCGCCTCTCCCGCTATTTTCCACATTGTTAACCATCTCGACGCGCGAATATTCCTGCTCCAGCAGTCCCATGAAGCGCTTTCAATCCTGCTTCGGACCGCGATAGTATTTCTGGTGTTGGTCATCCCCGTGGGCCTCATCGGCGCGGGATTTCCCATGGTCAGCAACTTCCTGGGCAAACAGCGCATTGCATCTTTGTACTATGTGAACGCACTAGGCAGCGTTGCCGGAGCGTTTATCGTGAGCTTTTTCTTTTTGGAAAAACTGGGCGTTCGCTCAAGCGCGACCTTACTTTCAATCGGCCTCATCCTGTTGAACATCATTGTTCTCTTTGTAACAAAAAAATCTGCAAAAACGGATTCTTCCAGCGCCTTGACGCCTATGGCTGAAAAGAATCCTTTCGGATTAAAACTCCCCGCAGCATCCCGAAATCTCCTATTGATGCTGTTGCCCTTCTTGTTTTTCCTTTCGGGCTTCAGCTCGCTTTCGTATGAATTACTCTATAACAGAATCATTTTGTTCATTTTCAAGGAGTCGTCGTACTATTCGTTTGCCATAATTTTGATCCTGTTTATTCTCGGCATTACCGCAGGATCGTTTTTATACGCCATTTTCGGAAAAAAAATCAAGTCAATTTCGGGCAGGCTTGCATGGTTTGCCCTGGTCGAATGCGCCATCGGGTTGTGGCATATCATGTTGCCCAAACTTTCGGTGTTCATATTTACCGAACAACTAGTGATCAATCCGAAGATCCTGCCCGCGCACTATTTTTGGGGAACCGTGTGCTATCGAACATCCGTGGCAGCCGTGCTGATGCTGCTGCCCATCATTGCATTCGGATTTCTCTATCCCCTTGTCGTAGAACTGTATGTCAATGTAAAAAACAAAAATACGAGCGAGACCGTCGGATTCATCGGTTTTTTTAATCTCATCGGTTCGGCCATCGGCCCCCTCGTCACCGTCTTTGTCCTCATCGCCGCTTTCCAGGTCGGTGGCGCATTGCGGTTGGTTTCACTCTTGAACATTCTCATCGGCGCGGCAATCATCCTGTTCATCATTTCGCGAAAAGAGTTTTCAAATTCCAAGATCAAATCCGCTGCGTTTATTGCCGTGCCCGTGATTATGATCTTTATTGCTCTTCGCACTTCCGGCTCGTTTGAATTGTTCCAGTACCTGGCGCGGGATGTCGAAAGCGCCGTATTGCTTTACTATAAGGAAAACCCGTTTTCAACCATCTCCGTGACCAGCAGCGCGGGCGGCGTCCGCATGCTCTCGATCAACTGCATTTCGGAGGTCCCCACGGATTACAACGCCCTGAGGACTTTCCGGTTACTGGCCTATTTGCCCTTTATGGTAAAGGACCGCGCCCAATCGGCGCTGACCATAGCCTTCGGGGGCGGCATCACCTTCGGCTCCGCGTGTCAAGTACCCGGCCTCAAAGACGTCCGCTGCGCCGAAATTTGCAAGGACGTTCTGGACGTGGCGGGATATTTTTCGGACCTCAACCATGCGGTGATCACAACAAATCGTAGCGACGTCGTCATCGAGGATGGCAGGAGATACGTTGAAAAATCCCAAAAGAACTACGATGTCATCATCTGCGATTTGACGCACCCCTCACTGTCTGATTCCTGGGTGCTCTTTACACAAGAGTTTTACGCCTCCTGCGCCTCAAAACTAAACGCCGGGGGCGTCATGGCTCAATGGGTCCCGATTCACGGCTTGCCGTTGTCGGATTACAAAGTGATTCTGCGGACATTTTCAAATAATTTCAAGGAAGTCGCTCTTTTTTTCGTCAACAACTACACGATCCTCCTGGGAAGCGCCTCGCCGATTACCCTTTCCCCCCATGCCCTGGAAGCCTTATTGGAGAGTCCCGTGGCGGCGGATGATTTGAAAAAAACAAATCTCAACACGATGCAGGACATTGAACGCATGCGACTCATGAATACCGTTGATGTCCGCAACTTCGCCGGTCAAGGCGACATTGCAACGGAAGATCATTCTCCGGTGCAATTTTCCCAAAAACGTTTGATCGGCGTGAGCAATTCGCAATTGGAAATCTGCTCCGCATTCAGCGACTACCTTGCAAGGAACTCCGGCGGCGACAGGGTGATAACGGACTATCAACGAGCTACCCTGAAACTTCGAGAATACATCTATCAAAAAGATTTGGTCAACCTGCTGGCCTGTTTTGCAAACGAAAAAAAAGCATTGTCGGAAAAAGGAGCGTTCGACGACGAAATCATCAAAACGATCACCTCGGAAGATGTCGTTCAAATGTTTTTTACCCACTTCTTAAAAGGAAATGGCCTTGACACGCTGCTCACCAACCCAACCGAGGGTAATGTCAAGGCCCTGGAAACGCTGGGAACCGTGGTTTTCCCCAAAGGCGACGAGTCGGATTTCTTAAAAGGAGCGCTCTATTATCAGGCGAAAAAGTACGACTTGGCGCAGATGACGCTTTTACAAGTCTTTCAGAAAAGCCCTTTTGAGAATGTATCCAAATTAATTATTGAAACTTCCAAAAAGTTGGAGACGCCCGGCCAATCTCCGACAATCACCGTTCCCCTTAGGTAAATGTGTTTTCCGCGCATTTAAAAAGAGCGTCGAAAGGTATTTTATGAGATGCAGGTTTTTCAGTTACCCAGGTTCTCTTCGGAAAGGATGTTTTCCATGCCTCGAACCATTAAACTTATCGCATTAGGAAGTTCCCGGCCACCGGCCCGGCAAAAACCTACAAGGAGGCTTTCATGAAAACCGATTTCTCCTTTTCATTTTTTTCCGCGGCCGCTCTCGCGGCGTTTCTTCTCCAGGCAGCCGTGTCTGCCGCGAATACGGCCATCATGCCCATAGGGCAGTTCGGTTTTGGAGGCGCCTTGCAACAGGCCGTCTTTTCCCCCGACAATTCAAAAATTCTCACCGGATCAACTGACGGAAGAGCTCGCCTACGGGACGCCGCAACCAGCGCAGTCATTCGAATCTTTTTCGGCCATACGGATGCAGTCTCATCAGTCGCCTTCTCACCGGACGGCTCAAAGACGCTCACGGGATCCGCCGACGGCACGGCCAGGCTCTGGGACGCCGCAACCGGCGCGGCTATCCGAACTTTTTCAGGACACGGCTCGGCAGTCCTTTCAGTTTCTTTTTCTCCCGATGGTTCCAAGGTACTAACCGGCTCTGCCGACAGCACCGCAAAACTCTGGAATGCCACCACCGGCGCGGTCATCCGAACTTTTTCAGGACATACCGACATGGTCCTTTCAGTAGCGTTTTCCCCCGACGGCTCGATGGCGCTCACCGGTTCGGAGGACAAAACAGCCAAGCTCTGGGATGTGGGCGCTGGTAC
>Ga0224525_1000857_pt1 | contig 12352 bp, 8 predicted proteins | sample CFST100metaG_FD_179874 | JGI IMG/M metagenome (GOLD analysis project Ga0224525, IMG submission 179874) | Peat soil microbial communities from Stordalen Mire, Sweden - C.F.S.T100 | ecosystem: Environmental > Terrestrial > Soil > Wetlands > Peat | place: Sweden: Norrbotten County, Stordalen Mire...
AAGAATAACTGTAACTATTATAAGTGACATAGCTGAGTCAATCCAGACCACCCTGGTAAATACCATAATAATTCCAGCCACAACAACACCTAGTGAAACAAGCGCATCGGCAATAAAGTGAATAAAAGCACTTCGGATGTTCAGGTCATGACCCTGGTCCTTCAGGAAAAGCCATGCTGTGATACCATTAATAATTATACCGGCTGTCGCAGTGAAAATAACGGTTAGCGATTTTATCTCTGTGGGATGCTTAATTCTGCCAATTGTTTCCCAGATAATAAATACTACCGCCGCAATCAGAAACAGTGTATTAAAGAGTGCAACCAGAATTGTTGACCGACGGAAGCCATAAGTGAATTTCATCGTCGGCTTCCGTTGAGATAGTGCAATGGCAATCCACGAAAATGCGAGCACCAGCACATCGCTGAAATTATGTCCTGCATCAGCAATCAGCGCCATTGAATTTGCCCTTATGCCGGCAAAAACCTCTATTATTATATAAATGACATTGAGCGATATGCCAATTTTAAAGGCCTTGCCCAGATTATTTGTACTGTTATAGGAGTGCGAATGTTCCATGCCTTTCAGTTTTTACCAGTTCGAAACGTACCATGACCGTACATCAGTTGCGATCATCCCTGCCATTTCCGCAGCTTGGAGACCCAGATCGCCATCTTCAAAAACCTCGATGAACGCCGGATCGACTTTCATTAATTCAGCGCATTTGGTGAATGTTTCAGGGTGAGGCTTAAAATTATCTACGTCATTTGCCGTGACGATGATATCGAAATATTTCCTGAGTCCTGTTATTTCAAGTGTACGCTCAACTGCTTCCCTGTGTCCGCCTGTTCCGACAGCCATAGGAAGCTTTTTAAAGTATTTTCTTGCGATATCTGCAACCGGTTCAATAGCCTTTACCTTATGCTGTATCTTGTAAAATTCAGCCAGTTTTTCTTCGACAATCTGGTCGACGGTAACCTTACCTTCGAGGCCGCATTTTTTAATTATTTCCGAAGCAATAATCCATCCCGGGCTTCCGGTATGAAGTCTCAGGAAAGCCGGATCCATGTCGGCACCATATTTTCTGCAGGCTTTCTGCCATCCTTCAAAATGATACGGCATAGTATCTGCTAAGGTACCATCAAGATCGAAGATCAATCCTTTGATGCCAGGTTTAATGTCATGCAGCATTTTAACTTTTTTAACCAGGTGACAAATGTAAAAAGAAATATTATTGTCTGGAACAGTTAAGTTTTCGTAAATTTGGATATTAGTAAATTTCATATTTTGCTCAATCGGGCAAATGGTCAGATTCGTGGTTATTGTTTTTCAACTTTTTCACAAGTTTGTTTTAATAGTCTGAAGTAGAATTTTAACATGCATTTATTATTAATTGTCATTTAAAAATACCTCGATGGACTATAGCGATAAAACCAGGGAAGAGCTCATAAAGGAATTACTGGATCTGCACCATTCAAATAGTGATCTCAGAAAACAGTATGAAGCAGTTCTAGATCTTTTAAAGCTGGCAGAAACCAAATCCGGAAAAAAGGTTGAAGAAGCACTGGCTCATGAGCAGTATCTGATGGATGCCATCATGGATAATTTCCCGGATCATATCTATTTCAAAGACAGGGAAAGCCGCTTTACAAGGATTAATAAATCTATGACCAGGTTTCTTGGATTAAATGACCCTGACCAGGCTTTAGGAAAGAGTGACTTTGACTTTTTTACCGGGGAACACGCAAAACAGGCATTTGAAGATGAACAGAAAATAATTCAGACAGGACAATTCCTGAATATAGAAGAAAAGGAGACACATTATAATCGTCCTGACACCTGGGTTTCTACTATAAAACTGCCTTTGCGTGATAAAGAGGGAAATATTGTCGGTACATTTGGTATATCAAGAGTTATTACTGAACGCAGACGGAAGGAGATTGAGAGCCATACAATGTATGAGATTTCAGAAGGGATTACTACTACGGACAATCTCGATGATTTGCTGAAGTTGATCCATCATGCCCTTGGGAAAGTTGTTTATGCAGAGAATTGTTTCGTGGCGCTCTATAATCGGAAAACAGGCCTCTTCAGCTTCCCTTATTTTGTCGACAAATTTGATCAGGTTCCCTCCCCGACATCTATGAATAAGAGCTGTTATGCTTATGTGTTCCGAACATGTAAGCCACTTCTTTTAACTCAGAAAATTTTCGATCAATTACTGGAACAAAAGGAAGTTGAGCTGGTTGGCTCAAACTCTCCATCGTGGATTGGTATTCCCCTGCAATCACCTTCGCATGTAATAGGAGTTCTGGTTCTCCAGCATTATGAGAAGGAGAATGTCTATTCGGAAAATGATGTCAGGTTTCTTGTTTCTATTGGAAGCCAGATTGCGCTATCTATTGAACGTAAACAAGCTGAAGATGAGATAAGAATAAAAAATGAAATGCTTCAGGCAACCAATGCAGAAAAAGACAAATTCTTTTCGATCCTAGCACATGACCTAAGAGGACCCATGAGCGCTTTTGTTGCAGCAACCAAGATACTTACAGAAGATATTCAGAATATGACTCTTGATGATATCAGGGATATAACAATGAGCATGAAAACCGATGCGTCAAATATCTACAAACTGCTTGAAAATCTTCTGGAATGGTCAAGATTACAACGTGGAGTGATGGAATTCAATCCCCAAAAACTTAAATTGAGTAATATTATTTGCAAGGGCGTTGCATATATAGCTGAATCTGCAAGAACAAAGAGTATCGAAATAAATACTATTATTCCTGACGAGATAGAAATATCTGCAGATGAACATATGTTTGAATCAGTGATAAGGAATCTCGTATCTAATGCTGTTAAATTCACACCTGATGGCGGAAAAATAAAAGTTTCTGCATCTATTATCCCTGAGAATGTTATTGAAATCAAAATTACTGATACAGGTATAGGAATGACTTTGGAGTTTAAAGACAAACTCTTCAAGATGAATGAAAAGACCAACAGACCAGGAACTGCAGGTGAACCAAGTTCAGGACTCGGGTTGTTGTTATGTAAAGAGTTTATCGAGAAGCATAATGGTAAGATATGGGTGGAAAGTGAAGAAGGAAAAGGTAGTACTTTTAGTTTTACAGTACCAGAGAAGGTTTAAATAGTGAATAGTGAATAGTGGCTAATGCCTAATGCCTAATGCCTGATTATGAATTACAATAATAAAACAAAAGACGAACTCATAAAAGAGCTGCAGAAACTGCGGCAGGAGTACGTTTCATTAAAAACATCATACGAAAAAGACATCACCGGTCACAAACTGGTGGAAGAACGACAAGCTTTTATACTTCGCTCTATACCATTATTGGTTTATTGCTCAGAAACTACTGATATTTATGCAGCTACCTGGATTAGTGAGAATGTAAAAAGAGTTACCGGTTTTGATCAGGATGTATTTTTAAAAGAAGAATATTTCTGGTCAAGCCGGTTGCATCCAGATGATCGCGACAGAGTCTTAAAAACATTTAATAGATTACATGAAAGCGAGCAAGGTGCTATTGAGTATCGGTGGCAATGCGCTAATGGCGAGTACCGCTGGTTTCTTGACAGTTTCAGTTCATTCAAAAAAACATTGGAAGGTAAAATCGAATTCATTGGTATATGGCTTGACATTACCGAACGCAAGCAAGTTGAGGAGGCACTGCGTCTTGAGAAAGAGAACTTTCGCCGTTCGATGGATGATTCTCCTCTCGGAAAACGTATAACAACGATTGAGGGAGAAACAATTTATGCAAATAAGGCTCTTCTGGATTTCTATGGATATAATAACCTTCAGGAGCTGCAAAATACACCTTTAAAAAAGCGTTATACACCGGAAAGCTATATCCAGGCACGGGCAAGAAAGCGTCAGAGAAAACAAGGTGATTTCAGCACTACTGATTATGAAATCAGCATTACGAGGAAAAATGGAGAAATCCGCCATCTCCAGGTATGGCGGAAGGAAATTATATGGGATGGCGTTAATCAGTTTCAGGTCATCTGCAATGACATCACTGAACGAAAGCATACGGAAGCAGCTCTTAAAGAAAGCGAAGCCAGGTTCCGCAGTCTTTTTGAGAATTCGCTTATCGGAATCTCTGCAGCCAGCAGAAATGGCAGACTTTTACAGGCAAATCCTGCCTATGCCAGGATGTATGGTTTTGAAAGTCCTGAAAAGATGTTAGCTGAGGTCGAAAATGTTGGAAGATTATATGCAAACCCGGTTGACCGAAAGAAAGTTTTAAGGGTTTTAACCCGGAACGGTTTTATGGATGCAAACGAGGTTGAAGTGATCAGGCGTGACGGATCGAGATTCTTTGTTTTTGTATCAGCCAGTGAAATAAGGGATATTAAGGGGAAGCTGCTTTTCAATCAGGCCACTCATATAGACCTTACCGAACGAAGAAAAATTGAAGAAGAGCTTCGGAGCTCAAAGGAATTACTTGAGAAACTTAATCATCATCTCAATGAGATAAGGGAGAATGAAAGAGCAGTCATATCGAGAGAAATTCATGACGAACTCGGTCAGTCAATGACTGCACTAAAGCTCGATTTGAACCAGTTGCTAAAATATATAGGACCTAATACTGAGGCTGTTAAAAAACTTAAGAGTATGATTGAGCTGGTCTCAAATACAATTAAAGATGTACAACGTATCTCATCAGACCTGCGTCCGGGAATTCTTGATGATCTCGGATTAGCTGCTGCCATTGAATGGTATTCTGAAGAATTTGAGAAAAGATCCGGAATCAAATGCAGAGTAAGCTTTGATGATTCAATTCCGGCTGATCCCCAAAAAGATCTTGTATTTTTCCGGGTCCTCCAGGAAGCTTTGACAAATATTATCCGGCATGCCAGTGCTTCATCTGTCAGGATCAAACTCTCTCGGTTCAAAAACAGTATTGCTATGTCCATTCAGGATAACGGAACAGGGATGCTTCCGGGAATAGCAAAGTCGGGCAAGTCCCTGGGATTGGTTGGGATGCGTGAAAGGGTCAGACAATTTGGAGGTAAGATTGATATTGTATCAAAGAAAGGACAAGGAACTAAGCTGACTATCTTCATCCCTTCTTAAATAAATGGGTTTGTTATGAAAATACTAATTGCTGATGACCATCCGATAGTCCGTGAAGGGTTAAAACAGTTCGTAAAAACTCTCGAAGAAGTTAAACTTATTGATGAAGCTGTCGATGGTAATGATGCCTGGACAAAGCTCAAAGACGGATCCTACGATCTGGTAATTCTGGATGTTTCAATGCCCGGGATGAGCGGGTTGGATGTGTTGCAGAAAATAAAAGAGAGGAATTTAAATACCCGTGTTCTGATTCTGAGTGTTCACCCCCAGGAACAGTATGCCATTCATGCATTTAAGCTTGGCGCTTCAGGTTATATTTCAAAAGACAACGCTTTCGAAGAGTTGACTATTGCGATAAATAAAATTGCCTCAGGAGGAAAATATATTGGGAAAGCGTTTGCGGAAAAGCTGGCATTTAATGGATTTGATTCCAGTGATATATTGCCTCATGAAAAACTCTCAGAAAGAGAATTCCAGGTAATGGTAATGCTGGCAAAGGGAAAATCAGTAACAGAAATTGCAAAGGAAATCTTTATTTCAGATAAGACAGTCAGCACTTACCGTTCCCGTATCCTTGAAAAGATGGGTATGAAGAAGAACGCTGAACTGACGATTTATGCGATAAAGAATAATCTGATAGAATAGAGGTCTTAACGTCCGCCAGTTGGCGGACTGTCTTTACGCTTCGCTGTCCGGGGCTTCGCCCTGTCTTTACACCCTTCGGGCTGTCTTAACACTTCGCTGTCCTAGGCTTCGCCCTGTCTTTACACCCTTCGGGCTGTCTTAACACTTCGCTGTCCTGGGCTTCGCCCTGTCTTTACACCCTTCGGGCTGTCTTAACACTTCGCTGTCCTGGGCTTCGCCCTGTCTTTACGCCCTTCGGGCTGTCTTAACACTTCGCTGTCTCAAAGTCTGTTAAGTAATCAGGACTTAAGAATTAGAATTAGTTATAACTTTATAATGTTGAATAAAGTGTCAATTCAAATTCGTGCTAAAATGGGAACAATAAAGAGATTTGAAGATTTGGAGATTTGGCAGTTGGCAAGAGAATTGCTGAAATTGATTTATGATGATTTCAGGAATTGTAAAGATTTTACCTTTAAGAATCAAATTATTGCTGCTGGGTTATCAATTATGAATAATGCAGCAGAAGGTTTCTCAAGGGATAGTGATAAAGAGTTTAAACAGTTTCTGAATATTTCCAAAGGTTCAGATGGAGAGGTGAAAAGTATGTATTATGTTGCAGAGGATCAAAAGTATATTACAATTGAAATTGCCAATGATCGAAGAAACAGGACTGATGTTTTGATGATGAAAATTACCAACTTCATGTTCTATTTGAAAAAATAATTGACCACAAGACAGGCGACTGAAAGGAGCAAGACTTCAAGACAAGCGAACGCAATGAGTAAGACTTCGCTGTAGGCGATCCCCTACATCAGAATCACCCTTCCCCTTACATCTGAATTGGCTGTATCCTTATAACCAATGAAATAGGCTATACCTAAATTTATGCTTTCGGGGAAACATTAAAATATAATGACCTCGTAACTGCTACCAGATACCATAAAATGAAAATATTAATTGCAGATGATTCCTCTCTTTTCAGAGACAGGATTAAAAGTTTACTAAAAAATTTAAATGACAAATCTGTAGTATACGAAGCTGAAAACGGAGAAGAAGCTTTTCAGATTATCAGGGACAAAAAACCTGACCTGGCAATTCTTGATATCAGGATGCCGGAATTAAGTGGGATAGAGGTGTTAAAGAAAATCAGAGAGCTGAAAATGGAAATTAAGGTCTGTATACTAACAAATTACGCATATCCTATCTACAAAAGAAAGTGCATTGAAGCCGGAGCTGATTATTTTCTAAGAAAAACAGATGATTTTGAAGAGATTGAAACTATAGTCAGAGATATTTTACAGGATAAATTGCAGCAGAAAAACAAATCACTGGTAATATAAAAAATTTAATAATAGAACAATATGACTATCGGGTATCAATAATAAAACAAATATTGTGCTTGAAAATCAATTATTTGCCCCAGCCCTAAAGGGAGTAATTGATTTTCTTCGCACCCTTTAGGGTAAGGGGCAAACGAAGAAAATCAGCCAAAGAATGTTATGGATTACTGATACTCATTTAAAACAATATTGTTTTGAGATAATATTTGAAAATCTTGCATAGATATGGTAACAAATAGCAGCTCATTCCTATATTAATAAGTATAACTGAATTCAATTGATATTATAACATACACAAACGATGAATAACATTTGAAAAATGAAGCAAAAATTGATTGATTGACGAAATATATTATGAAAAATCAACAAAGTAAACCTCTGATTAAAAAGCAACCAATGCTTCTGCTGAGTTTGGTTGTTTTCATCCTTATTATCTCAGGAGGGTATTTCTATTACCGGTACGAAAAGAAAATCATCCGGCAGGAACAGTACAGTAATCTGAGGAAGATTGCTGATTTGAAAATAAACCAGATTACGAAGTGGCGTGAGGATAGATTAGCAGATGCTAATGTAATTGTACAAGGCACTTTTATCCGGCAGAACTTTCAGCGATGGCTCCTTTCACAGGATAATACTCTGGGAAAAGATCTCCTTGAGCGGTTTTCGTTATTGAGATATAACTATAAATATGAAGATGTTTTTGTTGTTTCTGCCGGAGGGAATCTTTTACTTGACCTCAATGCCAACCTTAAGCACATTGATTCAGAGACCATAGATTATTGCAAAAAAGCGTTGCAGGACAAAAAAGCGTTCTTGAGTGATTTATATTTTTCTCCGGCACACGATACTATTCACTTTGATGTTTTTGCTCCGATTCTGAATGACAGAAATGCTGCAGTTGCAGTTCTGGTTCTGCGTATTAATCCGTACGACTATCTGTATCCTCTCATGCAATCCTGGCCTACATCCAGTAAATCCGCCGAAACGCTTATTATCCGCAGGGATGGTGATAGCGTTCTGTACGAAAATGATTTGCGCCATATCTCAAACACAGCTCTGAGACTACGGATTCCATTAACAAGTACCAATGTCCCGGCGGTACAGGCAGTTTTGGGTCATGCAGGAATTTATGAGGGAATAGATTACCGGGGAATAAAAGTGCTTGCCGATATGCGTCCGGTTCCCGGAACTCCCTGGTTCATGATTGCCAAGGTCGATCAAAGCGAGATTTTCTCTGAACTAAAATATGTGACTGTAATCGTCATCATTATCACTCTGCTTTTGCTTCTGTTTTTTGGTTTTGGAATTGCATGGCTTTACAATATCCGGCAAAAGAATATTTACAGGAAATTGCTTGAAACAGGAACCTCCTTGCAGGATTCACAGGAAGAATTCCGCACAACTCTATACAGCATCGGTGATGCAGTCATTACGACGGATATAAAAGGATGCATCCGCAATTTGAATGCTGCAGCGGAGAAGTTAACCGGTTGGAAGGAATCTGATGCTGTCGGAAGAACGATTGAGGATATATTTAATATTGTAAATGAAGAATCCCGCAATAAGGTCGAAAGTCCTGTCCAGAGAGTGTTAAAAGAAGGATTGGTTGTCGGACTTGCAAACCATACATTGCTGATATCAAAAGACGGAAAAGAAATACCAATTGCTGACAGCGGTGCGCCCATACATAACGAAAAGGGAGATGTTACCGGAGTAGTGCTGGTCTTTCGCGACCAGACTAAGGAGCGCGCAGCACAGCAAATACTTCGCGAAAGTGAGGAAAAGTTCCGGATTATTTTTGACAAGTCAACCATCGGAAAGTCGCTGACTCTTCCCGATGGAAAACTCTTTGGTGTAAACAAAGCATTCGCTGATATGCTTGGCAGGTCCATTGAAGAAATGCATAATGTCAATTTTACTGATATCACTCATCCGGATGATATCCCTGAGAGTCGCGAATGTGTCCGGTCCCTTCTGGCTAATGAAAGATCCTCCTACCGGATGGAGAAACGTTATCAACATTTAAGCGGGAACTTTATCTGGACAGATGTCAGTACAACCCTATTACGTGATAACAAAGGAGTGCCTGTTAACTTTATCACCAGTATAAGCGATATTTCGGAACGAAAAAAGGTGGAAGAAGAACTTCATGCGAGTGAATCAAGATTCCGTATTGCAGCAGAAACTTCCAACGATGTGATTTATGAATGGGATCTGAAACAGGAAGTAAAGTGGTTTGGAAAGATTGACGAAATGCTTGGTTATGCCCCCGGTGAGTTTCCAAGAACTCTGGATGGTTTAGGAGCATCTGTGCATCCGGAGGATTGGGTTCGGGTTATGGCAGCGGTGCAGGCTCAACTGGAGGGACGCGCATCTTATGCAGAGGATTACAGGGTTTTAATGAAAGACGGAACTTTTAGATGGTGGTCAGCCCGGGGTGCAGTCGAGAAAATGTCTGATGGTAAACCTGTCCGTTGGATTGGTACTGTTACAGATATCACGGAACGCAGACTTGCAGAGGAGAAAATTAGAGACAATGAAAAACGTTTCAGAGAACTAATTGAATCGTTACCCCAGCTTTTCTGGACTTGCAGAGTTGACGGTCCCTGCGATTATTTAAGCAAACAATGGGTGGAATATACGGGAGTACCGGAAGCTGAACAATTGGGTTACCGCTGGCTTGAGCAGCTTCATCCCGAAGATAGAGACAAAACGGTTTCCGGGTGGATGGAAAAAGTAAAAACCGGAGAAAGTTTCGACATTGAATTCCGTGTCCGGAGAAATGACGGTGTATATCGCTGGTTCAAAACCAGAGCAGTACCAATGCACGATGCAGAGGGAAATATTATCAAATGGTTCGGTTCCAATACAGATTTTCAGGAAATAAAAAAAGCAGAAGGACAACTTCATAAACTTAACCGTATCTATTCATTATTAAGCGACATCAATCAGGCAATTGTGCGCACGCATGTACCGCAGGAATTGTATGATAAAGTATGCAACATTGCCGTTGGACAAGGTGGTTTTGGCATGGCATGGATAGGGCTTATTGATGAATCATCCCAAAAACTGCAGGTGATCGCACAAGCCGGAAGAACAGATGGATATCATAAATGTGTAAATATTTCATTGAAAGGTAAGCCTTTAAATTATTGTCCGATTGATTCTGCTCTGCGCCGGGGGAAACATAATATCTGCAAAATAAATGAAAATGAAGAGATGGCTCCCTGTCAGAAGATTGCCTATGATCTTGGATTCCGCTCATCTGCATCATTCCCGTTAAAGGTTTCTGAGATTCTGAAAGGAGCATTGACTTTTTATTCCGACGAGCCGGATTTCTTTGATGAAGCAGAATTAAAGTTATTGGATGAACTGGCTATGGATATCTCCTTCGCAATGGAGTATGCCGAAAAAGAAACCGGCCGCAAGCTGGCGGAGGAAACGTTGCGCGAAAGTGAGGCCAGGTACAAAACTCTGGTTGAGAACATCCCGCAAAAGATATTAATGAAGGATATAAACTACAGATGGATCTCGATCAATGAGAATCTCGCCCGCGATTTCGGCTTCAGTCCGGAAAAAGTTGTAGGAAAACTTGATCGGGACTTATTCTCTGAAGAGCTTGCCGATAAATATCATGCTGACGATGTCAGGATCATCACAACCGGGAAGACCGAGGAGCTGGAAGAGAAATATGTGGTAGGCGGAAAAGAATCATGGGTCAATACTATCAAGACGCCGGTGCGGGACGATAAGGGCGAGATAGTGGGCCTGCTAGGCATCTTCTGGGATATAACCGGACGTAAACTGGCTGAGGAAGAAATACGAAAACTCAATACCGAACTTGAGGATAGGGTAGTTTTGCGAACCGCTCAGCTGGAAGCTACCAACAAGGAACTCGAAGCATTCAGCTATTCTGTATCCCACGACCTCAGGGCGCCTCTGCGCCATGTAAGCGGATATGTGGAATTGCTCAACAATCGTTTTCAATCTGATTTATCTGAAAAGGGCCGCCACTATCTGGATTCAATAAATGATTCTGTGCATGTGATGGGAGTGCTGATTGATGACCTGCTGCAATTTTCCAGAAGCGGTCGGACGGAGATGCGCCAATCGGATTTTGATATGAATGAGGTGGTAAAAGAAGTTTCAGAATCGCTGTCTAAAGATATTCCCGATCGCAAAATCGAATGGGTACAGGAAAAATTACCTGCAGTACATGGCGATGAAGCCATGCTCAGGCAAGTCTGGATCAATCTGCTTAGTAATGCTATTAAGTTCACACGCACCAGGAAGAAAGCCAGGATCGAGATTGGATTCACTAAAGAGAAGAAGGAGCTGATTTTTTTCGTGCGCGATAATGGCGTCGGCTTTGATATGAAGTACGCCCAGAAGCTTTTCGGAGTTTTCCAGCGGTTACACGCCACCGAAGATTTTGAAGGAACCGGCATTGGCCTGGCTAACGTGCAAAGGATTGTATTGCGTCATGGCGGACGCACATGGGCTGAAGCCGAACCCGACAAAGGAGCTGTATTCTATTTTTCAATACCAAATAAATAAAGGAGGAAATATGATGGTAGAAATTCGGACAATTCTATTTGCAGAAGACAACCCCATGGATGTTGAACTGACACTTGAGGCTCTGGCTGACCATAACCTTGCCAATAATGTTGTTGTGGTGAGAGATGGTGTGGAAACTTTGGAGTATCTGCGTTGCGAGGGAAAGTACAAGCAACGCATATCAGGGAATCCTGCAGTGCTTCTGCTGGATATCAAGATGCCCCGTATGGATGGCCTGGAGGTTCTTAAGGCCATCAGAGGCGATGACAAATTGAAAACGCTTCCGGTGGTTATGCTTACATCATCCCGTGAGGAACAGGATATGGTCAGAAGTTATGCCCTTGGAGTTAATGCCTATGTTGTAAAACCTGTGGATTTCAAAGAATTTATTGAAGCAGTGAAGCAGGTAGGTGTCTTTTGGGCTGTAATTAATGAAGTGCCACCGGGAAGCAAATTATTAAATAAATAGTGAATCGGAATGAATGAGGTTTTAAACGTACTTTGTCTTGAGGACTCTCCACAAGATGCTGAGATCATGCGGGAATTGCTGATTGATGCAGGATATGATCTGAATATGGACTGCACTGCGGCAGAGAAGGAATTTGTTTCATTACTTCGCAGCCATAAGTACGACCTCATTTTATCTGATTTCAAACTACCCGGATTCGACGGCTTTGCAGCTTTGAAATGGTCCGTGGAAATCTGCCCCGATGTTCCCTTTATC